>JRHI01001837.1_pt1 | contig 16378 bp, 12 predicted proteins | sample 215371 | NCBI WGS metagenome assembly JRHI01 (sample SAMN02929681, study PRJNA255918) | sediment metagenome | biome: cave system; feature: Ice Cave; material: Sediment; isolation source: sediment from deep within a dark volcanic ice cave with no known source of... ...
CCGCCACACCAGATCGATCTGTGGATGACTGAGGCAGTCGCCCAGGGCGCCGGTTCGCCGGGTCTGCGCGTGCTCGACGAAGCGGGCACCGAGCAGAAGGTCCGCGATCTGCACGTCGATCCCGACGACCGCCGTCACGTCCTCGCCGGCGTCGCGGGACTCGGCACGGGCACCTTCACCGTCAGTTGGACGACCCGCTCCGACCAGGACGGTCACACGGAGACCGGGAGCTACGCGTTTCGCGTCGGGACGGCCCGCGCCCCGGGTGCCGCGACGGTCCAGGGTGAGTCGCCGCGGGTCTGGGCGGTCGCCACGCGTTGGTTGACCTTCCTTGGCGCTTCGCTCGCCGGGGCGGGGTTTCTCTACCGGCCGGTGATCCTCGCCGGTGCGATCGTGGCGCCGGCGGCAGCGCGCCGCCGCGCGATCGCCACCGTGGCGGGTGCAGCCGTCGGACTCGCCGCAACGGTGGCGGAGCCGTTCTTGACGACTTGGCAGCCGCCGTCGGGGGCGATTGCGCCGTCGCTGGGCGACGCGGTTCGGGGGCTGCCGCGCGCCTGGTGGCTGCGCCCAGCCGGGCTCGTGATAGCCCTCGGCCTGGGCATCGTGTTGCTCGCGCTCGCCAGTCGTGGGCGGAACTACCCAGCCTCGGAGTGGGGCGGCGGCGCGATCTGCCTGATCGCCCTGTTGGGGCTCACCTTCACCAGCCATGCCTCGGCGCGCGAAAGCTGGCGGGCGCTCGCGCTGGTCTCGGACGTGTTCCACCAGTGGTCAGTCGGGCTCTGGGTTGGCGGGCTGGCGCACCTCGCGCTCTCCTGGCCGCCGGGGCGATCGCCTTCGGAGGCGGGCGCCGCCGCCGTCGCGCCCGATCCGGTCCGCCGCTTCTCGCGCTACGCGCTCGGATTGGTCGTGGTCGGCGTCGGCACCGGTGTGCTCAATGCCGGTCTGGCTCTGCCGACGGTGCGCTCGCTGTGGAACAGCGACTACGGCCACTTCATCATCGCCAAGGCGGTGGTACTCGTCCCCGTGCTCGCGCTGGCGACCTTCCATCGCGCCTCGTTGCGGCGGGCGGCCGTGCGGGCGGGCGCGGCGCTGCGGACGACGGTGCGCCTGGAGGCGGCGCTCGTTCTGCTCATCGTCCTCGGCGGCTCGATCCTGGCTCTGCTCGCGCCGCCGTTGAAGGTGACGGGCACGGCGCGGCTCCTCGACCTCGCCGCCCCGGCCGACGATGCCGCTCCGGCGGGCAAGATCGTCGTCCGCCTCCAGGTAGCGCCGGCCAAGCCGGGAAACAACCAGATGACCGTGGTCGTTGAGGGCCCAAAGGGTGTCCCGCTCCCCGCCGACCAGATCGCGCTGGTCCGGCTCGACTTCGCCAGTCTCGATCACGATGCACAGCAGCGGGACATCGAGACCCGGCTCAACGGGCGGGGCGGCTTCGCCAGTCAGGGCGTGCAGCTCAGCCTCGACGGCTGGTGGCGCGTCGACGTCCTGGTCCGCCAGCTCGGCGCGCCGGACACGACGGTGTCCTTCTTCTTGATGCTGCCGGACCCGAACGTCAACGGTTTCGACAGCGTGCCCGCGCCGAAGTCATCCGACGAGGCAACGGCCATGTTCGAGCGCGGGCTGCACGGGATGACCTCGATGCACAGCGTCCGCTTCACCCAGCGGTTGAGCGGCGGCACCGGCACGGTTGTGCTGGCGAGCAACCAGGTCAAGGATGGGAGCGACGGTCAACCTCCGGCGTCCTCGCTCGCCTCGAACGAAATCGACATCATCACGATCGGCGTCCGCCGGTGGCTGCGGCAGTCCGGTGGCGACTGGAACGAGGGCGACGCGCCTCCGGTCTACACACCCGACCAATGGGGGGGTGACTATAAGGGCGCGACGGGGTTCCAGCTCGGCCGGGTGGAGGACGTCGGCGGCGAGCCGACGCGGGTTGTCAGCTTCTTCGTCCCCGGCACACCGCGCCTTGCCGCGGCCTACTACTCCTGGTGGGTCAGCAAGCAGAGCGGGCGGGTCCTCCGTGAGACGATGGTCTCGCGGAGCCACTACATGGTCTACACCTTCACCGACATCAACCAGCCGATGGTGATCGATCCGCCGTCGCTCGGGGTCCATGTGGGTACGCCGGTGGCGGCCAACGCGAACGGGAGTTGAAACCGCGGTCCCGATCGGCCCGGTGTTTCAATGCCGGGCGGGCGACGAAAGGGAATGCGCTGAAACGCCCCGGCAGATCGGGTGTCCTGGGTGAAACCCAGGGCTCAACCGACAAGCCCCGCCGGGGTTCGTACGAGCGCCAGCCGGCTTCAGCCGGGTTTGTCCGGGGTTAGCGCGGGGAGCAGCCCCGCGCGGTCAGGTTCGATTGCCCGCAGGAGCATTCCCCGGCCGTTGACGGTGCCGGCGTAGCGCTCGTCGCCGGTCGCCTTGTTTGCCGGACGCGGGTCAGATCGCGGACGGTCCCGCCGTCGTCATCCCGAGTCCGCGTCAGGCCAAGGACGATCGCCGCGAAGACGGGCATCGACCCGCCAGGCGGCCCAGCCCGACGGAGGCGCTCACGCCGCGCGCGAGTCGTCCGCCGGCCGCTGGCTTGGCGGTGTCGGCTGCTCGCGGGGCGCCACGGCGGCGTCGCCGTCGAGATCGCGGACCTGGCGCAGGGAGAGATGCCGGCGCCACCACTCGACGGCGCCCCAGACCGTGATCGGGAAGTAGAGCGTGGCGTGGACGACGATCGCGTAGGACAGGGCGAGCTCCCTTGGCACGGTCAGCGCGCCGTTGACGACGAGCAGGACGCCGGTCTCAAACGCGCCGAGGTAGCCGGGAGATGAGGGGACCAGGGTGGCGAGGTTGGCCACCCCGGTCGTCAGCAGCGTCTCGGTCACGCCGAGCGTGTCGGTGAGGTGGGCACCGAAGCCGCGGGCGATCGTCCAGTACATCGACGCTTCGAAGAGCCAGGCAAGCACCGAGGCACCGGCGACGAGGGTCAGATCTCCCTTGCGGGTCAGCACTCCGAGGCCGCTCAGGAAGGACTCCGCCATCCGTTCGACTCGGTCGGCGACCGGAGTCGGCAGCGGGCCGAGAACGAGCTGCAAGAGGCGGTCGCGCAGCGAGCCGCCGAGGGTCAGGATGAAAAGCCCGATCAGGATCCCGGTGAAGAGGATGAAGGCGACGATGGCGAGGTGACGGAGCTGACTGGTGAAGCTGACCACCGTGGCGGCGACCAACATGAAGCCGAGCATCACCAGACCGTCGAAGAGGCGCTCCACTCCGATCGTCGCCAGCGCCGAGGTCTTGGTGACGCCGTGCCGTTTCGAGAGGACGTAGGAGCGGACTACCTCGCCGGTGCGCAGGGGCAGGACGTTGTTCGCCATGTAGCCGACGGCGATGATCGGGACGGTCTGCCGGGTCGAGAGTCGGGCAATGGGTCGCAGCAGGACGCTCCAGCGGAAGGCACGGATCCAGACACCGACCAGATAGAGCAGCAGCGCCGGCAGGACATACCAGTAGTTGGCCTGACCGAGGGCGTCCGTGATCCGGCCGTAGTCCTGCCCGCGCAGGGCGAAGACCAGGAAACCGGCGCTGATCAGGAGCCCAACCAGGGCGCGCCAGGATCTCATCCGCTGCCCACGTCCGACGACGCTGGGCAGGCCAACCGAATCGCCGTGATCGGGGTTGGTTCGAGACTGGGACAGGTAATCACCAAGAATGACACGGGCACGCCGATGCACGCTCCGGGGTCGAAACACGACACAAGCGCCTGGAGGGGGGCGCCTCGCCGGCGAGTATACCCGCCGAGCGCCATGAGCGTCGCACCGCAAGCGGTGCGAGGGGCCTGGTGCTCGTCCGTGCGCCGGAGCGATGACGCTAGCGGTGGCGGTAGGTGATCCGTCCCCGCGTCAGGTCGTAGGGTGACAACTCGACGGTCACGCGGTCGCCGGGGAGGACGCGGATGTAGTTCGTCCGCATCTTGCCGGCGAGGTGGCTGAGGACGGAGTGGCCGTTCTCCAGCTGGACGGTGAACATCGCGTTGGGCAGCGCGTCGACGACGCGCCCTTCGACCGTGATGGCATCCGGATCCTGGCGTCGCGGACGCTCCTCGACCTGGGTCGCGGCGGGCGGCGTCGGGCGGGACGGCTTTCGGTACTGTGGCTTCTTTGCCAAACGGCAGCCTCCGATCGTTGCAACCAGGCTGGATTGGCCCCACCGCCGGGACGTCCGCCGTCCTTCGGCGCAAGATGGGACCGACCCATCGCTTGCGTCAAGTTTACCGCAGCGCGCTCAACGAGCGCCGCGCGACGCACCGGCGCGGCCGGCGACGACGCGATCTAGCCCGCTGGCGCGGCCGCGGCCGGCTGACGACCGCTGCGCATCCGGAAGCAATCGCCGCAGAACACTGGCCGCGCCGGGTCGGGATGGAACGGCACCGTCGCCGCGGAGCCGCACCCGGCACAGACGATCTCGTGCGGTCCGGCCTGGTGCCGTCCGCCGCGCCGCCGCGCCGGTGCCGGCGCGGCCAGCCGTGGCGGCGCCGATGGGCGCGCCCCGCCGCCGGCCCAGACCGGGCGCTGTGGGTCACGACTGTGCGCCGTCATGAGGTCCCGGCTGAATGACACATCGCGGTCGAGCCGGACCACGTCATCCCAGTCGTCGGATTCGTGGGTCGACGGCCGGTTCGGCTGCGGAGCCGGCGATGACGCGGGCGTCCGCGCGGGCTGGTCGCTGCGCGCTGGGCCGCGCTCACCGCGCGGCGAGAGCCGCGCCGGCGCGACCGGGCGCTCCAGTGCCGGTCGGGCGGTGGTCTGAACGGGCTCCTGACCCTCGGCTCGGGCGGCGAGCGCGCCGGTCCAGGGCTTGCGCGGTACATTGCGGCCAAGCCCGCGTTCGAGCTGCCGCCATTTCGCCCAATCCTCGGGGCCGAGCAGCGTCAGCGCCTGTCCGCGGCGACCCATCCGACCGGTCCGGCCCACGCGGTGGGTCAGCAGATCGGACGATTCGGGCAACTCGTAGTTGATCACCTGATCGACGCCGGCGATGTCGAGCCCGCGCGCGGCGACGTTGGTGGCCAGCAGGATACGGACGCGACCGGCGCGGAAGTCCTCCATGACAGCGTCGCGCGCGTTCTGGGACAGGTTGCCCTGGAGCGCGGCGACCGGATAGCCGGCGATCGACAACTGGCGGGCAAGCTTCTTGACGCCGTGCTTCGTCCGGCCGAAGACGATGATCGAGCCTTCGCCGCGGCGGTCGAGCAGATCCCGCAGGGCAGAGAGCTTGTCCCCGCCGGGGACGTCGTAGGCGACGTGCTCGATCGGGGCCGCATCCTCCGGGTTCGGATCAACCGCGGCGACGATCGGCTTGTCGAGGTGCTTAGCAGCGGTCTGCTGGACCCAATCGGGTACCGTTGCCGAGAAGAGGCTGGTCTGACGGTCCTTAGGCGTCCGGCCGATGATCCGCTCGACGTCCGGGGCGAACCCGCGATCGAGCATCTCGTCGGCCTCGTCGAGGACCAGGAAGCGAACGCGGTCGAGCCGCATGACGCCCTGGTTGAGGAGGTCGAGCACCCGGCCCGGTGTGCCGACGACGACGTGGGCACCGCGCCGGAGCGCCTCCTTTTGCGGTCCCATCGCGCGGCCGCCGAAGATCAGCGTGGTGACGACGCCGCGCGGCGCGGCGAGCTGATCGAGTACGCCGCCAACCTGAACGGCGAGCTCGCGGGTCGGCGTGAGGACCAGGACCTGGACGGCGCGCTGAGCGACGTCGATCAGCTCGGCGGCGGGAATGCCGAAGGCGAGCGTCTTGCCCGAACCGGTGCGGGCCTGGCCGATCAGGTCACGGCCGGCCAGCAACGCCGGCAACGCCGCCGCCTGGATCGGCGTTGGGACGTCGATCGCCATGTCGTCGAGCGCCGCGAGGGTCGTCGGGCGCAGGTTAAGATCGGCGAACGATGCCATAGTGGCATCGACCGCCGGTCGTTCGAGGGTAAGGGTGGACAACGATTGTTCCTTTTGGCGCGCAGCACGTACGGCAAGACAACACGGACACCGACGAGCCGGTCAGTACGGCTCGACGACCCCGCGCTGCGCGCTTCAAGGTTTAGGGGGCAGTGGCGTACTGGCGCGCGGCGATCCCGCGCTCCGTCATCTCGACATTATGTTACCACATCTTCGCCGCCTTAACCAACCGCCTTCGCGCTGGGGTGCGGGGCAGTGTTGTTGGGCTGGGCGCGGAGCCGTCGTCGTAGGGGAGGAGACCCAGAGGCACCTGGACCCACCTCATCACTCCTTCGGAGTCGGTGCGGTCGTGGTACTCGAGGCTGATCAGATCCCGTCCCGGGTCTCCGCCGGCGAGCGTGCTTGGGCAGCGATCGGACGGTGGTCAAACGACTCAACGATCGGGATCAGCTACAACCTGTTGTGGTTACTTTAACTTCGTTGGTCCAGATGCGCAAGCAGCGCCCCGACGACCCGCCAATCCTTTCGGAGAATTAGCCGCGTTCTGGTGCTTGCGGGGGGCGCTGGTCGGCCGCCGGCCAGTCGCGGTGTTCGGCTCGCCACGACGCGACCACGGCGTGCAGTCGCGGAACGAGCTCTTCAAGATCAAGGGGCGCCGCCAGTATGCCCTCGGCTCCCGCGGCGGCGGCGTCTTGTGGTTCGAGCAGATGCGGCGCTGTCGTTACCATAAGGATCGGCACGTCCGTCCGCGGCGTGTCGCTCGCAGCGCGGTCGGAGCGACCGCGGAGGCGGCGAATGACCTCCAGGGCGCCCATGCCGCTCAACGTCGCATCGATCAGGATCAAGTCGAAGGTGCGAAGGCGGAAGATCTCCAGCGTTTGGATGCCGCTGGCGACGAGACTGGTCCAGAAGCCGCCGTAGACCAGGCCCTCCCCGAGAAAGTCGCCAAGGTCTCGATCATCGGTCACGATCAAGACGTGCGGGCGTTCCGTGGCGGAACCGCGGTTGCTCATCAGGATGGGCCTCAACTGGCGAGATCACTCTTCGGTCTCGATCTCGGTGGAGATGGACGTCTACGGCGCCAAGGCGGACGCGTAGACCGCATTGAACAGCAATCGGTACGTGCCGCGGGTTTGAGCCCGAAACTGCGGGCGCAGACCGATCAGGATGACTCGACCGCGCGCGACCGGGACATCGACGACCGCGGCGCGACCGGCGATCTGCTCCGGGCCGAGGATCCAGCCCGAGAGCAACTGATTGGAGAGCGGGTATTGCGCGACAGTCCGAGCTTCGGCACCTGGCGATCGTCTCACCTCAAATGCCGGCGAGGACACGAACATGCCGGCGGCTTCGCGCTCGAACCCCCAGCCGATGGGATGACTGGTGTCGATGAGCAGCCGCAAGAGCGAGCCCGGGGACGCGAAGGCCTCCGACCGAATCCCTTCAAGGACGTTCGTGACGGGCAAGTAAAAGTGCTTGATTGCAAAGTCACAGGCGGAGTCGAGCGCGACCAGGGTGCCGCCGTCCTCGACGAACCGGCGCAGGCTGGCCGCGCCCAACTCACCGATGCCGCCAGCGTACTCGGGCGGATAGTCGCGTGGGCTGTTGCCTTCCATGATGTCTCGTGGCAACTGCTGGGGGAGGATGATCGTATCGAAGCGAGCGCGAAGCTTACCCTGACGGACGTCCGTGTCGCGGAGGGTCGCGAACCGAAACTCGTACTGCTCGAGAATGAATCTCGTCCAGCCTTCATCGATCGCGTTCGGCCGCCAAGATCGATAGAGCCCAATCCGGGGCGCGGACACCGATCTCAAGCAATCCTGAAGCCGCGGATCACCGGCCATAACCTGAATGCCGGCATCGCGCGAAAGACGATCGACGGCATCCGGCGAGACCCGCGTCGCGACGAAGGCCCCGGCGTCGATCAGCCGATCCTCGCCTACGAACGGTCGGTCGAGGCGGGCAAGGGACGCGCCGGCGGACAAGAGGCGGTTCGCGAGCAAGAAGGCCGCGTTGGCCTCGGCTCCGAAGACGAACCGGGTCGCCTCGGGAGGGCCGATCAGCCCGCCGGGTGGCAAGGGGATCGACGCGACGAGTTCCAGGCGGGCATCGAACGGGGACTCCAGCCGAACGGCGTCGACGCCCATCTGCAGCGGCAGCGTGTGGGCCGTAATGTCGTAGGGTGGTCGCGGTGGACCGCCTGGGTAGAGCTCCCGCGCGGGATAATGCTGGACCTCGAGCAGCGTCTTGGCAAAACGCCCGAAGGGCTGGCCGATCCGGATCACGTAGGTTCCCCGCGGGAACTCGACCCCGTCGGCCACAAACGGTTCGCTCGCTCGCTCGACCTCGACGCCACCATCGCGCAACACGCGAATGAGCTCGCAGGTGGTGACCGGGTCGCGTTGGATGAACGGCGGCGGCACGGCGAAGGCGAACGGCGCTGACTGCGCGCTGGCGCGCTCCTGGATGGCGGCGAAGTTGGCGACCCATCGGTCCCGATAGCGCGCCGCGTGGTTAAGCACGGCATAGACCGCTGCCTTGTTGTAGTCGACGATGTCGCGGAGCCGCCAGACGCCCCCTGGCCACGGCAATGGGTGATTCTGCGTGCTCTCCCGCGGTTGAAAGCCGCGCGTCTCCGCGAGCGACTCCGACGAGATCTCGATCGGAGAGGCGATGCGGACGCTGGCGGCTTCGGCGAGGATGCGCGCGCCGCCGTGATAGTTGGCATAGGCGCGGGAGGGTGAAAACGCGTCGAAGATGATCGAGGTGGCGACGCCGGCGCGACCCTGGGCGGTGAGGTCGGCGGCGATGGCGGTGCCGATCGCGTTGATCTGTGCCTGGGTGAGCGGATCGACGTTGAGATCGTAGGGGTCGACAAACGGCGGCACGACGTAACGCGGACCGTTGGCCTGCATCTGGTGTATGTCGAAGACGATGTGCGGGTGCCAGACGTTATGGATGTGCTCGACGGTCAGGCGCGTTTCGGGCTGGGTGAGCATAAACCAATCGCGATTGTTGTCGTGTCCGGCGTATGGGTGATACAGCTCCGGGGGCGCTGACCCTTCATAGGGCGTGCCGAGTGTCCGCTCGTACCAGTCGTGAACGATCTCCATGCCGCCAGGGTTGAGCGACGGCACGAGCAGGAACACGACCTCGGAGAGGATCCGCCGCGTTTCGGCATCGTTGCGGACGGCAAGCTCCCAGACCAGCTCCGGCGTCATCTGGCTGGCACCAACCTCCGTCGCGTGGACCGAGCAGGTGACGAGCACGATCGTTCGACCATTGGCGATCAGCTCGGCGCGATCGGAGCGAGACTGAAGCTGGCGCGGGTCGGCCAGGCGATCCTGAATCGTTTTGAGCTCGTCCAGCCGTTCGAGGTTGGTCGGATCGGAGATGGTGAGCAGGACGAACGGCTGGTCGCGCCAGACCCGGCCCAGCTCTTGGTAGCGGATCCTCGGCGAGGCATCGGCAAGATCGCGAAAATAGGCGCACATCGCGCCCCAGCGGAGCAGCTTGCGATCGGCGCCCATCTGAAATGAAAATCTCTGCTCGGGCGGCTCGAGGCGCGTCGCCACGACGCCCGCTTCGTCGATCAGTCCAGCTGCTCTCACGCGCTCCGCTCGATCCATGGCACGGCGGGCATGAGGCCCGGTCGATCCCCGGCGGATTGTACTCGGCGCCGATTCGGGGAGATCGGAATCGCAGCAATCTTGATGAGCCCGGACGACGACCGGGACACGCCACCGATGGGAGAGCGATGATCGTCGATTCCGAGGACGGTGAGACCATTCGATTGGTCAACCATTTCCTGGCGCGACTCTCGCTGCCGGGGACTGATCTCCGCGTGACGACCAACCGAACCACCTTCGAGCGCTGGTTGGGCCGGAGGGTATCGTCGGCACTCGGCGGCGCGTACGCCTACCTACCCGGGGAGCGCAGCCACGTCGTGCTGATCAACCTACCGCGCATCGATCGTTCACGGCCGAAGGCGGTCGCGATCGTCGTGGCCGAGGAGCTGATCCACATGCGGGACCAGCTGGATGGAGACCGGCGGCGCCATGCCAAGCACGGCTACGACCGGATCGCCTGGCGAGTCGCCTCGTTGACCGATTGCACGTTGGAAGAGGTACGACTGTGTCTGATCCCGTCGGTGCAGCGTCCGTATCGTTACCTCTACGTCTGCCCTCAGTGCGGACAGCGGGTTCGACGGCGCAGGCGGGGCGTCTGGTCCTGCGGGCGCTGCGCCCCGGCGTTCGACGCGCGGTTTGAGCTCAGGCTCGTGGCGGACTTGACGGAGCGACCGCGAGACCACGGCGCGGACGATGGGACGTGACGAGTGCCGGCTTCGGACGCACCGCCTACGACACACGTCGCCGCTGGGTCGCGGTTGCGGTCGCCAGGAGAAAGGCTTCCAGCGGAAGGGCGACCAGCGCCGCGAGGATCTGCAACGGCGCCGGCACAAATGCGAGAATCACGGCCAACAGGGCGATGCCCAGACTGACGGCCACTGCCGACCGCCCCAACGCGAACGTCGTCATCTGCGATCTCCATTGCTACGCATGCTCTGGTTCGGCGATGAGCTAGGATGATGCTAGGCCCCCGCCGCGGTCCGGACCAGGCGTGCTTATCCCGCCTTGGTCACTCGTTGGCGAAGTACATCGGTACGCGCCTGGAAACTGGGCGACGCAGGGCGACAGCGACGCCGCGGGGACGCGGTGCGGGACCGGGGAACGAGCGATGGAGGGCGACGAACGGGCTCGGGATCGCCGGTTGCTGCCGGTGGGCGACGTGGTCAAGGCGACGAAATGGCCCCGCACCCCACGGCGGCGGCGGCGCATCGAGGCAGTCCTCAGACGTCGGCAACCCGATCTGACGGTCGTGCTGGAGAACGTCCACGATCCCCACAACGTCAGTGCGGTTCTCCGCTCCTGCGATGCGGTGGGGATCCTGCGCGTCCACCTGGTGTATTCGGTCGAGACCCCTCCGGCCGCGACGTTCGCGCGGACCACGTCGGCCAGCGCGGCGAAGTGGATCGAAACGGTGTGCCACGAATCGATTGACGAATGCTACGGCGCGTTGCGTGGCGCCGGCTTTCGCATTCTCGCGACGGCGCTGACGGACGACAGCCTGGATCTCTACGATGTCGACTGGCGGAGTCCGGCGGCGGTCGTTTTCGGCAATGAGATGCAAGGCGTGTCGGCGGAAGCGCTGGGGCGGGCCGACGGGCTGGTCTGCATTCCGATGCTGGGGATGGTGGAAAGCCTCAACGTCTCGGTCGCTTGTGCGGTGACGCTGTTCGAGGCGCTCCGGCAGCGGCGAGCGGCCGGCTGCTACGATCGGCCGAAGCTGGACGATGACCAGTCGCAGCGGATCGCGGAGGAATGGCTCAAGCGCTGATCGACGCAGCGAGGCGCCGCTCGTCCTTCGACCAGGAAGATTTGACAGGTCGTCCGGGCGCTGCGTGCCACGCCCTCGTCGCGGCACGCAGCGCCCCGATGGACTACGCCCGAAAAAGTCTCCTGATCCGGCAGCTCACGGAGGGTGGGAAATTGGTGGCGCCCGCGCCTCTGGAGCGCGGCTGCCTCAGAACTGGAATGCGGACGTCAGGTCTTCGCCGCCGCGCAGGTACCGGATCGACACCTGTTCGCCCGCCTTCAGCGTGTCGATCAACTGATCGAGGGCGGCCAGGTTCCGAACGCGCTTGCCGGCGACGGCCACGATGATGTCACCGCGCTTGACGCCCGAGCGCTCGGCAACGCTGTCGGGCCGGACGTCGCCGACGTAGACGCCTTTGGTGCCCGCGGGGACTGATTGGGCGGTGTCCGGGTGGCGGGCGAGGTACTGCTCCGCGTCCGCCGCGAGCAGACCGAGCGGTCGGCGTTTGGGACCGGCGAAGCGCTCGGCGATCCGGGCGAGACGCACCTGGTCGAAGCCGACGATGACGTCATCGTCAGTGGCGATGACGGGAACGCCTTGTTGCCCGGAGCGGCGGATCATCTCCATCGCGGCGGCGTAGTCCCGCGAAACGTCCTTCTCCTCGTACGGGACGTTGTGGCGGCTAAGGAACTCCTTAGCCCGGTCGCACCACGGTCAGGTGCGAGTGGTGTAGACCGTGACCTGTGCGGACATGTGGGAAACCCTCATTCTCTGAGGTTGACCGTTGACGCCGATCTCCTGCCACCGCCGAACGCGACGCGTCGCATCCAACTGCACGCAATGGTACCAGCATGACGACGCCGGCAGCATCGGGTTCAACCGACGCAGCCACCCAAGCGCGGGGAGCAGCCGCCGAACCGCGTCGGACGGCGAAAGCCCCTCGGCCGTGAGCCAGGGCCGCGCGGCGGCTGGGTGGGGCTACTGGAAGTCAAAAGGCATCTTGCTTGGGAGGCGACCCTTCTTCGCCATCAAGCCCAGCTCGCCCATCATCTTCTGCATCTGTTTGAATTGCGCGAGCAACTGGTTGACGTCGGCCTTGCTCGTCCCGCTGCCGCGGGCGATCCGGCGGCGGCGGCTGCCGTCGATGAGCTGGGGATTGCGGCGCTCATGCGGCGTCATCGAGCGGATGATTGCCTCAATCTGCTTGTAGTCGTCGTCAGAGATCTGCGCTTTGGCCGCGCGCAACTGACCGCCGAGGCCGGGGATCATGTCGAGCAGCTGGGTCAGCGGACCCATCTTCTTGATTTTTTGGAGCTGATCGAGGAAGTCTTCCAGGTTGAACTTCCCCTTGAGCATCCGATCCTGCAACCGTTGGGCTTCCTTCTCGTCGGTTTGCTCCTGAGCGCGCTCGATCAGGGAGAGCACGTCGCCCATGCCCAGGATGCGGCTCGCCAGGCGCTGTGGGTAGAAAGGCTCGAGGGCGTCAACCTGTTCGCCCGTGCCGATGAACTTGATGGGAACGCCCGTGACGGCGCGAATCGACAGGGCGGCGCCGCCGCGGGCGTCGCCGTCCATCTTGGTCAGAATCAGTCCGGTGACGCCCAGGCGGTCGTTAAAGGTCTGGGCGACGCTGACCGCTTCTTGGCCGGTCATCGCGTCCGCGACGAGGAGGATCTCGGTCGGCTGGACCTTCGCCCTGACGTTGACGAGCTCCTGCATCATGCGCTCGTCGATTTGGAGGCGACCGGCCGTGTCGACGATGACCGGATTGAAGCCGCGCTCGCGCGCGAAGCGGACGCCGTTGCTCGCGATGTCAACCGGGTTCTGCTGGATGCCTTCGTCGTAGACGGGGACGTTGATCTGGCGACCGAGAGCCTGCAATTGATTCACGGCGGCCGGACGGTAGACGTCGCCGGCGATGAGCAGCGGATTGCGTCCCTCCTTGCGCAGGTGGACGGCGAGCTTCGCCGCGTGGGTCGTCTTGCCGGAGCCCTGCAGGCCGACGAGCATCAAGATCTGCGGCGGCTTGTCGGGCGCCCGGAGCGGCTCGCGCTCGGTCCCAAGGACCTTGATGAGCTCCTCGTTGACGATGGCGATGACGGTTTGGGCGGGAGTTAGCGAGCGCAGGACGTCCTGCCCGACGGCACGCTCCCGCACGGAAGCGACGAAGTCCTTGACGACCTTGAAATTGACATCCGCTTCCAAAAGCGCCCGACGGACCTCGCGCATCGCCTCGTCGACGTCTTTCTCGGCGAGCCGGCCTTTGCGCGAGAGCCGGCCCAGTGTCTCGGTGAGGCGATCGGAAAGTGACTCGAACATGGCATTTCCTCAATCGCTCGTTGGCCGAAGGGCCTGCGGCGGGGCCGCGCCCCGGCAGATTTCAGAACGCTACAATCCTTCGCCGACCCCGAAGAAGAGCGAGTCGACGTACGTTTCGGGGTGAAACTCCGCGAGGTCCGTGGCTTTCTCGCCGGTCCCGACGTAGGAAATCGGAGTGCCGAGCTCCTTGGCGACCGAAAAGGCGATGCCGCCCTTCGCCGTTCCGTCGAGCTTGGCGATCATGATGTCGGAGATTGCGACCGACTCGGCGAACTTCTTGGCTTGGACCAACCCGTTCTGACCGGTCGTCGCGTCGATGACGAGCAGGACCTCCTGCGGTGCGTCGGGGACGTGGCGCTGCATGATCTTGCGCAGCTTTTTCAGCTCCTCCATCAGGTTGAACTTCGTGTGCAAGCGCCCAGCGGTGTCGACGATGAGCACGTCCGCGCCGCGGTGGTGGGCCGCTTGCATGGCGTCGAAGACGACGGCTCCCGGATCGGCGCCTTGCTCGTGGGCGACCACCGGCGTCATGAGGCGTTCGCCCCAGACCTTGAGCTGATCGATCGCGGCCGCTCGGAAGGTGTCGCCCGCCGCGAGCATCACGGTGCGGCCGAACCGCTGGTGATAGGCGGCCAGTTTGGCGATCGAGGTCGTCTTGCCGACCCCGTTGACGCCAACGACCATGATGACGAACGGGACGCCGCGCTGGAGGATCTTGACGGTGCGGTTGCGGGTGGCGAGCTGCAGGAGCTCGATCATCTCGGTGCGGAGCACCTCGCGCGCGGCCGCTGGGTCCTTGATGCGGTCGCGCGCGACGCGGTCCCGCAGCTCTCGAACCAGGCGCTGGCTGACGTCCCAGCCGACGTCGGCTTGAATCAGCAGCGTCTCCAGCTCTTCGTAGAGCTCCTCGTCGAGCGCCATGCGATCGAACAGGCGCGCGATTTCGCTGAAGACGCCGCGACGCGTCTTTTCGAGACCTTGCTCAAGCAGGACATCGGGCTCGGCGCGGCGCCGAAAGAGGCGGCTGAAGACCACCGGCGTGAGGCTCCCGGGTTGCGGTTGGGGTGCTGTCAGGCATCGGACAGGTCAAACAAGACGATGCGCCGCACGAGGCGACGCGTTGAAAGTATAGCACTCGCCATACCCGCCTGATCCCTTGGCTGTGCCAGCGGCCGTCAGCAGGGTTGACCGGGGCTGCTCCGACGGTGTCCATGGGGCGCCCACCACATGGCGGAGAGGGGCGGAACCACGTGTGCGGAGGGTCGTGGAGGCGGAGACCGGCTCGTCGCACCTGGCAACTCCGATCGGCCACTTCTCCCGCCAGATCTACCAGGCCAGGTGTCACGTTGGACGCTACGTGGCGGGGGTTTGGGGGCGATCAGGAGCGGGGTCGTCGGTGCGGGACGTGAGGGAGCGGCAGAGCGTCGCCCGCGAGACGCCGAGCGTGCGGCAGGTGGTCGCCACGTCCGTGTGGCCGCCGTCATAGAGCGCTTGCGCCAGCGCCCGCTGCTTGGGGTCGGCCAGCTTTTTGGGCCGCCCGCCGATCCGCCCCCGTGCCCGCGCCGCGGCCAGCCCGGCGTGGGTGCGCTCGCGGGTGAGGTCGCGCTCGAACTCGGCGAGTGCCCCGAGGACGTGGAAGACGAGCTTGCCACCCGGCGTGGTCGTGTCGATCTGCTCGGTGAGTGAGCGGAATCCGACGCCGCGGTTCGCCAGGTCGGTGAGGGTTTGGATGAGGTGCTGGAGCGAGCGGCCCAACCGATCGAGGCGCCAGACCACGAGCGTGTCGCCGGCGCGCAGGTAGGCCAGCACCTCGGCCAGCACCGGCCGGTCGGCCTTGGCGCCGCTGGCCGTCTCGGTGAAGGTCTTGTCGCACCCCTCTTTGCGGAGGGCATCTCATTGGAGGTCGAGGGTCTGTTCCCCGGTCGAGACCCGGGCGTAGCCGACGTCCATGCCCCCATCGTCTCAAAAATTGGAATCCGATGCAAGTAGCAGAATCTTGATTTCGAGACGGATAAAGATACACGCGTTCCTGCGTGAACCTGCTCGTCGTGGGGCCGCCCGACCAGCGGCTCACAAAGGGGCCTGCCAGTTGCCAAAGTCCCCCCGGGCTCGTCCGAGCCGTGGTGGGGGCTCAGCGGCACCCTACAGCAGGGGATTAACCTGGTCAAACTGGTCAAATTTGGGGACGCAGTGCTGACGCCAGCCCGCCCCTGGCCTCGATCCCGAGTTTCTCAACAAGTAGGGGGTGTTTCTGAGACTCGGGGAAACGAAGAGGCGACCTCCAAAGAGGTCGCCGGATCTTGCCATGACCTGCCTCGCCATGCGAAGTCATGACACGGTAAATTGTGACACGGATGCCCGCTTTAGCGAGTCAGGCCGTCGGCGTGGCCATCTGCTGGAAGACAGTGAACGGCTTGTCGGAGGCGATCAGCGAGGAGACCAGGACGACCGTCTGGCCCGATGTAGCGTTGTGCGCTGAATGCACCACGCCCTGCTCGAACAGCCAGTCCCCGGCCCGCAGCACCGTCTCCTTGCCCGCACCCAACTGCTCGGTCGGGCCGGGGGTGCCGGCAGTCGCCGCCCGCTGGATCCGAACGGTCCCCTCAACCACGGAGTAGGTCAACTCCCCGCTCTCGACGTAGAGCACGAGGGCGCCGGGGTGCCTGTGCAGCGGCACGAGACCGTTCGGCGCGAAGGCGATCCGACGCATCCCCAGTGCCTGGCCGGGGGCGGCGTCAGGC
>JRHI01001838.1_pt1 | contig 16377 bp, 16 predicted proteins | sample 215371 | NCBI WGS metagenome assembly JRHI01 (sample SAMN02929681, study PRJNA255918) | sediment metagenome | biome: cave system; feature: Ice Cave; material: Sediment; isolation source: sediment from deep within a dark volcanic ice cave with no known source of... ...
GCGCGGACATGTAGACCGCGCCGGCTTCCTTCCCCGTCGCCTTGTCGTAGCCGCGAAGCATCGCGCCGCGCGCGCCGGACGGCGTCACGACCGTGCCGCCTTCGCCGGCAATCACCAGCGTCTTGGTCACCAGCGTGCCGATCCGTCCCATGCGGCCGGTGCGGGGAATGGTCAGCCCCTTCAGCGCGGCGTGGTTCCGGATGTTGTCGGGCGTCTCGCCATGCGCAATCTGCCAGACGATCTCGCCCTTGTTGAGATCGATGGCGGTGATGCGGCCGTACGGTGGCTTCACGAGCGGAAGGCCGCGGACGTTCAGGGTGTACAGGCCCTCGATGCCGCCGCCGGCGCGATTCGCCGCCGCCGGATCGGTCGCCATGCCCGAGATGTAGTTCATGTCCGACTTGCCGTCGGGCGGCACGAGGCCGTTCCCGTTGATCGACGTGTTCGAGAAAATGTAGAGGACGTTGGTTTCCGGATCGAGCGCGCCGCCCTGCCAGTTGGTGCCGCCGGTCATGTTCGGCAGCATCAGCGTCGCCAGCGGGCCTCCCCACTTGCTGACGACGGGCGGCGTGTAGAGCGGACCGAGCGTGTACTTCGAGACCAGCTTCACCGCTTCCGCGCGCAGCTCCGGCGTGAAGTCGATCAGATCGTCGATCGCGACGCCCTGCCGATCGAAGGCAGGCGGCTTGGTGGGGAACGGCTGCGTCGCGGCTGTCTTCTCGCCCGGCACGTCCGATTGCGGCACCGGCCGCTCCTCGATCGGCCAGACCGGCTGTCCCGTCGCCCGATCGAACACGTACACGAACGCCTGCTTGGTCGGCTGCGCCACCGCCTTGATCGTCCGGCCGTTCACCCTGATGTCCGCCAGAATCGGCGCGCACGGCAGGTCGTAGTCCCACACACCGTGATGAACGAACTGGAAGTGCCATTTCCTCACGCCGGTCTTCAGATCGACCGCGACAAGGCTCTCGCCGAACAAGCCGTCTCCCAGGCGGTGCCCGCCATACACATCGTTGGTCGGCGACTCGACCGGCAGATAGACCAGGCCCAGCTCCGTGTCCACGCTGATCTGCGCCCAGACGCCGGTATTCCCCGTGTACGCCCACGAATCGCGCTGCCACGTCTCGTTGCCGAATTCGCCCGGGCTTGGGATCGTGTGGAAAATCCAGAGACGCTTTCCGGTCCGCACGTCGAAGCCGCGGACGTAGCCTTTCTCGTTCCGCATGCTCTTCGGCACGTTCCCCTGCGTGTGCGCGGCGCCGATGATGACGACGTCGTTGGCGACGACGGGAGCGGCGTGATAGCCGATGTCGCCGGTCACCAGGTCCATCACCTGGTCGTCATCGAGCTTCAGATCGACGATGCCTTTGTCGCCGAAGCCGGAGACGCGCGCGCCGGTCTTCGCGTCGAGCGCAACCAGGCGATAGCCGGCGGTGACGTACAGGATGCGCGCATCGCGCCCATCGCTCCAGTACGCGAGGCCGCGACCCGAGAGTTTGCGCGGCGCCACTTCGGCGCGGCGGCCTTCGTCCTCGCTGTGCATCCACAGCATCTCGCCCGTCGTCGCGTCGAGCGCCACCGCGGCGCGCCGCGTGCCGCCGGTCGTGTAGAGCACGCCGTTGACGACGAGCGGCGTCGACTGAAACTCGAACTCCGGCCGCGGGCCGAGGCTGTCCGTCTTGAAACGCCACGCAACTTCGAGCTTGTCGAAGTTCTCGCCGGTGATCTGGTCGAGCGGCGAGTACCGCGTGCTCGCGAGATCGCCGCCGTAGGTCGGCCAGTCTCCGATTTTTTTTGCCGCGGACTGCCCCGTCGCCGGCATCGTCGTGCACAGCGCCAGCAGGATCCAGGCGGCCGCGTGCGCCAGGGCTCGACCAACGCGTCGCGTCATGTCGCCTCTTCTCGTCATGGTTGTGGAATCTTCAGGCCAGAGACGACCGCGATCTCCAGATACGACGGGTGGTCGCGATCGTGGAGGATGCGCTGGGTCGCGGTCAACAGCTCGGCGTCGGTTGCCGGGTCATTGCCCGTGTTGGGGTTCCTGGGAAAGTGCGGGAAGTTCGAGGACGAGATATCCAGGCGAATCCGGTGCCCCGGCCTGAAGACGGTCGCAGAATATCCGAGATCGATTTCGTACTGGTACGCCACACCCGGCGCGATCAGCGACGGCGCCGACTTCGATCCTTTTCGGTACCGCGCGCGGACAACGCGATCGAGCACGTTCTGCGCGAAGCCGTCGGGATGCACGTCCACGAGCTTCGCCGTGAAGTCGGTGTCGCGTGCCGACGAAGTCGCCCAGAACTTCACCGTCGCCTGCCCGACCATCGCGACGAGACTGGTCAACGCCGCGCTTGTGTAGACGACGACGTCCTGCCTCGCTTCGATCGGCGACTGGTTCTGCACGCCGGAACCGAAGTACGACCCGAGCGTCAGACAGCACAGGCCTCCGCCGAGCGTCGGGACCGGCGTCTTCGGATCGTAGACGAACGTGTCGCCGGCGCCTGCCGATCCGCGAACGGCGTCGAGCACGCCGTCGCCGCCGCTCGTGTTCGCGTGGCCAGCGCTGCGAAGATTGAACCGGCGCGGCTGCGTGCCGGGCAGCGGAAAGGCGTCGCCGGTCACCCAGAAGCCGCCCATCTCCGTCCCGGCATCCGGCGGCATCTGCACGAAGAGCTGCACGCGCGGCTCGCTGGCGAAGCCGTTGTCCTGGCCTTTGACGTAGTGATCGTAGAACCGCAGCTGGAGCGCCTGCACGTTGCGGCTGTGCGCCGGGCTCAGCGTCATCACGCCGAGCCCGCCGTGCGCGCCGGTGCCGTCCATGAGGAGCCTCGCGCCGTTGCGGGCCGCGTCGGATCCGCCGCGCGCGCGCATGCCCTGAAAGCCGCGCACCGATCCGATCGCGAACAGATCGTGCCAGCCCCCCGTCACGAGCGCGGGAACGATCACATTGTTGAAATGATTCTCGACGTCCACCGACGCCCAGAGGTCGTCGTAGGCCGGGTGCGCGATCCACTCGTAGTAGTAAGGCGCCAGCGTGCGGTAGTCGGGAAGGCTGGCTAGCGGGATCTGCGGCGCCCAGCCGGTGAAGATGCGCTCCTTTCCCTGCGCGAGATAAGTGTCCGACGCCGTTTTCGCGGCGTCCTGCGCGGTGCCCGTCGAGATCAGATCGCGGCGGTACGCGTCCGGCGCGAAGAACGCGAGCGTCCAGCTCTGGGCGAACCACAGATCGAGGACGCCGTTCACGTACGTCCACTGATCGTGATAATCGGTGGCGGTCACCGCCGGCGCGATGGCGACCAGATGCGGCGGCGCAGACAGCGCCGCCTGCCACTGCGTCACGCCGAAGTACGAGCTCCCCGTCATCGCGACCTTGCCGTTGGACCAGGGCTGCGCCGCCGCCCATTCGACGGCATCGTAGCCGTCGGCCTGCTCCTGGAAGATCGGCCGGAACACGCCCTGCGATCGAAACGTGCCGCGGACGTCCTGCGTCAGCCCGACGTAGCCGTGCTCGGCCCAGAACGCCGACGCGCCGCTGGTGCCGACGAAGCATCCGTGCCCGAGCCGGAGCCCGTACGGCGTGCGCTGCATGATGACGGGATGTGGACCGGGCGCCGCGGGAAGGTAGACGTCCGTCGCCAGCCGCGTGCCGTCGCGCATCGTCGCGTACTCAGTGTGGCAGATGACGCCGTTCTTCTGCGCCTGGGCGGCGGGCTCCTGGGCGGCAGCCGCGCGCCGCTCGATGCCCGATCCCGCAGCCAGCAGGACCGCGGCGAGACCGACCAGTGACGACCGCACGATCAGTGAAGGCTCTTCTTCTTCGCGGCGACGGCGCTCTTCTTCTTCGCCGCGCCGGCGGCCGCCTTGTCTCTGGCCCGCGCGCCCTCGAGCATGTTCACCATCGAGTAGTTCCCCTCGTGGCACGCGTACTCGAACATCTGGTAGGTGTCGTCCTTCGACAGCGGAATGTCCATCGTCCACGGCGCGGTAAAGGCCTCCGGATCGTCGAGCGTGACCTTGTAACTCAGCGTGTCGGCGTCCACGCGCGTGAAGCGCTCCACGAGGTGCTGCATGCGGCCGCCGCCGCGGTACGGCCCCGCGGGCTGCTGGTTGCCGAGCGTCTTCTCGGAGAAGTTGGTCATGTCGACGACGAGGGTGTCGCCTTCCCAGTGGCCGCGCGAGTCCCCCCACCACTGGCGGATGTTCTGATCGATGTGCGGACGTCCGTCGAGCGGGATGATGCGCACGTCGTGGATCACTTCGTACACCATCGCGACGTAGTCCGGCGTCTGGAGCATCTGGACCGAGTTGTTGTAGCCCAGGGGGACCATGACCGTCGGATAGCCCTTGGTGATACAGCGATCCCACAGATCGAAGTCGAGCCACGACGCGGTGCCTTTGCCGAACCGCTGCGACTCCCACTCCTCGGCCCGCTTGCGCATGTCCGCGCGCAGCGGCACGTGGCCGTCCGGCGGATCGACGACGAGCGATGTGCGTCGGGATGTCTTGCCGCGCTCGTACCAGTGCTCCGGTCCGTCGCCGGTGTCGTCGGCGGCGAGCTTGCGGCGGTCGCCTTTCTCGTCCTTCGCGGCCTTCTCGGCGGCTTTCTGGCGCTCGGCGAATTCCTCGTCGGTCAGCTCCGTACGGGTGCCGAACTTCGCCGGCCGCTCGATGGGCACGCCCACGTTGTCGTTGCTCGTGTAGATGCCCTGCAGATCCGGGGCGCCCCACGGCGTGCGCGGCACCGTCCACGCTTTTCTCGCCGGAGCGCCCGCCGGCGTCTGGGCCTGACCGGCTACCGACGCGAGCGCGCCGCCGGCCATGGCCATCGCGAGCAGCAGCGCGGGCAGAAATTGTTTGCGCATCTGAACCCTCCCCGTCATTTCAGCGGCTTCCGGCGCAGATGTCCGTACATCAGTTCCTCAGCAAACTCCACGCACTTGAACTCCAGCATCTGGGCGTTCTTTTCCAGATGGCGGTACAGGGGCATGCTGATCTTCCAGGGGCGCGTGAACACCTTCGGATCGTCGATGGTCGCTTCGTAGTGGATCGCGTCCGGCGTGAGCAGCGTGTAGCGCTCGACCACGTGCAGGCTGTCGCTCGCATAGTTTCCGGAGCGATCGAACCAGGATTCGCCGTTGAAGCCGGTCGCGTCGACCACCAGCGTGTCCCCGTCCCAGCTGCCGCTCGACTGCCCCATCCAGGAATCGACCGGCGGCGGCTTCAGCTTGGCCATCTTGATCACGCGCGACGCGTTCGCAAACTGGTAGCTGATGAGGACCGCGCCCGGCGTCTGAACGATCTGAAATGGAAACGGCTGGTAGGTGGCGCGCGGCACGCCCGGCAGGTAGCACTTGATCTCGGGGTCCGCGCTCATCCGCTTCTCGAAGTTCGCCCGCTTCTTCTCTAGAGCAGCCGGACGGTACGGGATCTCGTTGCCTTCGACGACGCTCAGCCCCGGCGGCACCGCGCCGATCGCGCCGAGGTCGGGGCGGCCGGCTTCAGCCGCGTGCGCCTGCAGGTTCCAGTCGGCGGCGTTCATCGCCTGCCAGATCCCGTTGAAGTTCGGCTTGCCGTCCGCGGCCCGCGGCAGGCCGACCGCGGGCCCCTGCGCAGAGGCGGGGCTCGTGGAGGGTGAGAAGACTGCTCCTGCGGCGAGCGCCGCGATCGCGATCAGACCGGCTTTGAGCCAGTTGTGCATGGCGGCAGATCTCCAGGAGATTTACTTCTCGGGCTTCTCGCCGGGCGCGCCTGTGCCCGACGACCCGACGAACAGCTTCTTGCCGTCGGGGAGCGTCRGGTCGCGGCCGTTCGCCTTGTGCGTGCCGTTCTTGGCCGCGTACCCCTCGACGAGAATCTCGGTCCCCGGTGGCAGCGAGTCCTTCGTGAACCCGCGCCGAAGGAGCGCGTTGGGCGCGCCGCCTTCCACCATCCAGCTGACGATCTTGCCGTCCGGGCCTTTGACGTCCACGTGAATCCAGGAATGGGGATTGATCCACTCCATCTTTGTGACGGTGCCCTTCAATGTGATCGGCTTGTTGGCGTCGAATTCAGCGGCGAATGCGTGGTGAGCGGAGACGGATGCGGCGGCCGCCATCACGAAGCCGGCCGCCATCAGGAACAAACGGTTTCGCATCGGACACATCTCCCGGGTCGGCTCGCATACTAAATCCCGGCCTATGCGAAGTCAAACTGAGCATCGCGCGCGAGGTCCGCCGTTTGACGTAGGTCTTTGTGATCGCTTTCGCGCGTTGACCCAATCGTGAAGTGGGCGGGTTCCTGCTAGAATCCGTTTCGATTCCACGGCTTACGGTGTCAACGGCGGTGCAACGAGGCCGTGATTACGCGCGCCTTCGCGCGCTACTAATAGTTAGACGGCTGGTCCAAATTCGAGATGTCATCCACGAAGAATCGCCTTTTCTGGAATTCCATCAGCGGCGCGTACCAAGCCGCGCATGGACCAGCCCTCAATGAGCAGCCAATGGCCTGGGGCGTTTGGCGAGTTCCGGAGTCCGAACTCTGCGTTCTTGGGCGCGTCGCAGACCATGACGTTCTTGAACTCGGCTGTGGAGCTGCTCAATGGACAATCGCCCTGGATCAGGTTGGTGCGCGAGTGATCGGCCTCGATTTGTCTGACCAGCAGCTGACCCGCGCACGTGCTCAGTCGCCGAGCAGTTCGCTAGTCCAGGGCGACGCGGAGCGACTGCCGTTTCTGCGCGAGGCATTCGACATTGTGTTTTGTGACCACGGCGCCATGGTATTTGCATCTCCGCAAGTTACGATTCCGGAGGTGTCCCGAGTCCTTCGGCCGGCCGGGCTCTTCGCTTTCTGCATGTCGAGTCCCATCCGCGACATCTGTGTCGACTCCGCGACGGACACCGTGACGTCGCGGCTCGTCACGAACTATTTCGCCCTCTCAACATTTGAAGACGGCCACTCCGTCGAATATCAGCTTCCGTACGGGGAGTGGATTCGGCTTTTTCGTCGTCACAATCTGATAGTGGAAGATCTCATTGAACTTCAGACGCCGGCTCACGCGATCACGACATATTCGGACTTTGTGCCGGCGGAGTGGGCTCGCAAATGGCCGGCGGAGCACATCTGGAAACTTCGAAAAGCCGTCTAACGCGGCTTGCAACCGACGGCGATGGAAACTTGCGAGCCGCGGCTGATCCCTGACGTCATGCCGATAGGGATCGTACACCGAACGCTGCTTGAGGCAGTCGTTGCGCGTGTCGAAGGCGTGCATGGTTCATGTCAACGCCGCGCTCATCGCTTGCGTCTCGGCGCCGTGTCGTACGCGTACAACTGGTGACATCGCTCGCACACGTCGTCGATCTTTTCGCCGGCGTCGAACAGTCCCTCGACGCTCTTCGAGTCGGCCGCCCGCATCGCCAGCGCACCGACGTCGACCAGCTCCTGCGACAGCTTCATCCAGTCGCCGCCGTCGTACGCCCGCGGCACCATCATCAGCAGGTTTCCCGATTCGGCCAGCACCACCGCGCTGTTCCGCACAACGGCCCACTCCTCCGGCGTATGCGGACGGCGCTCCTCCGTGCCGGCTTTCGTGACGATCGTGGCGACGGACTCCCAGATGACGTCCGCCCCCGGATCGACGACCGCGTTCATCAGCAGCTTTACGTCCACAACCGGCTTGAACGGCGTCGGCGGCGGACCCGAGCACGATGCGACGGCGATCGCCGTCGCGTACACGAACACGGAAACCGGAACGAGGTGACCTGTTCGCATGGCGCGCATTCTCTCATGAATTGTGTATGCTTCCTGGGCGGATGACCCTGCTCAGCATCTTCGAGTGGCTCGCGACGACGCGCGCGAGCGTGGCGATGGCCGGATCGGTCTGGGCGTTTCCCATCGTCGAATCGATCCACGTGCTGGCGCTGTGCCTGTTCCTCGGCATGGCGACGATGCTGGACCTTCGACTCCTCAGCCTCGTCATGCGCGATCTCCCGGTGTCGGAAGTCGCCGGACGCCTGCTGCCGTGGACGATGGCCGGTTTCGTGGTGATGGTCGTCAGCGGCGTGTTGACGTTCCTCAACGCGCCGGTCCGCTACTACGAGAATGTGTTCTTCAGAATCAAGATCGCGGCGCTCGTGCTGGCCGGCCTGAACGCGTGGGGGTTTCACGCCGGCATCTGGCGCAGGGTGGCGTCCTGGGATCGCGACGCCGTCGCGCCATTCCGCGCGCGGCTGGCCGGCGCGGCCTCCCTCCTCCTCTGGGCCTGCATCGTCGTCGCGGGCCGGATGATTGCGTACAACTGGTTCGACAAAGTCGCGAAGTAGGAGCTGGCCGCATGTCCGTGCTGTCGTTCTTTCAGTGGTGCGAAGCGTCGCAGGTGGGCACGGCGATCCGCAGTTCCCAGTGGCTGTTCCCGGTCATCGAGGCCGTGCATCTCCTCGGCCTGGCGATGATGGGCGGGATCGTTCTGCTGGTGGACATGCGGCTGATGGGCCTCGCGATGCCGCGCAAGCCGGTGGCGGCGCTGGCGCGCGAGCTGCAGCCCTGGCTGAACGTCACGCTCGGGATCATGGTGACGACCGGACTGCTGCTCTACACGTCGGAACCGACGAAGCTCTATTACAACGCCGCGTTCTGGATGAAGATGGCGTTCCTCGCGTCGGCCCTTCTCTATACCTTCACCGTGCGCCGCGCGGTGCTCGCCGCCGATGAGGCGCGCGTCGGTCCCGTGTGGGCCAAAGTGGCGGCGCTCGTCTCGATCGCACTCTGGGCCGGCGTGGGCATCGGAGGACGGGCGATCGGGTTCTACTGATGCTCGCGCCTCTGCTTGCGCGGATCCAGGCGTCGGGCATCGCGATGGCCGTCGGCCGGTCCGTCCCGCTCACCGGCGTTCTCAGCGGACTGCATCTCGTCGGTCTGACACTGGTCGTCGGCGGCGTGCTGGTGACGACGTTGAGGCTTCTCGGGATTCTGCTGCCGCGGCAGCCGATCGCCGACGTCACCGGCGCCGCGCGCCGCGGCATCGTGATCGGATTGCTGCTCAGCGTGACCACCGGTCTCCTGCTGCTGTCGCCCCGCGTGTCGGCCGCCTCGGCCAACCACATCTTTCAGCTCAAGATGCTGCTGCTCGCAGCGGCCGTGGCGTTCCACGTCGGCGTCTATCGCGATGCCGCGAACGGCACGCGCATGCGCCTGCCGCCCGGCGTCGCCGGGGCGGCGGGGCTGCTGCTCTGGTCCAGCGTGCTCCTCGCCGGGTGCGCGTTTATCCTGTTGGAATAGATGCCGGTGGCCAACTCGATCCGGCATCTGTGTGAATGGCTCGAGCGCACGCCGCTGAGCCTGTTCGTGCGCGAGTCGCAGTACGGGTTTCCCGTCCTCGTCGCCATCCACATCGTCGGGCTCGCGCTCTCGGTGGGGGTCGTCGTGTGGTTCGACCTCCGCCTGCTCGGCGTGAGCATGCGCCGCGTGCCGGTGCGCGCCCTTTATCGCCAGCTGATGCCGTGGGCCTTCGGCGGGTTTCTGACCATGTTCACCAGCGGCGGGATCCTGGTTTCGGGGTTCGCGACGGCGGCGTACGGCAATGTGTATTTCCGCGTGAAGCTCGCAGCCCTGCTGCTGGCTGGCGTGAACGCGCTGGCGTACCACGCGATCACCGAGCGGCGCATCGCGCAGTGGGACGACGCCGCGCCGATCCCGCTGCCGGCGCGCGCGGCCGGGCTCATCTCGATCGCGGCATGGACGATCGTGATCCTCGCAGGGCGGATGATGTCCTACACGCTGTATTCGCGCTGAGTCCGCGCGGGGACGCGCAGAAGAAGCTGTTCAAACCTTTTCACGCGTCATCTGACCCGCGGTGCCAGTCCGGCCGGACGAGCGCGCCTTCTTCGACGACCGACCCGGCGAAGCGCGGGCATCTAGCGCACGGAGCTATCGTGGTGCTCTTTGGTCTGGTTGCTGATCTGCAAATCCCAGCCGTCGGGATCCTTCACGTGGAAGCTCCGGAACGTCGCGCCCTGGTTGTCCACTCGAGGATTCAACCCGCGCTTGTCCAATTCGGCCCTCACCTTCTCGGTATCCCAGGGTGAGACGCCCCACGACACGTGGTTGATCACGCCGGTGACGGGGGCGGCGGCCGGCGCGCCCGCCGGAGGCGCGCCTTCGCGGTGGTTGCGGATGATGATCTCACCGATGTCGCCGATCTTCATCGTGCACTGCTGCTTGCCCTCGTCTTGCTTCACTTCCCAGCCCATGAGATCGCGATAGAACGCAGCGCTCTTGCGGTAGTCGGTGACCGCGTACGAGATGTGATCGAGCCACACCGTCTTCCACGGCGCCGGCCCGCTCGCCTTGGGGATCGTCGATGCTCCCTGCGCGAGCGCGGTTCCGGCCGGCGCTGCGGCCACTGCGGCAAGCGACAGGCTCTGAATGAGCTGACGCCGCGTCATCTTCCCGTCTTCGAACTGTTTCAGCAGACCGTTGATCAAGCTCTCCACAGCAGCCCCCGGTTCGTAGTTCCCAGTTTTCAGTTTCCAGTTTTCAGTTTTCAGTTTCCGTTTTTCAGCTCTAGCAAGACACGCATTTGTGGCTGTTCTTCGAGCCGAGCTTCTCGAGCAGCGCGACGGTGGCTGGGATCGGCGAGATGCGCTGCACGGGACCGTTCGCCATGTCGGCGGTCGTCTGGCCGCTGCGGGCGACGGCGGTGACGTCGGCGCCTTTCGACACGAGGTATGTGATCATCTCGTTGTCGCCGCGCGCGGCGGCGTGGTGCAGCGGCGTGTAGCCGTCGTTGTCGCGCGCGTTGACGTCGGCGTGCAGCTCCTCGACGAGATACTTCATCACCGCCATCCACGCATCCGGCGCATGACGATGGGCGTTGCCGGCGAAGCCTTCGCCGTACTCGACGCCGGCTGCGGCGTGAATCGCCAGCGCGCCCGGACCGCCCTGCGGCACCGGCAGCGCGTTGAACTTCGCCTGGTTGGCGTCGGCGGTTGGCGCCATCGGGCCGCCGGCGCCGGCGGGCGGACCGCCGGGTCCGCGGCGTACCGGGACGATCGGCGCCATCGTCGGGATGTTGGGATCGGCGCCCGCGGCGACGAGCAGCTTCATCGCCTCGAGGTCGGTGGCGTACGCCGCGCGCCAGAACGCGGTGGAGCCGGCGGTGTCGGCGAGGCCGCAGTTGCGGTTGCCGCAGCCGCTGTAGACGAGGTACCAGGGATGCGTCTTGAGCCGCGCGTCGGGCTCCGCGCCCTTCGCGAGCAGCGCTTTCATGACGTCGAGGTACGTCGCCTTCTGCTGCTCCATCTCCTGCGGCTGCGGATAGCGCGTGCGCGGCTGCCACTGCGTGTTGACCGCGGCCCAGAGCGGCGTCGCGCCGTTGCCGGCGGCCGCGAGGTTCGGGTTGGCGCCGCGCTCGATCAGCAGCATCGCCAGATCGAACTCGCCGTTGATCGTCGCCATCAGCAGCGGCGTCACCGTATCGCCGGAGCCGGCCTGATCGATCGGCGCGCCGCCATCGAGCAGCGCGCGCGCCGCCTCGATGTGGCCCTGACGCGCCGCGTGCAGCAGCGCGGTCATCCCGCCCTTGTTCGAGACCAGCGGGTTGATCTCCTCGGGGTTGAAACTGTTCGCAGCGGTCGCGTTGGGGTCGTCCGGGTTGCCGCCGCCGCGTGCGCCGCGGCCGCCACGTCCGCCTGCAGCCGGTTCGTCGGGCGGAGGGATCTTGCCGGCGGCATAGAGATCGCGATCAGGCTGATCAGTCTTTCACAGTACCATCAGCATTCGGATATATTCTCTAACCTAACTTGCTGAAACCGGGACGCGCCGCCAAGTTCCTCATCTTTTCGCTGACGCCCCTCCTCGGGCTGACGCTCGCTGCCGAAGCGGCGCTCCGCGTCAAATATTTCCTCTCGAACAACAGAGACTGGTCGTATTTGATCACCCCCATCGCCGCCGGCCGGTCCACCCGCCGTACCCGTGCCGGCGCCGTCGAGCCCGGGGAAGCCATCAGCGGGTCCATTGGCCCCACCTGCGACGCCGGCAACGGCGGCGTCGCCGCCTCTTCAGATGCCGGTCCAGGCGGCGCCACCGGCGCAGATCGTGTTCCGGTGGCAGAAGCCCTGCACCGATCAGGTCGTGCGCAGCGTCGAGCTCGCCAAAGAGCTGCCTCGCACATGGGACGACAACTGCTTCAGAGGCGACCACGTCAAGAAAGACGAACCGGCCGACGAGTATCGAATCTTCGTGGTCGGCGGATCGACCGTCGAGGACGCACAGTCGGACGAGGAAATGTGGACCGCGCAGTTGAAGCGCCGGCTGCCAGCCCGCCACGCAGGAAAGACGATCACCGTCGTCAATGCCGGGAAGGCTGGCTACGAGAGCCACCGTATCTTCCTCTACTGGGTCGCCACGCTGGCCGCGTTCACGCCCGACCTCGTTGTCTACTACGAGGCGTGGAACGAACAGCCGACCGACGTTACGTTTGCGCACGCCGACGATCGCATCTACGCGGGCCGCGACTGGCTACAGCAGCTGCTCTTCTACCGATCGATGCTGTATACCTACGCCGTGGAAAAGGCCGCATTCCTGCGCGCCGCAAGAGATCGCTTCTGGCGAACCGACCTCGTGCAGGTCCGCAAGGGTTTCCGGCAGCTTCAAGAGGCAATCACACCGAGCGCCCGGATCGTGTTCGTGACGCAGGTCATCAGGTTTCCGCGAATGTGGAAAGGCGTCGACACGTTCGACCGCGGCGCCGTGAGCGAGCTGCTCGATCGGCTGCACGCGGACCGCGCCTACGCATATGACGTGACGGAGATCAGCGCCCTCAATCAACGAATGACCCTGGATTACGAGCTCGAGATGTGCCGCGAGTTCAACATCCCGGTCATCAACATTCTCGGCGAGGTGGAGGCACTGGGCGATGCCGTCCGCGCCGAGCTGTTCCTGGATCTGGGACACCTCACACCGAAGGGCGATCGCCTCGTCGGCGACCTGGTGGCGAAGGGTGTGCGGCCCCACTTAGAAACCGTCGTCAGCGATCAATTCTAACCGTGACTCGGGTCACGTTGATGGCGCTTCTAGGGCCACATTCGATGGAGCCACGGTGCCACTCGACTCCCCGGCGGGCGTTATGATTCGAGAAATCCCGGCGCCACGTCCGTCCAAGGCAATGGGAGTAGATCACATGGTTGTGAAACTCTGGTTAGCCGCAGTCCTGACGAGTTGTTTGCTTGCGTGCGCAACGCGAACTTCCTACGCGGACACGCCGTCGCCCAAGGCCGTGCAATATGGCGTGGGATACCAGCCAGCTCACAAGTGCAATGCCAACATCGGGATGAGCGATCTCGGCCATGCGTATTTCGGCACGCCGGCCACGCCCGGGCAGAAACCAGAGACTCTCCAGAGCCATGTGACAACACTCCTGAAGAATTGCTCTGATTCGCAAAAAAGCGATGAAACGCTGGCGGCATTATTGAATGCTTCCGACGAGTACAAAATTATCGTTTTTCAGGCGAAGCCTACCGATAATTCGCCGCAGGCGGCGGTGGCGCATTTCATTTACCACGCCGAACCCGCTGTAACGCAGGGCTCGACAGTGCTCCCAGGTATTAAAACAGCGACGTGGATTTACATCACCGGTGAACCGTACGACGCGATCGTTTCACAGCTCGTGGCGACACCGATCGACAATCCTGTCCTGACCCAGCTTGGCGGCCTATTCGCCGCACTTGAAAAGCCCTTTGAAAAGATTCTGTTCGGCCTGGACGCGACCAGCCACGAGTTGTATTTGCACGTTGGCCCATCGGTCGATCTCAAATTTGCCCGCGGTTCCATTGTCGAGACGGACTTCATTGCGACGCCCAAGCGAGACAAGGCTGGCAGCCTCATCGACTCGAAGGACAAGAAGGTCACCGACGCAAACGATGCGGCGTATCAGCAGGTGAAAGAGACGTTCACCCTGAACAACACGCCGAAGACCTGGATCACGGTCAATGCCGCCGTCGCGGTCTTGGTCGGTTCCGTGTCCGGCGACCAGCGGATGAAGGTCGATAACAAAGCGTACGCCAGTGACCCGCTGACGAGAGGGATGGCAATGGCCGGCGTCACGTTGCACGTGCCGTACGACCCAACGAAAACAGCGCCTTCGTGGCAGGAGATTGTCGGTTTATTTGTCGGCGGCGTCGTCAGCCCAACCGGCGGAATCGCGGTTGGAGGGTCACTCGGATGGAAGGGACTTGCCATGACCGCAGGATACGCGGGCGTGTTCGTCCAAACAGCGCCGAGTGGAAAGACCGCTGGCGACGCCGTGACCGCGGGGTTGAATCCACAGCTCGTGACGGGAATGTCGAAAACAGCATTCCTCGGCGCAACGTACGCGTTCAAGTGAGGTCGACCCGCTTCAAAAAAGGACGGCTCATTTCGTGGCTTTGTGACCAGTCGAAAAGCAGGTCCAAGGCAACTCCGGACTGTGCGCGATTGGACCCCCAGACGGGCGTATACTTGCGACTTCGGGAGCGATCCTCTTTGGCTCATCTGCGAGGGAGAGACCCATGGGTTCGAAACGAACGGCTCGAAGGGAATTCCTTAGAAGCGGCGCCGCGTTGGCCGGTGGTTTCACCCTGGGAGCCGTAGCACCCGCGCTCGGCCAGACACCGACATCGCCAGCATCCCCGCCAATGATCAAGGGCGACAACGACGGTCAAATCGCCTACGGCGATCGCTCTAAGCATGTGAAGTCGGTCCGCATCCCACACGGCGGCAGGCCTTCGCCCGATACCTTCGGCCTCACGTTTCATGTGGCGGCCCCGCTTCAGGATTCGGTGGGGGTGATCACGCCCTCCTCGCTGCACTACTTTGCGACGACCCGGGGCGCCTTCCTCCCGGACATCGATCCGCGGGAGCATCGCTTCATGATCCACGGCCTGGTGGACCGTCCGCTGACCTTCACCATGGAGGACTTGAAGCGCCTCCCGTCCGTCACCCGCCTTCATTTCATCGAGTGCGCAGGGAATCGATCGTCGCGGAGAGCGAAAACCGTTCAAGAAACGCACGGCATGACGAGTTGCGCCGAATGGACCGGCGTGCTCCTCTCTACGCTGCTCAAGGAGTGCGGACTGAAAGGCGGGGCATCCTGGTTCGTCGCAGAAGGGGTGGAGGAAGTGAAGGGCGCGTCGAGCATGCCGATCGCCAAGGCGATGGACGACTGCATCGTGGCCTACGGCATGAACGGCGAGGCCGTGCGACCTCAGAACGGATTTCCGCTGCGGCTGATGGTCCCCGGCTTCGAGGGAATTTTTCACACCAAGTGGCTGCGACGAATCAAGATCGTCGATCGGTACTACATGAACTACAACGACTATGGGCATCTTCATGAGGACGCGAAAGAGAAAGATGCGGCATTGAGTTACCAGATCGGGCCCAAGTCGGTCATCACCTTCCCTTCGGGCGGACAACAGCTGCCCGGCAAGGGTTTCTACGAGATCAGCGGCCTGGCCTGGTCCGGTGGCGGCGCCATCAAGCAGGTGGAAGTGTCTACCGACGGCGGCAAGAAATGGAACAAGGCTGCGTTCAAGGGAACGCCACAGCGTATGGCCCATGCCCGTTTCGCCTATCAGTGGAATTGGGACGGAAACGCGACGGAGCTCCAGTCGCGCTGCACGGACGAGATCGGTCAGGTTCAACCGTCGCGCGCACAGATCGCGAAGTACTGGAGCAAGCCCTTCGATGAAACATTCAGCGTGCCGGGCCTGGACAACAGCATTCAGCCGTGGAGGATCGCCAAGGACGGGAGCGTGACCAATGGGAACGCGTAGAGTTTTCCTCATTGCGTTCGCGTTCGCCTTGCTGATCGGCGTCTCCGCGCTGGCGCAGGGGCCCACCTATGGAGTGGGACGCACGCCGACCGCTGAGGAAATTCGCGCGTTGGATATCTCCATCGGCCCGACCGGAGAAGAACTCCCGCCGGGAAAAGGCGCTGCCAAGGAGGGCGCGCAGGTCTATCGCGCGAAGGGATGCGCGGGATGCCACGGCGCGGCGGGAATAGGCGGTACGGCGCCCAATCTAAAAAGCAAAGATCCCAAGAATCCTGACGTCTGGGCGCGAGGGCGAATCCTGCCGCTTCGCGCGCCGTTCGCAACGACGGTCTGGGATTACATCAATCGCGGGATGCCCCTCAATAGAGAGGGGACGCTAACGGCCGATGAGGTCTACGCGTTGACGGCGTTTCTGCTGTACATCAACGATGTCATCCCGCAGGACGAGACCCTCGACGCCCAGAGTCTGCCGAAGGTCAAGATGCCCATTGGTGACAAATACGCTTCCCTACCCGATTGGAAGCCCAGGACGCCAAGGCTCAAAGGTTACCCCTACTAGGAGTCTTGACCCGACGAATCGTGAGTAATTGAGTCA
>JRHI01001839.1_pt1 | contig 16377 bp, 13 predicted proteins | sample 215371 | NCBI WGS metagenome assembly JRHI01 (sample SAMN02929681, study PRJNA255918) | sediment metagenome | biome: cave system; feature: Ice Cave; material: Sediment; isolation source: sediment from deep within a dark volcanic ice cave with no known source of... ...
GGACCCTTGCCAAGCCTAGCAACTAACGCCAAATTAGTCTAAACGTCAATTCTATATAACTCACTATCCATTTTTATCTTCATCTCTATGCGAGCTTATAAAAACCTGGAGAAGCCCTGTTAGCTATTCTTGCTAGTAGAACTTTCCTCATGGTCTTGTTTATTGGTCTATATCAAATCCTCTAGTTCCTGGGCGTGTTCAATGTGATGGTCAATTACGCGTTTGACTCTTTCGTATACATAGTTGCTTGGACAAAGACTTTGTCATCCTGCGCTCTGAACCTAATTGGATAATGAATCATGTCTAAAATGGTGTTAGCTGTGCAATCTCAAATGAAAAATCGTCTACCGTTTTGATGATCTCTAATGGACTCATAGAACGACAACCACCTTTTTCCACAAGTTTGTTGATAATATCACGATCACTGCCACGGATGCTCTTACTACCCTGTGGAGCTGGAACTCGATAGAATAGTTTATTAAGTAATTCATACGGATTCGTTTCGCTTGCAATCTCGGGGTAAGTCATGTACTTTTTTTGAATATCGAAGAGGCTCTTCAAATCATTTTGATTCATTGGACCTCTACCTGCGCCAATGGGCATTAATCTTCGTGTTCCATCACCCTCTCTAAGATAAGCGTTATTTCTTGGAATATCATGATGAATAACAACTTTGTTGCGATATATATAAAGGCAATATGCTTGCTGAAGGACATCTCTATTGATAGATGTGGCGATTGATTCCTCTACTAACTTGCCAATCGTTAGTGCATCTTTAGGACGTTGTTGAGCCTCATGTATAAGTATCGTTGTGAAAATGTTCGCAAATTCAATGAGAGCCTTATGTAGCGTACAAATCATTGAGCTTACAAGTCGCTCATTGTTCAACTCTACATTTGAGGGCGCATGGGATAAGTTTTGACCACCTGGAGACTGTGAGTAACTGGTTATCAAATCAAAAATATTCACAATATCCTGGTAAGCAGACCAAGGTCTCATAGAGTCAAGGTCTGGCGCACATGTTTTCATTGGATTTAAAATGTTTTGTTCAAAAGTTGAAATACGCATACGACCCCTATCAAAGTACAGCCTATTATTATCTATCTGTAGCTGTCATTACTCCCATTTGGAAAAGTTTATACCTTTGGTAAATGAGCAAAAAACAAAGCGGGAAGCGGTTTTATAGCTTTGCTTCTCGCCTTGTTTTTTGCATGCCGAAAGGGGGACTCGAACCCCCAAGCCAGTTAAGGCACAACGCCCTGAACGTTGCGTGTCTACCAATTTCACCATTTCGGCTGGTCGTGTTTGACACATTTATACTACAGTATCTTTTGTGCATTGTCAAGTGGCTTTTTTGGCAATTTGACCTCTTCGTGGTCTCCATGGTTGGGCCTTCCACGTGGTATAATAGGCTATAATCCAATTGTCGTATTTGCGTGCCGTGGCTTTCCTGTGTCCACGTTTGGGGGTTGAACGTGTAAATATGTGAAGGCGATTCTTTGCTATGACTTTTAGAGGGAACGTTTGATGCCAGATACTCCAGAGACCGTGGATATGCGGCAGGCTCCTGTATGTGCTGCTATTGATATCGGTAGTAATACTATTCACGTTGTGGTTGCTCACTGTTCTGCCGAGAAGCTCTCGATTGTTGCGGATGAGGTGGAGATGGTGCGCATTGGCGAGAGTGTAACTGCTACGGGTGCGATCTCTCCTGAGAAACGAAAGGCCGCCATTGCTACGCTGCAGCAGTATAAAGCTCTGGCTGAACAGTATGCTGCTTCGCCTGTGTTGGTGGTGGCGACGGAGGCTATCCGCAAGGCGAGCAATAGCACGAAATTTCTATCCGACGTAAAAAAGGCGACGGGACTTGAGGTGCAACTCATTGAGGGGATGGTCGAGGCTACATTGACGTTCTATGGCGCAACGTATGAAGCATTGAAAGAGCCGAACGCTCCTGATATGATGGCTGTTATGGACTTGGGCGGTGGTAGTACAGAGATAATCACAGCCAAGAACAAGCAGATCACGTGGCGCACATCATTTCCGGTTGGCTCCGGCTGGTTGCATGATCGTTATCTTCCGTCAAATCCTCCTACGCCTGATGAGATAGAGGTGGCACAAACGTTTCTATATACATATTTACAAGGTGTTCATCCTGACGATGATCCACCAGCGTTAATTGTCACTGGCGGTAGCGCGAACTCGTTGCTCCTGTTAGCTCAGCATGCTTTTGGCATAGATACTGCCGAGACGCGTCTGACAGAATACGACTTGGCACGCTGTGCCGATCTGTTGCGGACGATGTCTGCCGAGGAGATTGCGCAACGTTATCAGCAGTCCGGTGGGCGGGCGCTAATTTTGCCTGCCGGTTTGTTGATTATTCGGGCGGTGATGCAGCGTTGGCAGTTGCAAGAGATTCATGTCAGTCCGCACGGTATTCGCGAAGGCGCACTATTGGCCTATGCGCGTTATGGTGAGCAATGGTTGCAACGTATGCAAAAGATTGCCCAAGGAAATGATGCAAAAAAAGAGCAGAAGGCTGAAGTCTCTTTCAGTAAGGCAGGTCAAGATACCATAGTCGAGCGTACGCAGAAGTTACTCTCCTTGCGCGATGATGTGCTGAAACACGATGATATTGAAGCTGTCCATAAAATGCGCGTGGCGATACGACGCCTGCGGGCTGCATTAGATGCCTATGAGTCGATTTGTGAGCCGAGGCAGTTTAAGAAAGTGTATCGACGCGTGAAAAAAATGGCGGATGTGCTAGGGAACGCCCGTGATACGGATGTGATGATGGAGGGATTGCAGATGCGTCGTCAGCAGGTGGCAAGCGCGGAACAGACGGGTATTGATTGGCTGTTGAATCGCTTGAGTGCCTATCGTCGGCAGCAGCAAAAGGTGCTGGAAGCCTACTTTAAACACGTGGATGAGAACACATTTCTACAACAGGTAAAGAAGTGTTTCCAGGAAAAAGAGGAGCGTCATGGCAAAGGCTAAGGCTATTACTGACTTGAATATTCATGCTCCAACTACTGAGAATGCTCGTCGTATCGCCCGTACACGTCTTGAAGAGATATACGATTGGGCCGCGTATGTACAGGATGCCTCACTCAGCCATGAACTACATGATATGCGTATCGCTGCTAAGCGCTTCCGCTATACCCTGGAAGTATTCGCGGAGGTTTTGCCTGCCGCAATGGCTGATGTAATCAAAGAGGTCACACAAATTCAGGAGGAACTGGGTGTTCTTCATGATAGTGATGTTATGATTGAATTGTTACAATTGTGCTTGGAGCCAGGAATCAGCTACGAAGAAGCGCTGGCAGAGGTGGAGATGGACGAGGAACATCATCACGTTGCTGTCAATACAGAACTCGTGGCCTATCTAATTCAACCTGAGACGGCCCTCTCTCCTCAGCAGCGTTATGGGCTGAAGCAATTGTTGCTGAGCTTGCAACAAAGCCGTAAAGAACAGTACACTAGATTCCGTCAGCACTGGGATACCTTGCAAGAGCGGAAGTTTCGTGATGAGATACTCAGCCTTCTGGATATGTAGTAGTAAGTGAAACAGGAGGCATGTGTGTGACGCCTATGATGTTGTGTTCGTCCCAAGTTGTGGAAGGATGCATGTGTAACGCAAAAAGGTAGTGTAGAAGCAGTGTGTAGGGCGTAGGAGTGTAGGAGTGCAGGAGCGTAGGAGCGTAGGAGCGTATAGATCGATGCAGAGAAATGTCTAAAGGTGAGAGAGATGGTGACGATGCCAGACCCAACAGGAGAGCTGAACTGGCCTCAATATGCTCAACCCACACCAGATGAACTTCATCTCAGTGGAGGATTGTTGGTAGAGGATTGGCCGCATGCACGTCATGTGACCCGACTCGCGGTACAGTTATTCGAGGCGACACAACCGCTGCATGGTATGGGTGCGAAAGAATTGCGCCTACTGGAACGTGCTGCTTTCTTGCACAACACAGGAATGATGATTGAAATGCGTCGTCATCACAAACACTCTTTTCGCTTGATTAAGGATACGAAACTCCCAGATTTTACGGAAAAAGAGCGTTATGAAATTGCATGTATTGCTCGTTACCATCGGCGGGCACTACCCAGCAATGAGCACGAAGAATTTGCAGCATTGGGGAAAGCTGCTCGTAAGCGTGTCTCTATCCTTTCGGCCCTGGTGCGCATCGCTGATGCCTTGGATTACAACCATGATGGGCGCGTATTACGCATCGCCACCGAACTCGCATTGTGCGATGAGGATACCTGGACCTTCCGTCTCTGGGCACGTCCCCTCTCGGACCTCGACGCGGAACTAGAACATGCCTACGAGAAGGCAGACCTCTTTGAAAAGGTTTTTGCACGCAAAGTGCGCATACTCGTCCCTACTGAAATCTCCATCTGAAACTCCCCGCTTTGTGCGGATGGGCGCCATGAATGGGGCCCTACCACGCCACGTTCCCGCCCCGTCGTAGGCACCAGCTTCAGCGCATCCGTCGTGGCAACGTACCATGTCCATGACGTTGACCGTGTGGACGACGGGCGCCATGAATGGATCCCCATACACACCAAGCTAAGAGAAAAGAAGAGCTTGTATGGTGGAACGGCTGTTCGTTCCGTAGGGGCGGGCACCCTTCCCCATTGCAAAAGCCCATCCGTTCTTCGCTTGATGCGTATGGGCGCTATGAATTGCGGCCCCTACGACGTGTTACAAGTCCAACGGATTGTCCTGAGGCATATCTGGTGTGAATTCGTGCAGGGTGATGGAGGCTCCGCAGGTTTGATCGGGCAGAATCCAGAGCAGGGGGCGTGTGGTCTCACTATAGGTATAGCTGACGTTGTGCTCGTCGAGATAGCGGCGCGAGGCTGCAAGGTTCTCAACGGCAAGCGTGATACGGCAGAGGCTTTCGCCGAATTGTTGCAAGTAGGTAGTGAGCGCCCCTGATTCCGGTAAGTTGCTGGCTCCATTGGCAGGATCAAGGAAGCTGGGAATGGAAGTAGCTAGCTCGAAACTTTGCATATGTTCTTTGAGCAAAAATGACACAAGGATGGCATCCCACGAGTCGTTCTCACCTGAGTACTGCTTTGAGGGTTGTAAACCATAGATGTGTGCGAAGCGTTGTGCGGCCTCGCCTAAGTCGGCAACAGCTATGGTGGCGCCCAAGACCTTACTCACTCCGAGCGGATGCTCAGGCGGTGTGGTCCAGCCAGCCAATCGTTTGCGTCGCTCTTCGCCAGTGTTAGCGTGCTGAATCAGAAATGGATACTGCTGTGTAAGGTCGGGGCGCTCAATATCGGTACGTGACCAAGCGCGGGAGCGGCCATCTTGTGAGGTGAGGCTACCCGCTTTAGGTCCAATCAGGGAGATGCCACGTTCAGTCATAGCTTTACTATCAGCCTGAATATCATTGGAGGCGAGCACAAAATTCAGGTAGCCTTCGCCTTTTGCTAGTCTGTCTAACATGCTCTTTTGAGCTTCGGCAGGAGTACGCACGGCGATGAGTTCAAGGTAGGTATCACCAATCACAATAATACGATTGGCTGTTCCCCCTTGCGGATGCGTGCCTCCACCGCTAACGGCTAACCCAAGCTGCTCATGAAAAGTACGTGTTGCCTCGTGCAGGTCATGAACGCCAATAATGATGTGGTCGAGTCCTATGAGCATATAATATCCTCTTGCTGTCGTCGTAACAATTGACCATATTGGCGACGGACGCGCTGAAGCTGGTCCCTACGACGCGTCCGTCGTGGGTATAGTCAATTCCTCCAACATGGTCAATCGCGACGACGGACGCGCTGAAGCTGGTCCCTACGACGGATGCGCACTAAAATTGTTAGCGGGTGCTGACCAGTTCGCGCACGGGCCGCCCGTCGGGAGTGCGCTTGCGATTGAGGTAGCCAAAGCCCATCTCACCCTTTTCCCAGATCACCAGTAGCATACTGGCGTTGAAGATGGATGAGTAGGTACCACTAAAGATACCAACGAGCAGTGTCAACGTGAATACGCGGATACTTTCACCGCCGAAGAGCGTGAGCGCACTTAACGTGAAGAGCACGGTCAGCGACGTGTTGAGTGAACGAGCCATAGTTTGTACAAGGCTGGCATTTACTACTTGATCGAAGGTCTCGCTGGTACGACGTTGCATGTTTTCACGGATACGGTCAAACACTACAATTGTATCATGGACTGAGAAACCGACGATGGTGAGCAGGGCTGTCAAGAACAAGGCGTCGATCTGGATGTTGAACAGTCGGCCCAGGATGGAGAAAACACCAAGTACGACCAAGACGTCGTGCAGCAAAGCAATGATTGCGCAGGTGCCATAGCGCCAGGGGCGTGCAACCTTGCGGAACGAGAACCAGACGTAACACAGGATAGCAGCCGAGGCTACTAATACTGCTAGGAATGCATACAGCGTTGTCTGGGCAGCAACAGCCGCACCGACCTCGGAGTTGCTCACTAATTCCACGTATGGACCCCCATTTTTAAGAATGGTTGCCATCAGAGTAGGCACGTCGGTGCCTTTGCCTTGTGCATTTCCACTACTAATGCTGGTGGCTTGGACGCTACTACGGGTCAAAATGCTAATCGTTTGTGTCGTAGTACCGGTGGTGACATCAGTTACACTTACTGGAATGTTTGATGGGTTGGTTTGCGTGGTTACTATTGGGGTGCCCTTCACCACAACAGGAGTCGCAGGCACGGCGGCTGTAGCTGCAACAGTTGGCGTTACGCCTGCTTTCGCGGTAGGCGAAGCTGCTGGTGTTGTGCCCGCTGTCGGAGTACCATTCCCCGTTGGTGTTGTAGCCGCAGGTGTAGGTGTAGCTGCGGGTGATGATGGTGGTCCCTTCGCGGGATCGCTCGTATCTGGCAGCTTAGCCAGTAGGGTTTTGATATCGCTTACTTGGGGAACGGTCGTGAAGCCGTTAGCCACAATCAGCGTCACCATCTTGTCTGATAAGCGTAGGTCGTAAGTCTTGACATTGACACTCGTACCATACTTGTTTTGTAGGTCGGTAGTAATCGTGCTCTGTACATTAGTATCAATGCGCGTGCTTAGCGGTATCCAGACGGTTTTATTGCCTGGAAGCTTGTCATTATTGCCTGTGACTATGTTCAGGTCAACTAGGTTGAGCGATTTGAGCATAGTGCGCAGTTGAGTGACTTGCAGTGTTGTCTGTGGATGTAGTTCTACGTCCGCGCCACCTGCGAAATCAAGCCCCACATTCAAGTGGAAAATTGCCAGCGAGATCAGGCCGGGGATAATAATTATCCCTGAGACGAGCAGAAAGATGAAACGATATTTTACGAGATTAAACACACGATACTCCTCTACACTGTGCTGTTCCGCCGCGCCAGGGATGCCGTGGCAATCGAGCCAGGGGGAAGTCCAAACAGTGCGGGGTGACTGACAACGCCCGTTGGCACAAGCAGGTTTAGGAACGTGCGTGTGACAACAACGGCGGTAAACATACTGACGAGCACACCCAGGAACAGGGTGGTGGCAAAACCAACGATCACGCTTGCACCATAGTTTGTGCCGAAGAAGTACAGGACGGCACAGGTGATGAGCGTTGAAATGTTTGAGTCACGAATAGAGGGCCATGCACGTTTCCACCCGATATCAATGGCTGAATTAAGCAGACGTCCCGCCCGTAGTTCTTCTTTGACACGCTCAAAGATAAGCACGTTTGCGTCTACTGCCATACCAATGGAGAGAATGAAACCAGCGATGCCAGCCAGTGTCAATGTAGCGCCGATCATCTTAAAGATCGCATAGGTAAAGAGGGCGTATAGCACGAGCGCGATGTCGGCCAATATACCTGGCAAGCGATAGTACAGGAGCATGAACAGAATGACAATACCTAGGCCAATGACACCGGCCACTGCGCTCTTGATAATGGAGTCTTGACCAAGTGTGGCGCCAACCGTTTCTTCGCTAGCAGGTACAAGTACGAGGGGTAGCGATCCATATTTGAGCACACCTACGATAGAATTGGCTTCGGCATTACTAAATCTGCCAGTGATCTGACCACTGCCAGGAATAGCGGATTGGATGTTTGCAGAACTCACCACATTGCCATCAAGGACGATAGTAAGCGCATCTCCGATGTGATTGGCGGTAAACGTGCTAAAGCGTCCGACGGCGTCGCCTTTCATGCCAAAGTTGATCAGGTAGTTGTTCCCACGATTGGGGTCTTGAGCCGCACTGAGCTGATTGGGATCGAGATCAGCGCCAATAAAAAGCGGCTTATTACCAGGGTTGTACTTTGTGTACTGAGTGGGGTCAAAAGGTTGCCCACTTGGCAAAATGCCGCCAGGACCAGTATCCCAGAACTGTAAGTCACCAACTTTGAGCAGCGTGTTAACCTGCTGTTGTTGGTTACCACTATTCAGTCCAGGAAGTTCAACCGAGATACCAGGGACACCATTAATGGTCTGCTCACGAATATTCGGTTCTTTTACACCAAGTCCACCATTGGCACGCTGTGTAATTTGCACAATCGTCTCACTAATAGAGTTGTTGACATACTCAGATGAGTAGTTTTTCTTGGGGTCCGGTACGAGCAGAACACGGATACCACCTTGCAGATCGAGTCCCAACTGAATAGAGAATGGATTCGCTATACCATGCCATGCTTGGCCTGTTTTAGCATCCGGGTTAGGCCAGAAGGCGACGAAGGATGCGCCCAGACCTAATAAGATAATAAAGAGGAGGAGTGTGAGTGTTCCTCGACGCATAATTGATATTTCCTCTCACGCGATTTTATTGGGTAGGAACGCACATACAATCTGCGTCGCCTTACTTCCTGCCCATCTTCCTTTTACACACATGTTCCAACAAATAAACCGTTTGATTGGACACAAATGTAGCATTTTCATTGCCGTGAGTATAGCATAGTTGTCTCGTGTTGCATACCCACTCCTAATATTTCACGAGTTTTTGTCGCCATTTTTACCTGTTCGCTATGCGATATACTGAACACAGGCGGAAATGTTCAACCGAAGGCGTGTTGCCACGTAGGAATGTATATGCAAAGTGAAACGTGGTAGGGGCCTCATGAATGACTCTGTTGGGAAACTTTGTCCAGACAAGGGAACAAGCCAAAGCTGGTATACTGAGAGAACCAGCGTGTTGGCCTTGGGCGGCAGAGTGCCTCCCAGATGCAAGAACGAACGAAACGAGGTAGCTCATGTCGATGAACCCCCATGGCCTGGAACCGATCCCCGAAGAAACGCGTCTGCTGGCCCGGCGGCTCAACCCCAAAGGCACGATGGTGATGCAGTTGCGCGAAGCCCTTGGCCCGATGTATAGCGATGAGTCCTTTGCCCATCTGTTTGCCAAGCGGGGACGCAGTGCCTACGCCCCGTGGCGACTGGCCTTGGTGACAGTGTTGCAAGTCCTGGAGGGACTGACCGATCGGCAGGCGGCTGAGGCGGTGCGAACGCGCATCGATTGGTTGTATGCGTTGGCCTTGCCCCTGGATGATCCCGGCTTCGAGTATACCATCTTGACCGATTTCCGCCAGCGCGTGCTGGCGGCTGAGGCCCACGAACTGCTTCTGGATCCCATCTTGCAGCTGTGTCGAGAGCGGGGCTGGCTCACAGCCCATGGCAAGCAACGCAGCGATTCGACGGCGGTCTTGGCTCGCGTGCGTAGCCTCAACAGTCTGGAAAGCGTGGGCGAGAGCATGCGAGCCACCCTCAATACCCTCGCCCAGCAGCAGCCGGAGTGGTTGCAAGCGCACCTGAGTCCTGCGTGGTTTGAGCGCTACGTGCATCGCTTTGAAACAGCCCGCTTCCCCAAAGCCGAAACCCAGCGCCAGTTCTTGCGCGAGCAGGTCGGGCAGGATGTCGGACAGTTGCTGGCCTCCATCGATGAGGCATCGACTCCTGCGTCGGTGCGCGACGTGGCAGAAGTGGCTCTGTTGCGTCAGGTCTTTGCCCAGCATTATGAGGACCAGGGCGACCGCATCCGCTGGCGTGATGGACCCGCGGTCAGTAATCAGCAGCGCATCGTCTCGCCCTATGATCACGAGGCCCGCAGTAGCCGCAAACGAGATCTGGTCTGGTTGGGCTACAAATTCCATGTGACCGAGACCTGCGATCAAGACCCGCTGTGCCCGCATCTGATCATCGAGGTGGAAACGACGCCTGCGACGCTTGCCGATACGGACGTGCTGGCTCCCCTCGCCGAGCACCTGCGAGCCAAGGGTCTTTCGCCTGCGCAGCACTACGTGGATCAAGGCTATCCCAGTGGGTCCGAATTGGTGAGACAAGCCCATCTGGGAACCCAGATCATTGCCCCGGTGGGTCCCGACCCCAGTTGGCAACAGCGCGAGCACAGCGGTTATGCCATCGAGAACTTTGTGCTGGATTGGCACGAACAGGTGGCAACGTGTCCGCAAGGCCAGCACAGTCGTCAATGGATCACCCAGCGCGAGCAGCAGACGGGCACCGTCCGTTTTGCCGCCACGACGTGCGGTCCCTGTCCCGTTCGCACGCAGTGCACCCATGGGCAAGGGGGACGCACACTCACCCTCACGGCCCCAGAGGTTCACGCGGCTCTGGTGGAACGTCGCACCGTCCAACGAACCCCAGCCTTTGTCAAGCAGTATGCTCTTCGTGCCGGCATTGAAGGGACAGTCTCGCAAGCCACGCGAACAACGCGACTGCGACGGACGCCCTATCAGGGACAATCCAAAACGCATCTGCATCATGTCGCCATTGCGGCAGCTCTCAACCTCAAGCGGATTTCGGCTCATCTACACGCTCACTCTCTAGACAAACCCACCCGTCCTGTGCGCCCCAAATCGCCGTTCGCTCGCTTACAGACTCAGGAGGTCGCTTGATGTTCAGACATCTCTACAAAGTTTCCCAACAGAGTCATAAATGTGGCCCCTACGACCTCAAGGAGTCTTTTTCTTTCATGGAGAACACAACAGGAAATACACAGGTAGTCATGCCTGCACATGATACAGAACGTAAGATTGTTATGGATGTTAGGAATATTACCAAGAGCTTGCCTCTTGGTCGAGAAACGATTGATATTCTGAAAGGCATTAGTTTTCAGATTTTTAGTGGTGAATTTATTTCTATTGTTGGTCCTTCCGGCTCTGGTAAGAGCACATTGTTAGGGATCATTGCTGGCCTGGATAATCCGACGGGCGGGCAGGTCTTGATTGATGGCGTGGACATCACACGCATGGGCGAGGGTAAACTTGCAGGCGTGCGTAACACTAAGATCGGTATGGTTTTCCAGGCGTACAACCTGATTCCTACGTTGACGGCGCAGGAGAATGTCGAAGTCCCGCTCTATGTTGGTAAGCATAAGGGGTTGCCTTCTGCTCGTGCCCAAGAATTATTGACGTTGGTAGGTCTCTCGCATCGTTTGAAACATCGCCCAAATCAGCTTTCTGGCGGCGAGCAGCAACGTGTAGCGATTGCACGTGCCCTGGCGACGGACCCCGCTTTTGTGGTCGCGGACGAACCAACGGGCAACCTGGACGCGAAAAATGGCGAAAACGTGCTGAAATTGATTGCCGACCTGCGCGACCAGACGGGCAAAACCTTCATTATTGCCACGCATGACCCCGTGGTAGCTTCACATGCTGACCGCGCCATTCGCATTGTTGATGGGCAGATTGCCTCTATTGACGACGTAGGTGGAAGCGTTATACCTCGGTGAGGATTGCCTTTCTTCAGATGGGAACATCTGCATAGCTCATGATGTTTTCCTATATGTGAGAAGAGAAAAGCCGGAAAAAGAATCCCTCTTCAATCGTGAGTAAGGGTAATCACTGTATAGCGTATAATAGACAAAAGCTGATTGAAAAGTTTTGATGAAAAGGAAACACACGATGAGTGACTTAAAGAATATGCCGGAAAACTATTGGAAAGAGAAGCTGACCCCCGAACAATACAAAGTAGTACGTCAGAAGGGTACAGAACGGGCTTTTACAGGAAAGCTGTATAATAACCACGCGAAGGGGATGTATGAGTGCGTCGCATGCGGGCAGCAGTTGTTCTCTTCGGACGCGAAATTTGAGTCGGGTTCTGGCTGGCCGAGTTTTGACCGTCCGGTTGATTGGGAGAACTTGGACGTACATGAAGACCGCTCGTTTTTCATGACGCGCACGGAAGTAACCTGCAAAAACTGTGGTGCGCACCTGGGTCATCTCTTCAATGACGGCCCACGTGAGACAACAGGACAGCGCTATTGCATCAATTCTGTGTCTCTCAATTTCAAGCCTGCCGAAGATGAGCAGCAGGAACATCCATCAAATCGCTCATAAAGAGAGACATAGATGTGGGTATGGAAGGAGCGCAAGTGGGCACTGTGCATGTACGGTGCCCATTTGCGCTCCTTCCATACCCACATCTATGCAAGAATGTGGAGGAGTTTGTCAGAGTGTTCGCCTCTAATAGCTCGCAACAGGTGTTCTTCTACACGCTGGGCATTTCCTTGAATAGTGAAGCGCTCTTCTACTGCTGTACGTGCTGTTTTTGTAAGTCGTTGACGTAGCTCCATATCATCCAGCAAGCGTATAATCGCATGTGTCATAGCCTGTTCATCGCCTGGGGCAACGAGGAGGCCGTTTACTTCATGGGTGATAATCTCAGCCGGTCCCCCCACGTCAGAGGCGATGACTGGCAGACCTCGTGCCATGGCTTCTGCGACTACCAAACCGAACGGCTCTTGCCAAAGGGAAGGTATGAGCATAATATCTGAGGTATCATAGTGTCCAAGCAGTTCGTCTTGGGGGACCTTCCCGTGGAATGTGACTGCAGAAGAGAGATGTTGATCCTGAATGAACGCTTGTAGGGTTTGCACATAGACCTGATCACCTTCACCAAAAATGTCAAGATGTAGTTCATGCCCTCGTTGCTGCTTCAGCAGCAAGGCCAGTGCTTTGAGGATAACCAGTACACCTTTCTCCTCGCGCAGACGCCCGACAAAGAGTAGACGTGTTTTTGAGGTTGCTTCTTCGGCCTTCCGAGCTATGGGCCGTGTCAAAAAACGCGTATCGATGCCATTATAGATCACTTCAATACGTGTAGCGTCGCAGCCAACTGCAACATATTTTTGCTTGACTGTCTCACTGATGGCAATCAACGAGGTAGAAGTGAGTGAGGGAACGTTCCCAATCAATGCCCGTTTCAACCAGCGTAGGCGCAGGTGTGAATGCTCTGTCTCTGGTGAGCGTGCATATTGCCACCAATAACTGTTGAGATGAAAAACAGTAGGGAGGGCGAGATCGGGAAGTACTGAGAGCAAAGAATTGATGCCAATACCATTGAGTTCCCAGATGTAGAGCACATCTGGTTTTGTCTGCTCAACTATCCGACGTAACTCTTTGGCGTTAGTTGGTGCATGATAATCTTGATAATACTGTTGGAGCTTGTGCAATTGCCCTAGTACCGAACCGCGCTGATCAAAATGTGCGGATGAAACACTGCTCAGTGTCCGCCACACACGTTGGTCTTGTTGTGCATCAGGAAGTCCATACCAACTAGTAAGTACTAGTACCTCATGACCTAGTCGTTCTAGCTCAGCCGCCACATTTCCTGCGAGTATCTCTGCCCCTCCTAACACATGGGGAGGATAGAGATTACTGAGTAGCAAAATACGCATACTATTCCTTTTCTCACTTGCTCCGATAAAAAAGAGCGGGATATAGAATATCCCGTGGCAAAGTATACCTGCTGAGGAGAGAAGCATACGTTGAGGGGTGGTTAAGAAACTGTTACGAAAATACATACTTCGCAACAGTTTCTTAACATTATCTTTGGATGGTTGTAATGCACAAACTGTTACACTTGTATTGGTAGCGAGGGGGAATGAAACCGATTATTATGATGTGACCTAAAAATATATGCTGGGGGATTTGTATGCGTATTTTGTTTGTGACACCCTATCCGCCTTCTCGTATTCGTGTGCGAGGATATGAATTATTGAGACAACTCAAACGTCAGCATGAAGTGACGATTATCACACAATCCGCTTCGCAACAGGAGTTGGACGATGTAGAGCATTTACGAGCCCAAGGTTACGAAGTAGTGGTAGTACACGAATCAAAGCGCGAGTCGATGCAACGTAGCGCGTTGGCACTATTCAGCGCAGAGCCGCTACAGGTGGCCTATGCCCGTTCGCAGCGTTTTGCTCAGGCCGTGCAAGCACTGTATGCACAGCGCAGTTTCGATGTTGTGCATGTAGAGCATTTGCGTGGCATTGCTTCAATGGAGCGATTGGCTCGTACTCTGCCACTGGTTTGGGATGCTGTTGATTGTATTAGCCTATTGAGCAAGCATACGATGGTGAGCGGTCCTAGTCTATCGGTACGTACGGTGGCGCGGCTTGAGTATCCACGTACCCAGAAGTATGAAGCAGGCATCCTGAAACACTGTCAACGTGTGATTGTAACTTCTACTCGTGACCGTCAGGCAATGATTGAGTTAGTGCGGAAGCACACTGGAAATGTAACAAGTAGTGATGATGAACTTGGAATTGCTATTGAGATAATACCCAATGGTGTTGATTTAGACTATTTTCAACCTCTAGAACAAGAGCGCCAGCGCTATAACTTAGTCTTTTCGGGCAAAATGAGCTATCACGCAAATGTGGCGACGGCACTCTATTTGTATTCCCATATTATGCCTTTGATCTGGCGGCAACGCCCAGAAGCAACCTTGACGATTGTGGGTAGTAAGCCTCCTACTGCCGTGCAACGTTTGGCTCGTGATGCGCGCGTGAAGGTTACTGGCTATGTCGATGATATGCGTTCCTACGTGGGTAAGGCAGAAGTCATGCTCAGTCCGATGGTCTATAGCGTGGGTATCCAGAACAAAGTATTAGAGGCGATGGCGCTCGGTACGCCGGTCGTTGTAGATGCACAAGCGGCTTTATCCCTCAATGTGCAAGCGGGGCGCGATCTCCTGATTGCTAGCACGTCACAGGAATTTGCAGATGCAGCTTTACGTTTGCTGGATGACGCTGAATTACGAATAGCGATGGGCCGTTCTGGACGTGCTTATGTAGAGGAGCATCATAACTGGCATGAAATGGCTCAAAGGGTATCCGCTATCTACCAAGAGGTGAGTGTTTCGCATTTTTCGAGGGAAATAAATAGAGTATGCGTGTATTGATATTAACACAGGTTGTCGTCTATCCAGCTGATGCAGGGCCAAAAGTCAAGACGCTGCAAGTGCTACGGCACCTAGCGGCTCAGCATGAGATTGTCTATTGCACCTTTGTGCGCAGTGAGAAAGAGGCACAGGATGCCGAGAAATTGGGCGCAATGTGTCGGCGTGTAGTCACTATTCCTCTCACGCGCTCACGGCTGAGCGACGCTCGCTATCTTGTTGAAAGTGTGCTGACGAACGACTCCTTTTTGTTACGGCGTGATGAACGGGCTGCGATGCATGCAGCGATACGTCAATTGCTTGCAGAAGAGCAGATCGATATATTGCATATCGATCAACTCAATATGATGCGCTTTGTGCCAGCGAACTGGCAAGGGTGCGTTGTGCTTGACGAGCATAATGCCGTGTGGCAGGTGGTTGAGCGGTTGCAAAAAGGTGCTCGTAATCCATTGGCACGGTTGATGTTGGGGCGTGAGGTGCGACTCATGAGGAAGCTTGAAGGTGCAGCATGTCGGCGTGCTCAAGCCGTCTTAGCGGTGAGTGAACATGATCGAGATGCACTGCAAGAAGTTGCAGGTGCAGCGGTATCAATCACTGTCGTGCCAATCACGGTCGATGCTGAACAATTTGCATCGGTCTATGCTGGACGTGCTCCAGAAGTAGGACGCGTGTTGACGATTGGTACCATGTTCTGGCCGCCAAATAGCGAAGGTGTGCTCTGGTGGCTACGCGAGGGTTATGCACAGTTACATGCACAATGCCCGGAAGTGACCTATGATATCGTAGGGGCGCGGCCTCCCCAAGCATTACAAACACTCGCCGAGAGTTGTGAAGGGGTGCATGTTCACGGATATGTAGCGGATGCTGAACCTTTCTGGCTGCATGCCACATTGTTAGCGGTGCCATTGCTCTCTGGTGGTGGCGTACGCGTAAAAATTCTGGAGGCAATGGCAATGGGAGTGCCAGTTGTTTCAACCACAGTTGGTTGCGAAGGATTAGACGTGCAAAATGGCGAGCATCTTCTTATAGCTGATAGCCCAACAGCTTTTGCGCAGGCATGTGCTAGGCTTTTGCAAGAGCCAGAGCTAGCTATACGCTTGGCTGTAGCAGCACGTCAACGTATCCTCGAACGTTATGATGCGAAGGTAGCATTGAAATCGTTAGATAGTGTTTATGAACAGCAGCAGGGCGCCCGCAAGCGGGAGGGGTCTAGGACGCTCCTACAATGATAC
>JRHI01001840.1_pt1 | contig 16358 bp, 11 predicted proteins | sample 215371 | NCBI WGS metagenome assembly JRHI01 (sample SAMN02929681, study PRJNA255918) | sediment metagenome | biome: cave system; feature: Ice Cave; material: Sediment; isolation source: sediment from deep within a dark volcanic ice cave with no known source of... ...
TGAGGTGCTCCCTAAATACAATTAAAGCCGACCCTCTGAAGCGAGGATTGAAACCATACGACTGGAGTGTCTTGAGCAAGTCCCTTTAAAGTCGGAATGATGGGTGGCCTGAAGCGAGGATTGAAACTGGCAACCAACGACTGGTCACCCTTTTGTATCATGGTCGGAATGACGTTGGCCTCGACGTCGTCCAGAAAGACGATCTCTGCTGGCTGCACGCCAAGGCGCTCACAGGTCAGTGCAAAGATGCGTCTCTCAGGTTTGGCAATCCCCTCCTCATGGAAATATATGAGGAGATCGCACATCTCAGCAAACAGGAATCTCATCATGAACGTTGTTCTCTGAAGCATACACCTTTATATATCCGTTACAGATATATCAGTAATAGATATAGTAATGTCTGGTACCTGTTTTGTCAAGAGGAGCACGCCCCTACCTCTTGACAGTCTCTCAACCTCGTTGCGCATCCCGTGGGAGGCGGCTGTACAAGAGATGGATAACCTTGATTTTGCTTAAAAGAGGTTAAGCCCGACTTGGGGATTGCAACTCCCTCACTACCGGGAACGACTCTTCCTTGTTGCCTAGTCTAAAAGACGATAAGCCCGACTTAGGACAAGCAAGCTATGGGTTTTAATGCTGCACAGATCACTTCTATGAGGCTTCGCAAACGTGTGATGAGTCGAGATGATAGCTCAATTACCTTCAGCTTCACTCCAAAATTTATAGCACGAGAAAGTGCTCGTGCTTCTCGTAATGTTCTCCAATCTGCTGAAACAAATCTTGTTCTATTTCCCTCTTATTGAGTGCCACAATTTTGAGGCGGAATATATTCTTCTGTAGAGTATATTCTGTTTGATAGACAAGGAAACATAACATGAGCAATGAAAGCACATTAGTCGTGCCAAACAAGGATTTAGCACGATCTCCTTTGACACATCCCTCTCAAGAGGCGTCACATAGCCAGTATGCCACGTTGAAACAACTGCTGAAAAAAGGCGGGATGTTGGATAGACAACCCGTTTACTATACCTTCAGGATTGCTTTGCTCTTAGGATTGCTGATACTAGGAGTGGTCTTCCTTCTGGTTGTCAAAGTCTTTTGGCTGCAACTGTTCAACGCAGTCTATCTCGCGTTTGTTTTTACTCAGATTGGTCTACTGGGTCATGAAGCTGGACACCGCCAGATGTTTCATCGCTCGTGGAAACACGATATAATAGCACTTGTGGGCGGGAACTTACTGGTTGGAATGAGTTATGAGTGGTGGCTTGATAAGCATAATACTCATCATAGTCATCCGAACCAAATGGATATGGATCCTGATATAGAGATTCCATTTCTGGAATTTACAGGAACAGAAGACCTTGAGAAGATAGGAAAGTTCAGACAGTTTTTAGTGAAGCGTCAAGCCTCTCTCTTTTTCCCAGCATTGATGGGGGTATCAGTTGGGCTTCAATGTAATAGTGTCAAGTTCCTGTTGCGCAAGAAGGCAAAGTATCACGTCCTCGAATGGTTCCTCATGATTGCTCACTTCATCCTTTACTTTGGCGTCATATTCTATCGTTTCACGTTTTGGCAAGCAGTACTCTTTGTGCTCATTCACCAAGCACTGACAGGTCTCTATCTAGGATCGATTTTTGCTCCGAATCATAAAGGTATGACTATCCTGGAGAAAGACAGCAATGCGGATTTCTTGCATCGCCAAATACTCACTGCCCGCAATGTGTATGCCCATCCGTTGACCGATTTTTGGTATGGAGGGTTGAATTACCAGATTGAGCATCATTTGTTTCCGAGTATGGCACGCAACAAGTTGAAGGAAGCCCAAACTATTGTCAAAACCTTTTGCCAAGCGCATGCCATCCCTTATCATGAGACGAGTACCCTGCAATCTTTTAGAGAGATATTACAATACCTGCATCATATCGGTGCATCCCTACGGAGAGCGTAATTGCTAGAATGCGCCTCAACATGTGCGCGTCACAATGTTGTAGTAGGGACGGGGGCGGCGTGGCGTGATGGGAGGGGACCCTTGTGGTCGTCCGTTCTGTGGAGACTACTTTACTTGCACACATATGCTATCCTGAAGTTACTTCTCTCACATAATAGAAACGAGGATAGGATCTGTGATGGGCAAAAAAGAGAACCATTATAGCGATTGGTATGATATAGTTCGTTCCTACACACTACGGTTGGTAAACATTCGTAGTGTAAGCCCATCGGAAAGCGAGAATCTTGTCGCTCAGGAAGTGCTAAACCTACTCTGCGAAGGCGATCTAGACAAGATATATACTGCCTATGGCCTTGACCCTGTTGAAGGAGACCTTTACCAGCGCAAAAATGCCTATGCCTTTTTGCGTGGCACGAGTGCTGCTACGCTGGTATTGCTTGGACACATTGATACCGTTGATACAAAAGATTATGGCGCATTAGAAACGTTAGCACTCGACCCTGAGCAATTAACGGTGCAGCAAGCAGCGTTACGACAGCAAGAGCATATGCCAACTGACAGCGAAGAGTGGTTATTCGGACGTGGTGTCGTTGATATGAAAGGCGGCGTGGCGATCAATATCGCCCTCATGCGTCGCCTCGCTGAGCAAGCCAGAAAAGGAACATTGCCCATATCGATTGTAGTGCTCGCCACACCCGATGAAGAGAACGAGTCGGCAGGTGTCTTACAGGCTGTGCGCTTTTTGCAGCGTTTGCGAGAGCAGTATCAGCTTGAGTATATCGGAGCAATCAATACCGATTATACGACCGCCCTCTATCCCGGTGATCCTCATCACTATGTCTATACAGGCACGATTGGGAAACTATTGCCAAGCTTTCTGTGTATTGGGCATGCATCCCATGTGGGCGACCCTTTCAAGGGCGTTGACGCCAATCTCCTCATGGCTGAACTCATCCGGAACGTGAGCATGAATGACGACCTCTGTGATACCGTACGCGGACAAATCACCTCCCCGCCGGTTACATTGCATGCGACCGATCTCAAAACGCACTATGACGTGCAACTGCCCTTCGCAGCCTATTTCTATCTCAATGTGCTCACATTTAGTACAGACCCCAAATCGTTATTGGAACGTTTACAGCAGCGTACTGAGCAAGTGATGACCCATTTGCTCGCCTTGCTTGCTGAAACCGAGCGTCGTTGGCGTATGGCTAGCTCTATGGACAATACTCTACAATCCGTTCAACTCCGAACAGTCCTGACCTATGCTGAGTTATATCATGAAACCGTGTATGCGTTTGGGCAGGAGCGAGTCGAGGCCGAATTACGCGACGAGTGGGAACGCTGGCCCGCAATACTTGATAAGCGGGAGCGTTGCTTACATCTCGTCTACCGTCTCTGGAATATAAGCGGTAAACAGGGGCCAGCCGTGATACTCTATTACGCACCGCCCTACTACCCACACGCCGCTGCCACCCCCTGTGCCTTACAAGATGCAATCACCTCGGTGATACACGCGCACCCTGAAACGCAACTCGTATTGCGTGAATATTACCCTTACCTCTCCGATATAAGCTATCTACGGCTCGACCCAGGTGGAAATATAACCGCCCTCAAAGCCAATATGCCTGTCTGGGAGGAACGTACCTCTGGTGCCCTGCAACGTCCCGGCTCCTACTATTTGCCTTTAGAAACCATCCAACAACTCAACATCCCAGTAGCGAATTTCGGACCGCATGGACGAGGCGCACATCAACACGACGAGAGCGTAGAGATGTTCTATTCGTTTGATACTTTGCCGCAACTGCTGTATGAAACAATTGAGCATCTGGCACACCATCTCACTTAGAGCGTGTTCCGGCAGGTGGCGATGATTCGGCTGCTGCTTGCTCGCGTTTTCTCGGAGAACAGGTTCTGTTCTCCAACCCTCTTTGAGCGCTGCGGCTGTCTAGCTGCCCACGGAAAGATCAAGACGCCAGTCATTGCACTGCATGAAACTGCCCTTGGGGTACTCGAACTCGCATTCCTCGACGAGTGTGAACCCCAATTTCTGGCAGAGGGCGTTCGACGGTGGGTTGTCAATGGATGGGAAGGCGTGCAGAAACCGACGCTTGCCGTCCGACTTGGCCATGACAACGGCCTGAGCGGTCGCCGCATTCGCGATGCCACGCCCTTGAAAGGCAGGGAGCACCGACCATCCGATCTCATAAATGTGTTCGCCATGATGGGTGCTTTCCCAATAGCCGACTGACCCAACCGCTTCGCCTGTGGGCTGGTGAACAATCTTGAACATCCGGCCCGAGCCTTCCTCCGTGATCCGCTCGTAGCGGGCTTGGCGCTTGGCAAGCTGTTCGTCGCTCTCGGGGCCGCCGAGATGGTTGGTCATCACTGGATCACCCAGCAGCTTCTTCAGGAGTGCGAGGTCGCCCTCACCCCACGGCTCGATACGCACTGCGTTCTGGTCGAACATGTCGCTCTGTGACTTGCTGAACGCCTGCATTCCGGTCTCCTTTCGGGCACCATCTAGACGCTCACGCAACAGATGCCGCCAGGAATCGCGTGGCGGCATCTCTTCATGCGCGATTCTGTAGGGGCGCTATGAATTGCGCCCGACTTTTTACACACTATGCGATTGCGCGTGGTCTAACTTTTCTGAGGCCGGGAGTTGAATGGGAGTCACTGACGCCTGAAATTGTTGAGGGTGATTTTGTTCCCATCTTTTCCAAAACGAGGTGATAACCTCCTGAATGACACCCGCCAATGGTACCGAGAAGAAGCCTCCAAGTATACCAAAAAGCTGACCCCCTGCTAAAAGCGCGAAGAGCGCCACAATAGGGTGGAGTCCAATAGAATGACTAAAGATGCGTGGGGCCATTATCTGCCCTAGCACGACCTGCTGAAGCAGTGTGGTGAAGATGATCACGATAAGTACTGTTACCCACCCCTGCGGAATCGCGGCGAGGATACATAAGGCCCCACTCACATAACCTCCGATCATAGGGATGAAGAACAGGAGGAAAAAGATCAAACCAAGCAAGCTGGCATAGGGTACATGTAGAAGCGTGAGCACAACACCTGTGCATACCGCCCCTATCGCAGAAAGTAGCAATAGGCCACGAAAGTAACCACCCACGCTGTGGTTAAGCGTGTGTACTAGAAAATTGATGGTATCACGTTGTGCTAACGGCGTCTTGTTACATAGCCAGCGTACCATACGCGGCCCATCAACGACAAAGTAGATACTGAGCGTGATAATGATAATGAAGGTAATGAAATTACTTAGAATTCCGGTTACAAAAGGAAGGATACCCGTGATAAAACCTTGCGCCTGCGAGAGTAATTGATTCCTATAGAGATCAATCTGTTGCTGCGAAATTCCAAATCGACCCAGAACGTCTATGACTGGTTGGAGGAGATGTTGTCCTTGTGGCCCAAACAGGGATTGTAAAAATTGTATGGCAGAGGACGATTGAGACACAATAGAGACTACTACGAAGTAGAGAATCGCACCCACGGTAGCCCCAACCACCAAATAGGCGCTAGTAATTGCCAAAGGACGTGGTAGACGGCGCTGCAACAACTGTGTAAACGGATAAATCATATAGGCAAGTAATGCCGAGATGATCAATATAATGAGTGCATTCGAGATCAGTGAAATTACATAGAGTATGACCCATCCAATAGCAATAAATGCGAGAATCGTTAGCGCGACAATAAGCCGCCTCGTCCAGGTCGCACGAAAAGAGGGCGCAATAGCGGTCTGTTCTTGAGCTACGTTTGAAGACATACCGTGTGCAACCTTTCTCCACGGCATTTTCTACCGTGTTTCCTAATACCTAAAATCGATCAATTAGAATAGCCAAATGCCATGCCCTCTCACGGTCTCACCACTATTCACCGCGCAAAGTATACGCTGACACTAGTGCTTTGTCAAATATTTTCATTATCTCGTCTACTATTTATGTGAAACAAAAATATATTTCCTCTAAGAAGAAAAGCTTCGCGGGGAATAAAAGAAGAGTCAAGCGGCGCCTGACTCTTCTTTTATTGATGGGTATGCCTATAGCATGTCCGTCAGACAGCTCGCCTGCTACAGTGCCTCTCAAGGCCACAAGCTACCTTCGTAAAGGCAAGAGCGTGCGCAATCGCTCATCACATACGTACAGCCCTCCCCAGACCAGCACGCCGACATAGACCGGAAAGAGTGCAGTGCTGAAGAGTGGAGCGCCGACACGCATCTGAGTAGCAACTGCGCCACCAAGATAGCCTGTCAGCAAGATCGCACCCAGGATAGAGGTGGATGGAATCACATAGATGATCACACATACAAGCTCGATTATCCCCATGCCAAGAGCGAGGCTCACGGGATATCCGAGCTGATTGAATGAGTCCACGACAGGAACGATCCTCATCATGTGAATGACGCTATCGAAGAGCAGAAACACGACGGGTAGCGCGGTTATGATACGTCCAGCCCAGAGTTTCGTCTTCGAGGCTGGAGCTGTTTGAGCAGCCGATTGCATGAATTTTCCTCCTCAAAATTTCCTTCTTGTGACTCTATATGCTTATTCTGTGTGACGAGCGAAAAAACGGAAAAGAAACGACACCACCATATTCTCACATGTGCAGACTACCAATGCGTTGGGCGCGTGAGGGACGGCGACAACTTCGTTTCGGTATCGCCCTTCGCCGCATCTAATTGGGATTGAATGAGAAAAATACTTCCGGTGAGGTCGGCTCCTCTGAGGTCAGCATCTCTAAAGTCGGCCCCGATAACGTCGGCCCTTCTCAGGTCGGCACCTCTGAGATCAGCACCAATGAGGTATGCCCCTCTCAAGTTGGCGCCTCTGAGGTCGGCTCCTTTGAGTTTGGCCCCGACGAGGTCGGCTCCTCTGTAGTCCTTCTTGTGCCGGACTTCGGCTCGCACGAATTCGCTCGTGCGCAGTAGCAGGGCATTGATGGCTCGTCGGTGTGCTGCCACGTCCAGTTCCATGAGAGCATCAGGGCTGTTGTGAGTGAGGCGTTCGGTCGCCTCCAGCGCAAGGCTGAGCGCACTGTGGAGCGGGCGAGCTGGTTGCAGCGTCAGCGCTTCGGTCAGATACCAGAGTAGCTCATGGAGGTCCCGCACGATCGGGAATACCGCGAACATCAGCTTTGCGGTTTGCGGAACCCGTCGCCAGTCCTGTCCACCGAAGATGACCTGGGAGACCTTTTGTCCGGCGCCGAAGCAGTCGTACACGGTGCAACCCCGAAAGCCCTGTTGCCTGAGGCGCGTATGAATGCCGCAGCGGAAATTTGATTGCAGATGGGGACAAGCCTGCCCAGCGTTTTTATTGATCGCAAAATCTGCCGAGGCTGAGAAGGTCGGTGCGACACAGCACAGTGCGAAGCAGTTCTCGCAGTCAGCTCGTAGACTAAGGTGACCTCCTTGGGAGGCGGGTTCTACTTGTTCACATTTCTCAGACAACGTGCGCAGTCTCCTGTACGAATTTGTTGATCACCAATAGTTGTTCATAGTATACACGCCCAGGCTCAGAAAAACCTCTCTAATCTTGTACATCTGCCGAACTTACCGGTTTCGGCTACCAGAGCCGTCGTGCTACCTACAAAACCTCCTTCGGGATGTATTTTGCGATGATCACTGATCCTGACGGCTATACCATCCTGCTCTCCGGCGACTTGGCAGCAAACGGAACCTCGAAAGAAGGTTGAGGGCTCCACAATCAAACACTTGGTACACGATCTCGCTTCAAGAGAAAATACTCTGGTATTCTTCACCGGTTCTCTGTATAATAGGCAATACCTCTATAGATGAGAAGCAGAAGAGGAATATATTTCTTGAGTAGGGAGACCGTGTATAGTGAGCCTCGTCTTGAGCATTCCTGAGCCGGGTCAGTTGGTAGATGTCCGGCAGCGTCGCTATGTGGTTGTTGAAGTAGCTCAGGGACTTCCTGTTCAACCGCTCAAAGAGCTTGCACAACCATATCATGGACAACATGTGATTACACTTTCCTCCGTCGAGGACGACGCGCTGGGCGAGGAGTTGCAGGTGATCTGGGAGATAGAGCCAGGCGCAATGCTGATTGAGAAGGCCGCACTACCTCAGCCCGTCGGCTTCGACTCTCCCCAGCGGCTCGATACCTTCCTCAATGCGGTGCGCTGGGGAGCCGCTTCTAGTGCCGATGTCAAAGCACTACAATCGCCCTTTCGCAGTGGTATCGAGATCGAGGATTATCAGCTTGATCCGGTGGCACGTGCCATTCAAATGCCCCGTGTCAACCTACTGATCGCCGACGATGTTGGCCTCGGCAAAACAATTGAGGCAGGACTCGTCGCGCAAGAACTGATTATCCGCAACCGTGCCCGTCGTATCCTCGTCGTCTGTCCCGCCGCGCTACAGGTGCAGTGGCGCGACCAGATGCGCGACAAATTCGGGCTGGAGTTCCGCATCGTCGATAGTGACCTGCTCAAAGACCTGCGCAGAAAGCGCGGCCTCCACGTGAATCCCTGGACACACTTTCCACGCCTCATCACCTCCATCGACTTTCTCAAGCGCGAGCGACCGTTGCAGCTCTTTAGTGAGGTGCTCCCACCCGAAGGTGAGCCGACCTATCCACGTAAATTCGACCTACTCATAGTCGATGAGGCGCATAATGTTGCGCCATCGGGCAAAGGTCAGTATGCCACCGACTCGCAACGAACGCTTGCTCTCCGTCGTATCGCAGCGCATTTTGAGCACAAGCTCTTTCTCTCCGCAACGCCTCACAATGGCTATCAGGAGAGCTTTACCGCCTTGTTAGAGCTTCTGGATAATCAGCGTTTTCCAGGGGCATCAAGCTTGATCGTGAGCAACTGAACGCGGTCATGGTGCGTCGCCTCAAATCCGAGCTACCGCCGCGTTGGGATGGCACGCCACGCTTTCCCAAACGCGAGTTGCAACCGCTTGAAGTGCATTATACCGACGAAGAGCGCGAGATACACCAACTTCTACAAACCTACACACGCTTGCGCCTTGAGTCAGCAACAGATGATGTGGAACGCTACGCCACCGAGTTTGTCTTGAAGTTGCTCAAAAAACGTCTCTTCTCGTCGCCAGAAGCCTTCGCTATAACACTGCACCAGCATGAGCACTCGCTGGTCAATGCCAAGCGACGCACAACGACTTCCTTTAAACCATCTATGGGCATTCTGCGCCGTCAGATAGAGCAGGTTGAGGAGGAGAGCGATAACGACGATGCGTTGGAAGAGGCGACCAACACCGCGCTAGAGGCTGCTACACCGCTGTTTCGTGAGCCAACGGCACAAGAAAAAAACATACTGACGCGTATGCGCAACTGGGCCGAGGATGCACGTGCCGTCCCCGATAGCAAAGCACGAGAACTCATACAGTGGCTGCATCAAACGATCAAACCCACTGGCGCGTGGTCGTATCAACGTGTCATTATCTTTACCGAGTATCGTGCCACGCAGAAATGGCTACTTGAACTACTGGCAAGCGAGGGCTTGGCTACTCCTGGACGACTGCTGACGCTCTATGGTGGTATGAACAGTGAAGATCGCGAGAAAATTAAGGCGGCATTCCAGGCCGATCCACGCGAGGCCGAGGTCCGTATTTTGTTGGCGACCGACGCGGCCTCCGAGGGTATCGATCTGCAAAATCATTGTGCTAGGCTCATTCACTATGAAATACCTTGGAATCCAAATCGCCTGGAACAGCGCAATGGGCGCATCGACCGTCATGGTCAACGCGCCCAACAAGTCGATATCTACCATTTCGTCAGCAGCAACTACCACACGTTCACTGATGAAGACCTGCCCGTTGGCACACTCGACGCCGATCTCGAATTTCTCATGCGTGCCGTACGCAAGGTCGAGCTGATTCGTGAAGACCTGGGCAAGGTGGGGCCTGTCATAGCCGATCAGGTTTCGGATGCCATGCTGGGACGACGACGGCGCCTCGATACCCGTTCGGCAGAAGAGAAGGCCGCTCCACTACGACAACTGTTAAAGTTTGAGCGCAAGCTACAGGAGCAGATCGCGAAACTGCACGACCAACTACAGGAGACGCGCCGCGAACTGCACCTGACACCCGCCCACATTCAGGCGGTAGTCGAGACGGCCCTCGAACTGGCGGGCCAGCCTCCACTACAGCCGATGATGCTCAATGACCCCAACGGTGAGAAGCCTAGTATCAGGGTCTTTTATCTTCCCGCGCTCAAGGGCAGTTGGGCCGCTTGTACCGATGGTCTCGCACATCCCTACGATACGCAACGTATGCGTCCTGTCGTGTTTGATCACAACGACGCAAAGGGGCGTGACGACGTGGTGCTCGCCCACCTCAACCATCGACTTGTGACCATGTCGTTACGGTTATTGCGAGCTGAGGTGTGGGCACCTGACAGACAACGCAAGCTCTATCGTGTCACAGCACGCGTTGTGCCCAATGTAGAGCTAGAAATGCCTGCTGTTGTCGCCCATGCACGCTTGATGCTCCTCGGCGGAGATAGCCAGCGCCTACACGAGGAGATTGTGACTGCTGGTGGCTCACTGCGCCAGGGTCGCTTTGCCCGTATGAATGTCGGCGAGGTTCAGCGCCTCCTTGCGACTGCCACGGCCGCCAAAGACCTTCCCGTGTCGCAAGGAATGCAACAACAACTCGCCAATCTCTGGCCCACGCATTGCGATGCTCTCATGCAAGCATTAGAAGCCCGTACGCGTGAACGGAGCAGCAGCCTGCAAAAGTTCCTGGCAGAACGTGCCGAGAAAGAGACACACGATATCACCACTATTTTGCAAGAACTGCGTGCCAACATCCTCGCAGAACTGCGCCAGCCTGAAATTGTGCAATTGCAACTGTTCAATACAGCCGAGCAAGAACAATACCAGCGCGATCTATCCGCATTGCAAGAGCGTGCCGCACACATCGATACCGAGATCGAGCGCGAGACGAACGCTATTCGCTATCGCTTCGCCGACCCGCAGCCGCGCCTCTTTCCTGTGGCAGTCACCTATCTCGTGCCAGAGCGCATGGCAAACTAGTTTCAATTCCCGTAGGGGCCAGATTTATCGCGCCCGCACTAGAAAGGACTCCGTAGTATGTCAATTGCCCGTCATCACGCCGAATGGCTCTCACTGCTAGAGGTCTCCGGCCCCTTTCTGACCATGCCCGTATTGTTACGTGTCTTTCCACAGGGACTGGACGCCAATGATCCCGGACTCAATCGTTTTTTGCGCATGGCCTACGACGAGTGGGCCGATAACCAAGCGGGTACGCGGCCCGATTCCGCCATTCATACACAATGGCTACGCTTTGTGCTGATGAACGTCCTGGAACTACCACAAGAACTGCTGTTAGAGGGTCAGGCCATTCCTCCTTCGCTCTCGGCACGCGTCCCCGATCAGCATGAGACGCTGCGACCAGATATGGTACTGACCTCACCTGAGAAGCAGAGACCGCGTCTGCTCATTCAATCCTATCCCCCGCGCCAGGACCTGGAAAAGCCCGTGCCAGGACGACACTGGCCTGCCTCACCCGCAACGCGCATGATGGAACTGCTGCACGCCACCGATATACGGCTAGGGCTGGTGACAAACGGCGAGCAATGGATGCTGGTCGATGCACCGCGCAACGAGACAACGGGCTTTGCCTCGTGGTATGCTGCCCTCTGGCTAGAGGAGCAGTTAACTCTACGTGCCTTCCGCAGCCTGCTCTCATCCCAGCGTTTTTTCGCAGTTGCTGACAACGACACGCTAGAGGCTATGCTTGCCGAGAGTGCCAACAACCAGCAAGAGGTGACGAATCGCCTTGGCTATCAGGTGCGCCGCGCCGTTGAGGTGCTGGTGCAATCGCTTGACCGCATCGACAAAGACCATAACCGTGTACTCCTTGCCACGCTCTCGCAGGAAGACCTGTATGAGGCCGCGCTAACCGTGATGATGCGCCTCGTCTTCCTGCTTTCAGCTGAGGAGCGTGGGCTGCTGCCACTCGACGAGCCGCTCTATAACCAGAACTATGCCGTCTCGACGCTACAAGCCAAGCTGCGTGAACAGGCCGATCAACAGGGCGAAGAGGTATTAGAGCGCCGCCACGACGCATGGAGCCGTCTCCTCGCCCTCTTTCGCGTCGTCTACGGCGGCGTAGAGCATCAAGACCTGCGCCTCCTGGCCTACGGTGGTCGCCTCTTTGACCCTGACCGCTATCCCTTCTTAGAAGGTCGCGCTCCTGCTACAACATGGCATGAGACACCCGCGCTCCCACTCGCCATCAACAATCGCACCGTATTACACCTGTTAGAAGCCCTGCAATTTCTACGCGTCCGCGTGCAGGGCGGTGGGCCAGCCGAGACACGGCGCATCTCGTTTCGTGCCCTGGACATTGAGCAGATCGGCCATGTCTACGAGGGCCTGCTCGACCACACCGCACGCCTAGCCACAACTCCCGTCCTCGGCCTCGCCGGCTCATCGCCAGACAAGGAGACAGAGGTAACGCTTGCCGAATTACAAAGCCTACAAGCAAAAGGCGAACGCGACCTGCTAACCTTTTTGGAAGAGAAAACAGAACGCGGCACCAACGCGCTCAAAAAAGCCTTGCTGATCATTCCCGACATGTTCCAACGTGCCGCCTTACTAGTGGCATGCGATAACGATACCGCCCTCTTTGAGCAAGTACTCCCCTTCTTTGGTCTGTTACGCAAAGACACCTTTGACAATCCATTCGTCATCACCGCTGGCTCTGTCTACGTCACACAAGGAACAGATCGCCGTACCACAGGCTCCCACTACACGCCGCGCAGCCTGACCGAGCCAATCGTGCAGCACACGCTTGACCCGCTCGTCTATATCGGCCCTGCCGAGGGCTTGCCGCAAGACGAATGGCAACTGCGCCCAGCAGCGGACATCCTCGCGCTCAAAGTCTGTGACATGGCTATGGGGTCAGGTGCCTTCCTCGTGCAAGCATGTCGCTACCTCTCAACCAAACTGATCGAAGCATGGGAAGACGCAGAGCGCATCCTCAAAGCCGCACAAGACAAGCCACGTATCCTCCAGATCACGCCAGAGGGCAAACCTGCGACGGGCGCTCCCAATGAAATGATCATCCCCAACGAGCCAGAGGAACGGGCCGCCATCGCCAAACGCCTCGTCGTCGAACGCTGCCTCTACGGAGTCGATAAAAACCCCATGGCGGTTGAGATGGCGAAACTCTCGCTCTGGCTCACCACACTCGACAAGAACCGCCCCTTCACCTTCCTCGACCACGCCCTGCGCAGTGGCGACTCCCTGCTCGGCGTCAACCTGCGCCAACTCACCACCTGGGATATCGACAACATACAAGGCAACGGCACCTATCGCCAGATGGTCTGGTTTGAACCCACCATCACACGCGTCCTCGACACCGCCCTTGCCCTACGTCGCAGAATCAGCACCATGCCCGAACATGACGCACGCGACACCCAGGAGAAAGCACGCCTCCTCGCCGAAGCGGAAGAGGCAATGGCCCTCGTCAAACTAGGTGCAGACCTACTCATCGCCACCGCCCTCATCGGCTTCAGCGACAGCAAACGCCGCGAACACCTCACAGGCAGCATCCACGTCCGCTACACCATCCTCGTCAGCGCCTTCGAAGACGCCCGCCGCGACCAATACACCCCCAAACAATGGGACACCATCAGACAAGCCTTCAACGACATGCGCCACGAAGTGAGCGCCCTCCTCCAAAGCCGCCACCCCTTCCACTGGCCCCTCGAATTCCCCGAAGTATTCGCCGTCGGGATGGACGAAGAACGAGGGTTTGCCGCAATTGTGGGGAACCCACCATTTCAAGGGGGATCTAAAATTACAGGAGCGTTAGGTATTGACTACCGAGCTTATCTCGTGGAATATCTAGCTTATGATAAGCGAGGAAATGCTGACTTATGTGCCTACTTCTTTCTTAGAGGAAGGCAGTTGATGCGTCAAGGTGGACAAAGCGGATTACTAGCAACTAATACAATTGCTCAAGGTGATACACGTGAAGTTGGGTTAGAGCAAATGGAGGCAACGGGATGGACAATACTCCGTGCTGTATCTAGCCGTCCGTGGCCTGGAACAGCTAGCTTAGAAGTAGCACATGTTTGGATGAAGAGAGGTAACTGGCAAGGACCTTATCTGTTAGATGAAAAGTTTGTTGAAGGTATTACACCTTTCCTGACACCTTCTGAAGTAATGCAAGGAAAGCCTTACAGACTCTCTTGTAACATAAATAAATCGTTTCAGGGTTCCTATGTGCTAGGAATGGGATTTATATTAGATCCAGAAGAAGCAAAAAACTTGATTAGGAAAGACCCATGTAATCAAGACGTACTATTCCCCTATTTGAACGGTGAAGATTTGAACTCTCGCTACGATCAATCTTCAAGTCGATGGATAATCAATTTTCGTGATTGGTCACTGGAACAAATTGATATTTATCCTGATTGTGTGAAGATTGTGCGGGAAAAGGTGGAACCAGAAAGAAAACTAAATTCGGATAGGAACCTTCGTGAGAGATGGTGGCAATACAAAAGACCATGTTTATCTCTTTACGCTGCAATAGATGGAATGAGCCATATATTAGTTTGCCCAATCTTCACAAAATATCTCTCTTTTTGCTTCGTTCCAAGTAATCAGGTCTTTATGAATAAGCTTCAAGTTTTCCCTTTTGATCAGCACAGATATTTAGCATTACTCAATAGCACAATTCATGAAATTTGGGCGAGAGAATTTTCGGCAACATTGGAAACGCGATTACAGTATACTCCTACTGACTGCTTTGAAACCTTCCCATTCCCTAACGATATGCAAGGACTCGACAATATCGGAGAACGATACTACTACTACCGTCAATCCATCATGCTCACTCGACAAGAAGGTCTCACCAAAACGTACAACCGTTTCCACGACCTACAAGAGATAGCAGAAGATATTGTGCGGTTGCGCGAGTTGCATAAAGAGATGGATGAGGCAGTAGCGAAGGCGTATGGCTGGGATGATCTAGAGTTGGGGCATGGCTTCCACGAGACGAAGCAGGGAGTGCGCTATACGATCAGCAATGAGGCGCGTAGAGAGGTGCTTGGAAGGTTGTTGCAACTCAACCACGAGCGGTACGCGGAAGAAGTGGCACAGGGGCTACACGAGAAGGGGGCAAAGAAGGGCAAGGGTGTGAAAACGAAGGCTAGCAAGGATAAGCTGAAGCAGCAGAAGGCTGATGAGGCTGAGCAGGGCACGTTGTTGTTTGATTAGGAGGTGTGATGATCGCCATCTTTACGTTTATCCGTAAAGATGATCCAACGACATGATAGAATGGACGATGGCAGGAGCCAAATGAAGAAGGAGGGCTACTAGATATGGCTGATATAGAAGAGGCGCAACCACAGATTACTGCGTTTGAACGCATCAAACATATTAACAAGCAAGGACAGGAATTCTGGAGTGCCCGCGAATTAATGAGCGTTCTCACCTATGGGAAATGGCAGGATTTCCATAAAGTCATTCGGGCCGCGATGGAAGTCCACCGTAATAGTGGGGGAAATGTCGGAGTCATCTTTCGGACAGTTCGCAGTGAGAGTCCGACAGCCAGTAGGAAATACCCACAGCTCGACTATCACCTCACTCGCCACGCTTGCTATCTTGTGGTACTGAGTTCTGAAGGCAGCAAACCAGTAGTTAGCTTGGCAAAAACCTATTTCGCGGTCACGACCGAGCAATACGAACAACTCATTCAGTCAGAAGAGGATCAGCTTCGCATTGAGTTACGTGAAAAGTTGCTTCGTCACCACGCCGAATTATCCGCTCACGCCAAAAGAGCTGGAGTGCTGACAACACAACAATTCGCATCATTTTATAACGCCGGATATCGGGGTCTCTACAGAGAGACAGCCTCGCAAATTCGAGCAAGAAAAGGATTGAAGGCAAGGCAGGAAATAGCCGACTATATGGGTATTTTAGAGACAGCGGCCAATGATTTTCGTGCCGCACTCGCCCTGACGCTTCTGCAAGCACGAGGTGTCTCCGATGTAGCAACAGCCAACGAGACCCACTACGAAGCTGGGGATGAGGTACGCCAAACGCTTGTCCGAAAAGAGATATACCCAGAGCGTTTACCCACACCAATCAAAAGCTATCAACAATTACTTCGTGAGTGTGCAGACCGTGAACGGTTGGCAGCACAACAACGCGAGGGGTTGTGGGGATATATAGAAGAGGCCAACGACCAACAACAGATCGAGACAAGCCAAGTACAAACTGTTGAGCTGGGGATGAAGATCACCCTTGAGCCGCTTGAGAACGATCTGCAATTCAACTTGGAATACGTCGATGCGCCAGTACCGGACGCAGAGTATTCGTCATTGAGCGTTATCGAGCCGATCAGCACCCTGATTCATCTCTACTGGGT
>JRHI01001841.1_pt1 | contig 16349 bp, 16 predicted proteins | sample 215371 | NCBI WGS metagenome assembly JRHI01 (sample SAMN02929681, study PRJNA255918) | sediment metagenome | biome: cave system; feature: Ice Cave; material: Sediment; isolation source: sediment from deep within a dark volcanic ice cave with no known source of... ...
GGCTCGCGGACTGGTCGCACGCCGGCAACCCGCCGCTCTACGGGCTGCTGATGGCGGCCCAGCTGTTCAGCGTCATCCAGGTGCTCGGCTACTGGCACTGCATCTGGCACCGGCGTGCACCCCAGCCGCCGCCGCCCTCCGACCCGGCACGGTGGGACGTCGACGTCCTCATCACCACCTACAACGAGCCCTACGACCTGGTGGCCCGCACCGTCGCCGCCGCGGTGGCGATGAACGGCCCCCACCGCACCTGGGTGCTCGACGACGGCCGCCGGGTCGAGTTCGCCGACATGGCGAAGCGGCTCGGCGCCGGCTACCTCACCCGCAAGAGCAACCGCGGAGCCAAGGCCGGCAACCTCAACGCCGCGCTGCGGCGGATCGGCGGCGAGTTCATCGCCGTGCTCGACGCCGACCACGTGCCCCGGCCGGACCTGCTGGAGCGGCTGATGCCCTGGACCGCGGATCCCGCGGTGGCGGTGGTGCAGGCGCCACAGCACTACGGCAACCGGCGCAACGGCTTCGTCGCCGGCGGCGCGATGGAGCAGCAGGACATCTTCTTCGGGGCGATCCTCGAGGGCAAGGACGGCTGCAACGCGAGCTTCTGCTGCGGCACCAACATGGTGGTGCGACGCAGCGCCCTGGACCAGATCGGCGGCTTCGACGAGGACTCGGTGACCGAGGACGCCGCCACCACCGTCGCCCTCCACGAGCACGGGTGGACGACCCGCTACGTCAACGAGATCGTCGCCGACGGCCTCGCCCCCGAGGACCTGGGCGCCTACCTCTCCCAGCAGTTCCGCTGGGCGCGCGGCAACCTCCAGCTGCTGCTCACCGGCCGGCTCTGGCGGAGCCGCCTGCGCCTCAGCCAGCGGCTGCAGTACGCCTGGTCGGCGGCGCACTACCTCTCGTCCTTCTCCACCCTCGTCTACCTGCTGCTGCCCTGCCTGGCCCTCGCCTTCGGGGTCCAGCCGATGGGCGCCGCGACCACCGACTTCGTCTCCCACTTCCTCCCCTACCTGGCGATCTCGCTGATCGTGTTCCTCCACAGCAACGACGGCAACCTGCGGTTCCGCGGGATCCAGCTGTCCTTCGGCCTCTTCCCCACCTACCTGTCCGCGCTCGCCTCGGTGGTCGCCGGCCGCAAGGTGGGATTCGTGGTGACCCCCAAGGTCCGACAGAACCGCGCGTTCTACCGCCTGGTGTGGCCCCAGCTCCTGGTGATGGCGGTGCTGCTGGCGGCGATGGCCGACGGCGTGCTGCACTACGGCGGCGCCAGCACGGTGAGCAACGAGTGCTGGTGCGTGGTCAACCTCGCCCTGCTCCGGGGCGTGGTCAAGGCCGCCGCCAGCCAGCCGGTGCGGCGCCGCCGCGTCGAGCCGGTGCCGGCGGCGAGCGGAGTGGCGGCATGAGCGTGGGCGCACCTGTCGAGACCGAGGTCGAGACCGAGACCGAGAACGCGGCCCCGAGCCGCCCCGCCGCAGGTGGCGGGGCGGCGGCGGGGACGCCGCGACCGAAGACCCGTCCGCGCACCCGGACGGCGCGGCGGAAGGGGCGCACCACCGTGGTGGCAGGGCGCCGGCCGCCGCTCGCGGCCACCCGCGTCGCAGCCGCGCCGGCCCCGCCCGCGGTCCCCGTCCCCACGATGCCGGCGGCGCCGAGCGGGCGCGCCCGCGCCCTCTACCGGCTGCTGCGCACCCACCCGCTGCGGGCGCTGGTGAGCAGCACGCCGATGGCCCGCGCCACCCTTGCGGTGCTCTGCGGGTTCGCCGCTCTGATCCGCCTCCTCCCCAGCGGCCACGACCTGCGTCTCGACGAGGCGCAGAGCATCCAGGTCGCCTCCCATCCGCTGATCGGCGGCGTCCAACCCTCGCTCTTCGTCACCACCGCGGCGGACGTCCACCCGCCCGCGTACCTGCTCCTGCTCCACGGGTGGATGCGCCTGGTGGGGACCGACGTGTACCTCCTCCGGCTGCCCAGCGCGGTGGCCGGCATCCTCTGCGTCCCCGCCGTCTACCTGCTCGCCAGGGCCCTGTACGGGCGCCGCGTCGCCCTGATCGGGGCGCTTCTCGGCACCGTCTCGCCGATCTGGATCTGGCACGCCCAGGAGGCGCGGATGTACCCGTTCGTCCTCCTGCTCGTCACCCTCGGCACCTGGCTGCTGATCACCGCGCTGCGCACCGGCGACCGGCTGCGCCTCGCCGGCTTCGCGGCCTGCTCGGTGCTCGCCGTGTACACCCACTACTTCGCACTCCTGGTGCTGCTCGCCCAGGGGATGTACGTCCTCCTCGAGACCCGCCCGCAGACCCGGCGCCGCACCCTGGTGGCGCTCGCCTGCATGGTCGGGGTCGGCGCCTCCCTGCTCCCCTGGGCGCTGGTGGTGATCGCCAACTACCGCGGCGCCTCCGACCCGGCGCTCGGCGCGCTCACCCTCTACACCCCGCTGATCACCCTGGTCCAGCTGGTCGCCGGCTACCTCACCACCCCGCTGATGTCCCAGGTGGTGGCGGCCTGGCCGCTGCTGGTGCTGGTCGCGCTCGGCATCGGCGTCTTCGGCGGCCGGATCTCGTCGGCGGGACGGCTGCTCTGGCTGCTGGTGCTCGTCCCGGTGCTGCTCGCCATCGCCGTGACCCTGGCGGCCAAGCCGGTCTTCTCGACCCGGTACCTGATCGTGATCACCCCCGCGCTCTACGTGATGATCGCCCGGGCGCTGAGCCGGGCGCTGCGCCACGACGTCCGGGCCACGGTGGTGGCGCTGCTCACGGCGTCGCTGGTGGGCGGCTGGATGATCCAGAGCCTCAGCGTCCTCAACCCCGCGGAGGAGCGGTACTCCGGCCTCGTCGGCTACGTCGAGGACCACGCCGCGCCCACCGACGCGGTGCTCCTCGACGCCGGCTTCGCCCAGTTCCCCTACCTCTACTACGCCCACAACAACCTGCCCGCATACACCTACCCGCCGCCCGACGCGCGGGCGACGGTGAGCGACGCGCAGCTTGCCGCGTACCTCACCCGGCTGTCCGCCGGCCGCCAGCACCTCTGGGCGCTCTTCGACCTCGACACCGCCACCGACGCCACCCAGCGGGTCCGCCACTGGCTCGACTACCACACCGCCGGCCGGCTGGTGGTCGAGGGCGGCCGGTTCGGGCGCAACCTGCCCGGGGACAACGGCAGCTCGGTGAACGTGCAGCTGGTGCGGTACGACGTCATCCCCGTGAAGGACTCGGCCCAGGTCGACCGGCCGCTGACCGTCGCCGAGCTGCGCGCCCTCGGCGGCCTCGCCGCCACCACCCGCCTGCCCTTCGCCGGCGCCACCTCGGCGCCGGGGACGCTGGCCACGCTGGTGGGCACGCCCGCCGCCCCGGCGGCGCGCCGCGCCCACTGGACCATGCCCGCGCCGCCCTACATGGCGAGCAGCTCGCATCTCTCGCTGGAGAACGCCAACACCTTCGCGATGACGGTCACCCTGCGGCGCGGCGGGGAGGCACCGGTCCGCCTCTACGTGCCCGCCCGCTCCGAGCTCGAGCTCGGGTCGGGGGCGATCGGGGGACCGGTGACCGAGGCGTTCACCCTCGACGGCACCGCCCCCTTCGTGGCCGCGCGCGACCTCGGTGACGCCAGCCGCGCCGTCCGCATCTACGGCGGTGCCTGAGTGGAGTGGACCCGGGTGCTGGCGCTGGCCGCGGCGGCGCTGCTGACCGCCGCCTGCGGGCAGAGGGCGGCCCCTCGCGGGGCCGCCACACCCGCCCCCACCGGGCTCCCGGCCGTGACCGTCCCGGCGCCGCCGCCGGTGACGCCGCCGCCGGGCCCCGCCGAGTCGGGGCTGCTCCAGGAGGCGTGGCAGGGGTACCGGGCCGCCTTCATCCAGGGTGACGGGCGGGTCGTCGACCCCGAGCGCGGCGGCGTCTCCACCTCGGAGGGCCAGTCGTACGCGATGCTGCGCGCGGTCTGGAGCGGCGACCGTGGCACCCTCGACCGGGTGTGGCGGTGGACCCAGGACAACCTCGGCATCCGCGAGACCGGGCTCTTCGGCTACCTCTGGGGCGACAACCATCACGGCGCCTTCACCCTGCTGAGCCGCGACAGCGCCGCCGACGCCGACGAGGACATCGCCCTGGCGCTGCTCCTCGCCTCCCGCCGCTGGGCGGACGCCGGCTACGCCGCCGGCTCCCGCGGCGTGCTCGCCTCGATCTGGGCGCACGACGTCGGCACCGCCGCCGGCCGCCCGTACCTGAGCGCGGGCAGCTGGGCGCCGGGCAGCCGTGCCGCGGGGCTGATCGTCAACCCCTCGTACATGGCCCCGTACGCCTACCGCCTCTTCGCCGGCACCGACCCCGCCCATCCCTGGGCGGACCTGGTGCCCACCGCCTACGCGGTGATCCGCGACTGCACCGCGTCGCCGCTCGCCACCGGGCGCAGCGCCGGGCTGCCGCCGAACTGGTGCGCGATCGACGGCGGCGGCCGGGCGGGCGCGGCGTCGCGGATGAGCGACCCCGACATATACGGCTACGACGCCTTCCGCACCATGTGGCGGGTGGCGGTGGACGTGCTCTGGAACGGCGCCGCCGAGGGCCGCGCCTACCTCGCCGGGGCGACCCCCCTGCTCCGCGACTGGGCGTCCCGGCACGCCCTCGCCCCCCGGTACGGCCACGACGGCCGCGCCCTCGGCGGCGCCGCCGACCCCACCGTCGCGGGCGGCGACCTCGGCGCCTTCCTCGTCGCCGACCCGGCGGCGGCGCAGGCGCTGCTCCACGACGTGCTGCTCGCCTCCTACAGCCGCGACGGCGCCACCCACTTCGGCGACCCGCGCAACTACTACGAGCAGAACTGGGTGTGGTTCGGGATCGCCCTCGCGGAGGGAGGGGTACAGTCGGAGGGATGACCGAGCCGGTGCTGATCCTCGCCCCCAACCCGTCGATCTACACCGGGCCGGGGACCAACACCTACCTGGTCGGCGACGGGCCGGGGCTGCTCTGCATCGACCCCGGCCCCGACGACACCGGCCACCTCGAGGCGGTGCTGGCGGCGGCGGCGGCGCGGGGTGGGCGGATCGAGCGCATCCTCCTCAGCCACTCCCATCCCGACCACCGCCCCCTGGCCCGCGAGCTGGCGGCGCAGACCGGCGCCAGCGTCCACGCCCTCGACCCCGAGCGCGGCGACGACGGCGCCCTGCCGCTGCGCGACGGCGAGCGGGTGCGTGCCGGCGAGGTCACGCTGGAGGTGGTCGCCACCCCCGGCCACGCCGGCGATCACCTCTGCTTCTTCGAGCCCGACGGCGGGGTGCTGTACAGCGGCGACCACATCCTCGGCGGCATGACCAGCGTGGTCGACCCTCCCGACGGCGACATGGCCGCCTACATGGCCTCGCTGGAGCGGGTGCGCGCGCTCCGGCCGGCGGTCATCCATCCCGGCCACGGCCCGCGGGTCGACGACGCCATGGCGCTCATCGACCAGTACCTCGCCCACCGGCGCGCCCGCGAGGCGGAGGTCGAGCGCGGTGTGCGCGAGCGCGACGGCCTGGTGGCGCCGATCGACCTGGTGCCCGAGATCTACGCCGCCTACCCGGTGGCGCTGCACCCCGCCGCCTCGCGGAGCGTCGAGGCCCACCTCGACAAGCTCGCCGCCGAGGGACGGGCGACCCGGGTGCTGGTCGGCGGCGAGCCCCGCTACCGCATTCCCTGACGACCGGTCGGTCACTGCCGCCGCCGGTGGTGCTGCCCGCGATCTCGCTGCTCGGCCGGGCCCGCCGGGGTCACGGCGCGGGGGTCAGCGCAACCCCGCGGTGACCCCGGGCTGGGGCAGCAGGTCCCACTCGGTGCCGCCGCCGCGAACGTCGCGCACCTCGACGCCGAGGCCGGTGAGCAGGTCGCGGAGCGAGTCGGCGTCGGCGAAGCGGCGCTCGTCGCGAGCCCGCCGGCGCTTCTCCAGGATCGCCTCGACGAAGGGGCCGACCAGCTCGCGGGGGTCGCGGGCGCCGGTCCGGGCGAGGTCGCCGAGCTGCACCAGCATGGTGCGCCGGCGGGACCTCGCCCGGTCCATGGCGTCGGAGTCGAGGGTGTCGCGGGACCAGTCCCAGAGGTGCTCGTCGAGGCCGAGGAGTGCCGCCAGGGCGGGGTCGACCGCGCGCGCCCCGAGCGCCTCCTCGAAGGCGCGCCGGTGCTCCTCGACGCCGTCGAGGAAGGGGTCGCCGGCCCGCGCCATGGGGAGGTCCGGCGGCGCCGCCGCCGGCCGGGCCCGGCCGTCGGCCGGCGCCGGCGGCGCCTCGCCGCCGGGACGCAGCGCCTCGATCGGCAGGGTGGCGCCGCTCTCGAAGCGGCGCTCGCGGCCGCCGCGGCGGAGGGTCACGCCGCCGTTGCCGCGCACCGTCGCGGTGCCCGCCTCGAGGTCGAGGATGCAGGCGGTGTGCTCGTCGACGCCGAGCACCGCCGCGCCCTCGTCGAGCATCGATTCGAGCAGGCGCAGCCGGCGCTCGCCCATGTAGCAGAACCGGGTGTCGTGGGTACCACCCTCGGCGTTGTCGAAGTGGGGGATCACGGCGCCGTCGATGCCCGCCTCCCCGAGGATGTCGAGCCCCTCCAGCCAGTGGGGCGCCTCGCCGACCTTGTAGATCTCGTAGACCGGCAGCGCGTGGCGCCCCAGGGCGCAGGCGGCGGCGCTGGAGAAGGTGACGCAGCCGCCACCCCGCAGCTTCTCGACCAGCACCCCCGGCACCTCGGAGCCGCGCCACTGGCGCAGCGCGTACGAGGGGCTGCCCGGACCGGCGAAGACGTACCGGGCCTCGCGCAGGCGGGCGAGCATGGTCTCGAAGCCCAGCGCGGTGGCGCTCTCGGCGGAGCGGAAGGAGGCCACGCCCATCTCCCGCCGCACGTTCTCGCGGAAGTAGGTGAGCGCCTTCTGGGTGATCTCCCCGGCGTTCTCCTGGAACCCGTACGGGGTGTCGAAGAGCACCGCGGGCACCGGCTGCGGGCCGAGGCGGTCGAGCAGGTCGGCGTGCACCCCGGTCATCGTCGGGCTGGTCTCGCCCGAGCCCATGATCACCAGCAGCCGTGGGAGGGTCATCTTTCTCCTCTGGGCGCTGACGCGCCCACTTCCTGGGGGGCCTCCCCCAGGCCATCAGCTCCCTCGTCGCTGACAGCCTTCCCCTGGGTCGATGCTAGCGTCACCAGGGGTTCGCGGCGCCTCCCCCGCCGGCGGCGGCCTCGCGGAGCCGGTCGCAGAGGGCGGCGACGGCCAGGGTGTCGGCGGCCCCCCGGAAGTGCGACGGCGCCGCTGCGGCGGGGCGGCGCAGCTCCGTCCAGGCGGAGTCGACCATCTCCCGGTAGGCGTTGACCGCGAGGCTGCGGCGGGTCTCCACGGTGCCGTCGCGGTGGAGAAGGCGCATGGTGGTGTCGGTGGGCCCGCAGGTGAACGGCCGCTCCACCGAGAGCACCGCGTCGGTGCCCGCGACCTCGAGCAGCTGCCGCTCGGGCGCCTCGAAGGAGCACTCCACGGTGGCCACCAGCCCGCCACCGAAGTCCAGCCATCCCCGCAGGCTGGCGTCGACCCCGTCGCCGCCGCGGGTGCTCGCCGCCGCCACCCGCAGCGGCCGCCGCCCCGCCACCTCGAGCAGCGGGGTGAGGCAGTAGACGCCGACGTCGAGGAGCGCGCCGCCCCCCATCCCCGCCAGCCAGCGGTGGTTTGCTGCATCGGTGAGCGGGAAGGTGAACACGCTGCGCATCGAGCGGAGCTCGCCGAGCTCGCCGCCGCGGGCCAGCTCGACGGCGGCGCGGTGGCGGGGATGGAAGGCGGTCATGTACGCCTCGAGCAGGCGCACCCCGGCGTCGCCGCAGGCGGCGTGCATCGCCCGGGCGTCGTCGCCGCTGCACGCCAGGGGCTTCTCGCAGAGCACGTGCCGGCCGGCGGCGGCGGTGCGCTCGGTCCAGCGGCGGTGCAGGCCGTTGGGCAGGGGGATGTACACCGCCTCGACGTCGGGGTCCTCGAGCACCGCCTCGTAGCTGGAGTGGGCACGGCGCGCACCGGTGGCCATGGCCACCCGCCGGCCGGCGTCGGCGTCGCGGGAGGCGACCGCCACGAGCTCCGCGCGAGGGCTCTCGCGCATCGCCGGGAGCACCGCGGCGCGGGCCACCCAGGAGGTGGCGCCGATCACCCCCCAGCGGACCGGATCGCTCACCGGGCCGCGCCGAGCAGGTCGACCGCCGCGGGCGCCAGCGGCGCGCCGCCCGACTCGCCGGAGCGGTGGGCGGCGTCGAGCACGGCGATCACCCGCCGCACCGACTCCGCGGTCACCGCCAGCGGCTCGCCGAGATGGAGGTGGTCGGCGAGGTTGCGATGGAAGGCGAAAGGCCGCTCCGGGGCCGGCGGGATGCGGGTCTCGGTGGTGCCCATCCCGCTGCGATAGCGGCGCAGCAGCAGCTCCACCGGCGCCTCGGCATGGTGGGCGGTCTCGCTGACGTAGCCGCGGCCGATCTCGATCCGCTCCGTGGTCAGCGGCCGGTACCAGCCCGCGATCGTTCCCGCGCCGCCCTGCACGTAGAACTTCGGGGGCCGGATGGCGGCGATGTCGGACTGGAGGAACTGGGCCTCTCGGCCGTCGGCCCAGCGCAGCCGGACCCGCACCTGGTCGAGGTTGGTGACGTCGTGCCAGACCCGCTTGTGGCCGGTCGTCGCGACCGTCTCGGGCATCCCCGGCAGCAGCTGGAGGATCCAGTCGAGGTGGTGCGAGCCCCAGTCGTAGACCGCGCCCCCGGAGAGGGAGACGTCGGAGTGCCAGGCGCGGCAGGGGTGCTCGAAGCCGCCGACGAAGGTCTCGACGTTGAAGATCTCGCCCACCTCGCCGGCGTCGACGGCGGCGCGGAGCGCGGTGAAGTCCTGGTCCCAGCGGCGGTTCTGGTTCACGGTGAGCACCGCGCCGTGGCTGCGCGCGGCCTCGATGAGCCGGTCGGCGTCGGCGAAGCGCAGGCACAGTGGCTTCTCGCAGACCACGTGCTTGCCCGCCCGGAGCATCGCCAGGGCGAGCTCGGCGTGGAGCGCCGGCGGGGTGGCGATCACGACGATGTCGACGCTCGGGTCGGCGGCGAGCTCGGCGACGGTGTCGACGGTGCGCACCGCGGGGAAGTCGGCGCGCGCCGCCGCGCAGCGGGCGGGGACGCTGTCGCAGACCGTGGCCAGCACCAGCCCGGGGGTGGCGTCGACGGCGAGGCCGTGGCTGTGGCCCATCCCCCCCAGGGGCCCGTAGCCGAGCAGGCCGACGCCGAGGTCGCGCTCCGTCCCGGCGGCGCCGAGCACCGCCCGGCGGAGCGCGGTGGCGAGCTGGGGGTGGCGCAGCGCCGCGGTGGTGCCGCCGAGCCCGCTCACCACCACCCGGCCGGCCCCGGCCGTGGTCTCGACCAGGGCGGGCCGATGGCGAAAAGCGACGCTCACGGTGAGCACGGTGCGGGCGCCGCCGCGGGGGTCGAGCGGGACGAAGGTGTCGACGACCGGGAACTCGGCGTCGAGGCGCCGGGTCAGGGCGCTCTCGGCGGCGCGAGCGGCGAACACCTCGGCATGGGGCAGCGCCGGGCCGGCGGCGGCGAGGCCGAGCAGCTCGCCGAGCGGGCCCTCCGCCACCGCCTCGCGCGGCGGCGCCAGGGCGAGCAGCGCGGCGCCGCGCTCGACGTGGTCCAGGAGCCGGCGGGCGACGGCGGCGGTGAGCTGAGCGGGGGCGCCGTCGATGATCACGGCGTCGGCCCGCTCGAGGTCGGCGGGGACGCCGGCGGTGCACACGATCACCTCCGCGGGCGCCAGCAGCGCCCGCAGCGCCGCCTCGCGCTCGGGACCGACCATGGTCCCGAGGACCACGACGCGCGTGGTCGCCGCCGCGACACCGCGGCCGTTGTGGCGCTGGACCAGCACGGGGAGCTCCATGTCCGGCGGGCTGCCGCCCGGGAGGCGGCCAGCGGGGATGCTAGCAAGACCTCGGCGACGCTCCCGCCCCCGGAAGCTGCCACCGTCCCCATCGACGGTTGACGACATACACAAATCGGTGTAGCATGAGAGCCATGCTGCCGCGCTGGTTCCGCCTCGTCCTCGTCGCCGACGCCGCACTGCTCGCCGCCGTGGCCGTGCTCGGCGCCCGCCTCGCCCTCGACGGCGCCCACGAGGCGGGCAGGGTGATCTCCCCCTGGAGCCGGCCCGCCGGTCCGGGGGCGCCCTGGCGTCCGCCGAACGCGCTCCCGACGCTGCCGATCCTCCCGCCGCCCGCGGCCGGTCCGGAGGCCGGCGGGCCGGTGCTGGGACCGGCGCTGCTCCACCGCCTCGACTCCGACGCCGCCTCCTCGGCGAACGCACAGCGCGGACTGCTGGGGATGGTCGAGGAGGCGATCCGCGCCCACATCGTCGGCATCCTCGAGCACGCCGGACGGGGAGGGCGGGGCGGTTGACGCGGCCGGTTCGAGTGGTGCCACGGCCGGGTGACGGTCGGCTCCCGAGGCGGTCACGCCGCACGGAGGGTCGCCGGAGCCTTCGGATACTCGGGGTCATGGGAATGTTCGCCACCTTCGAGTTCGGCCAGGCCTGGATCGAGGCCATCGCGCGCATGGGCTACGACACCCGTCCCAAGTCCCTCGCGCTGACCAACCGTGCCATCAAGGGCCCGGTGTACACGCAATACCGCCGCCTCTGGGACGAGGAGCGCAAGCGATCCGCGATCGCCGCCCGCACCTTTCTCTCGGGGCGCTGGTTCCAGCTCAAGCGCGAGGTCGCCGAGCCGCGTGACGTCGAGGAGCAGCGGGCCGCCTGAGGTCCGCGCCCCCGGCCCCCGGGACTACCTGCGCCGCGCACTTTCCAAACGCGGTACCGTTCCTCTAGAGCCGTCCTTGGCCGTCGGCATCGGAGAGGGGTGCTCCGGCGACGGCCCGGCGGCCCGAGGGGGGAACGTGGACAACGGGCGCGGCACCGAGGACGCCGTCCTGGCGATCATCGACCACTGGTGGCGGACCGGACCCGCCAACCAGCCGCCGCTGATGGCCGCGCAGATCACCCTGCGGATGCTGCCCCGGCTCCCCACGACCTCCGACGCCAGCCTGCTGGTGCCCCAGGTGGTCGGGACCATCCGCGACCTCGCCCGACGGGGACGGATCCGCGCCGTCACCGACGGCTCCGCGGTGCTCAGCTACTCGCCCCCGCTGATCTCCCGCAACGGCGACGGCCGCCGCTAGTCGACGACGGCGGTGAGCCCGTCAGCGCTCAGAGGACGGGGGACAATAGGGGCATGTCGGGCACCGTCGGGATCGACGTGGGCAGCGGCGGAGTGCGCGCCGTCATGCTCGACGACCACCTCCAGGTGCTCGGCCGCGAGGAGCGGGCGCTGCCGGCGGGCAGCCGGAGCGCCGGCGGGGGCCACCGCCTCGACGAGAGCGTCCTGGTCGAGACCGCGCGGGCGGTTCTCGACGGCCTCTGCACCCGGCTCGGCGAGCGTCCCGAGGCGGTGGCGGTCTGCGGCACCGCGGGCACCCTCTGCCTCCACGACGGCGCCGGCGGGATCGCCGCCGACGCGGTCGCCTACGACGACCACCGCCACGGAACCGGCCTCGAGCGGGTGCGGGCCTGGCATCGCCAGGTGCCCCGGGCGCACCGCGTGCTCGCCGTCGCCGACGCGGTCCTCGAGGCCCTCGGCGCCGAGCCCGGCGCCACCGACTGGACCAACGCGCTGCGCCTGGGCTGGGACCCGGTCACCCAGAGCTGGCCTGCGGGTGCCGACGGGCTGCGCCGCGCCGGCCTGCTTCCCGAGGCGGTGGCACCGGGCACCCCGGCGGGGCGGGTCACCGTCCCCGGCGCCGCCCGGGGCGCCCGGCTGGTGCGCGGCACCACCGACGGCTGCGCCCTCGAGCTCGCCGCCGGCGGGCTCGAGCAGGGGAGCGCGGGAAGTCCCCCCGACGATCCACGCTGGACGATCTCGCTGGGCACCACGATCACCTGGAGGACGGTGGTGGCCGGCGACGCGCCAGAGCTGCGGCTGCCCTCCGGCGCCTACCTGCACCGCCTTCGCACCGACGTGTGGCTGGTCTCGGCCGCCGGCAACAGCGGCGGCGGGGTGCTCCGCGCCCTCGAGCCCGGCGCCGACCTGACCGCCCTCGACGGGCGCAGCCGGGTGCCCACCGGGCTCGCCGCCTACCCGCTGGCCCGGCCGGGAGAGCGCTTCCCGGTGGCCGACCCGCGGTTCCCCGGCTTCGGGCTCCCCCCCGCGGACGACCCCCGGCTCCACGCCGCCGTCCTCGAGGGCACCGCCCTGGTGGCGCGCCTCGGGGTCGACCGGCTCTGCGCCGGGGGCGCGGCGCCGCCGCGGCGGCTGCGGGTGAGCGGCGGGGGGGCGCGCAGCCGGCTGTGGATGCGGGTGCTCGCCTCGGCGCTGGGACGCCCGGTCACCGCGGTGCCCGACGCCGAGCCGGCGCTGGGCATGGCCCTGCTCGCCGCCGCCGCGGTCAGCGGCGCCGCCCCCGGTGCCCTCGGGGCCGCCGGCGGCGCCGGGACCGAGACCCGGCACCTCCCCGACCCCGAGCTCGCGGATGCGCTCGAGGAGGCCTACGCCGCGCTGGTCTCCGGGGTGCTGCGCTGGGAGCGGCGGCCCGCCCTGCGCTGACCCCCGGTCAGACCGGCGCCTCCTCCGCGGCCGGGATGTCGACGAAGCGCACCGCGTCGAGCCGCCGCCGGTCGACCACGAGCCGCAGCACCTCGGGCCGGGCGTTGTGACCGACCGCATCGAAACGGGTCCGGGCCTCGCGCACCCCGGCGAGGTCGACGTCGGCGGCCACCAGGCCGCAGCTCCCCACCAGGGGCCCGGCGAGCACCTCGCCCTCGGGTCCCACCACCACCGAGTTGCCCCGCGAGAGCCGGTCGTCCTGACCGTGGTAGCGCCGCCACCCGGGCGACGGTGGCCTCGCGATCGAGGAGCACGGGAGCGGCCTGGACCGCGGCGATGCGTGTCATGACGCTCGATTCTGACGCTGCCGGTCAGCCGCGGCGGTAGCTGATCCCGAGCAGGCCCTCGCCGGCGGTGGCGCCGGCGGCGCGGCGGGACACCGCCACGTAGACGAGGATCACCGCACCGCCGACGGCGCACTGGCGGAGCATGCCCGCCGGCTCCGCCTGGCGGGGCAGCTGCTCGATCGCCTCGAGCACGAGGGCGACCACCCCGGAGGCCACGGCGAGGTCGACCAGCCCGGCACAGGCGACCCGCAGGCGTCCTCGTGGCCGGGCCGGGACACGGCGGCCGGGCAGGTGGAGGAGCGCGCCGCAGATCACCATCGCGAGCACCGTGGCGAGCAGGAGCGAGGGCACCGCCCCCTGCATCCGGTGGATGGCGTGCTCGGCGGGACGGCCCATGAGGAAGCCGAGCAGGCTGAACCCGACCGTCCAGGCGAGCACCGAGGCGACCAGCCCGACCGCGAAGGTGCGCCGCCGCACCGCCGCGATGCCGGCGGCGAGGTTGGTGTAGACCCGCATCCCTGGAAGCAGCCGGCAGACCATGACCCCGACCCATCCGCTCACCTCGAGCCGGCCGAGGATGCGGTCGAAGCGCTCGCGCTGGCCCATCCGGGCGGCGAGCCGCCCCAGGGCGGGACGGCCGACGGCGCCGGACCAGGCGTGCCCGATCATGCCGCCGGTGGCCATCGCGAGTGTGGTGGCGGCGATGAACAGGGGGAGGCTGATGTTGCCGGTGGCGGCCATGATCCCGCCGGCGACGAGCAGCAGGTCGCCGGGGAGGAGCGGGAGCGGGACCCCCGACTCCTCGGCGAAGAGCACCGCACAGATCAGCAGCATCGCGAGCATGCCGTTCATGTGCGTGAGGGCGCTCATGTCGATTCTCCGCCGGGCATCGGTCTCCAGTCTGGGGGCTCGGCCGCGAGCCCGGGGCAACACATCCGTGACGACCCGCCACGCGGCGGCAGGGGCGCCCCGGGTTGACCGACACACACATGTTTGTGTAGGCTACGCGCAGCCGGCGTCACCCCGCCGGCGGCCTGGAGGGGCGGCCACCACCGACCGTGTCAGGAGGCGCCTCCCGTGGAGCAGCTCAAGCAGCTCATCGACAACTGGATCGTCCTCGCCCAGGGTCTGATCGGCTCGGTGGGCGCCCTCGCCTTCCTGCTGGCATTGACGTACCGGCGTTTATAGTGAGTGTTGGCGGGAGACGTCCTGGCCGGTCTTGGCCGCGAGCTCGCCGAGATCGACGAGAACCTGATGCGGTCGGAGCTGACCTACCTGGAGCGGGCCGAGCACCTGTCGCGGCGCTAGGAGGTGTACGAGGGGCTGTATCCGGAGACGCGACACGTCAAGGAACGCGGCGGTCCGGGGCGCGGGAAAACCGTGGCGGATTCCGCCACGGTTTCCGCCTTCGCCGACGACACTGCAGCCAAGCTCGGAGCGTCCTCCCGGTCAGTGCGTGAGGCCGTCCAGGTGGCCCGTGCTGTGCCCAAGGACCTGCGCGACCAGGGTGGGGCGGCGCCGCCACAGGTTGCGACCCGCCCCGTGGTCGAGCCCGTGATGGGCGGCCCCGACGAATCCGATCCTACCGAGCCCCCCGACGGGCTGCGCGCCTACGTGCTCCAGGGATCGCTCGGCCGCACGCCGCTGGTCCCCCAGAGGCTCGACGGCGTCGCCACCGGGCCGAGGTCGTTGCCGCCCGGCCAGGGGATCGCTGTGGCCTCCCTGGCCGCGGCACGCTCCCTCGAGGCCGAGGCCAGCCGCTGGAAGCCGGCGAGGATGCCGTCGACGGTGCCGGGCTGCTTCCGGTAGTGCAGGCCTTGCCTCAGCGATGGCGGCGGGGCCACAGCGCCGGGCTCCACCGACCGCCTCAGCTGCTCCTCGAGCTGGTGGAGGCGGAGCTCAGCTGCGCTCCTGCGCCGGCCGTTCTGATCGAACTGCAACTCGTCATGCTCCGAGGGCGGCTCCACACCACGACGGCTGGCGACCAGCTGGTGGTACTGGCCCCACGCCTCGGCGAGCTCCAGCTGGGCGGCGGCGAGCTCCTCCTCGGAGGGAGCCCCGGTGGTGGACGTGGGCACCTCGTACTCATCCTGCCAGCGCGACTGCCGGCTCATGCGGGGAGGGTGTCCAGGCCGCTCGGGATTGCCGTGGTCATGAACTTGACCAGGTCACCAGGAGCCGGCTTGGGGCGCACCAGCGCCGGGGTCGAGCCCGAGCCATGGCCCATGTGCGGGTCCTGCCTGGCGACGAACGAGGCAACCGGGAAGGTGCTCACCGGTGCCTGGCTACTGGTGAGGACGTCCAGCAGCGGCCGGGTGTCGGGGGCGTCGCTCATCGGGTGAGGCCTGCTGACGAACGAATTGAGGTCGGTCGGCATCGGCGAGCTCGTGGCCACTCCGCAGGACAGCGCGCCCTGTAGCAGTTCGTCGAGAGCCTCGACCACGGCGACCATGGTCGAGGACATGCTGGACAGCGTGGTCGCGACGGCGGCGTCGGTCCCCGGCATGACCACGGCCCGGCGGCGGAAGGCGCCCACCTCGGCCTGCTCGGCGAGGTCGGCGAGCTGGGACACCAGCCCGGCGGCGTCGGCGCGGGCGCGGCACGCCTGCCGTTGCATCAGGGGGACGTCCATGTCAACGGCTCCTTCGAGGAATGAGCGGGACCCGACCCCTCGGGCCCCGCCGGCGCCAGCTCGCTGTGAGTCTGGCTGATCGCTCGTAGACGTGAGCGCCTTCGTCAAGGCGCTCACCTCCAGACGAAATCCGACACACTCCACCCGGGGTCCACCGGGGCCCGTCGCTGATGTCAGGGCGCGGCGGGTCCCGCCCCCTCGCCCAGGGAGTACGGCACGTAGATGGCTGATACCGCACTCGTCGGCGAGGCACTGCTTGGTCTGCACATGGCCCCCGGTGATCTGGGGGTCAAGTTCCAGGAGCAGATGGCCGGCGTACAGGCCAGCGCCGACGCCACCGCCGAGAAGATCGGCAGCTCGTTGAGCAAGCTTACCCACCTCGTCGAGGTCGCCGCCCTCGCCACGGCTGCGGCCGCCGTCGCCGCCGGTGCCGCCTCGGTCAAGCTCGCCGCCGACTTCCAGCAAGGCCTGACCACCCTGGTCACCGGAGCCGGGGAGGCGGAGGCCAACCTCGGGCTCATCTCCGACGGCCTCCTGAAGATGGCGGTCGACACCGGGACCAGCACCAAGACCCTCGTCGACGGCCTGTACATGATCGAATCGGCCGGCTACCACGGCGCCGCCGGCCTGGCCGTGCTGCAGGCTGCTGCCGAGGGCGCCAAGGTCGGGGCCGCCCCTCTGGCCGACGTGGCGAACGCCGTGACCAGTGCGCTGAACCTCGATCCACCGTCGAACCATCGACGATGGGGTGATGCCAACG
>JRHI01001842.1_pt1 | contig 16348 bp, 21 predicted proteins | sample 215371 | NCBI WGS metagenome assembly JRHI01 (sample SAMN02929681, study PRJNA255918) | sediment metagenome | biome: cave system; feature: Ice Cave; material: Sediment; isolation source: sediment from deep within a dark volcanic ice cave with no known source of... ...
CGTCGCCATCGACCCTGGAAGAGTTTCCACAGGGCTTGACGGGAGCTCCACCTCGGGGGTGGGGACCATCAAGATCCTGGGACTGGGTCTGGCGCTTGCCGTGCTGGTGGACGCATTCGTGATCCGCGCCACACTGGTCCCGGCCCTGATGAAGCTGCTGGGAGCCCGCAACTGGTGGGCGCCGCGCCGGCTGCGCCGGCTGCACCTGCTCATCGGCATCTGGGAGCGTGAGCCGCTGGCGATCCTCGACGTCGGAACGCCGGTCCGGCTCGGCGGCCAGCCGCCGTCGGGGGACCCCGATGGTGCTCCCTAGCTCAGAGAAGCCGGTTTTCGTCGCGCCAGTCGGGACCGGCCAGCACGATCTGGCGATCGAGGACCCGCCGCTCCAGGAAGCCGGCCTCGCAGTAGGCGAAGTAGAGCGTCCACAGCCGGCGGAACGGCTCGTCGTAACCGCCCAGCTCCTGAATCCGCGTCCAGTTCATCTGGAGCCGCGCGCGCCAGGCGCGCAGCGTGGGTGGGTAGTGCTCGGTGATGTCGTGGACGGCAACGGCGCGCAGGCGGGTACGACGGGCAGCCGAGTCGAGAATCGCCTCGAGCGACGGGACACAGCCGCCGGGGAAGATCAGCTGGTTGAGAAAGGTCTGGCGGTAGCGATCGATCCGGAAGAGGCGGTCGGTGGTGGTGATGGCCTGCATGAGCATCAGACCGTCGTCCCGCAGGAGGCGGCCGCACTGGCCGACGAAGGCGTCGAGATGGTCGGCGCCGATGGACTCCACCATCTCCAGGGAGACCAGCTTGTCCCAGGTGCCGCGGACATCGCGGTAGTCGCTGAGGATGACCTCGACACGGTCGGCGACGCCGCGACGGCGCGCCAGAGCCTCGATGTAGGCCTGCTGGTTGGCCGAGATGGTGACCGTTGACACCCTGGCACCGTGATGCTCGGCGGCGTGCACGGCGAGGCCTCCCCAACCGCTCCCCATCTCAAGGAGACGCTCGCCGGGCCGGATGTCGAGAAGCCGGCACACGCGCTCGAGATTCGCCCGCGAGGCGTCGAGCGCCGGCTGACCGGGGTAGTCGTACAGCGCGCAGGAATATCCCATGGTCTCGTCGAGGACGAGGGCGAAGAAGTCGTTGCCGAGGTCGTAGTGCCGGTGGACGTTGTCCCTCGACCGAGCGCGTGAGTTGGTGCGGGTGGAGGCGGCCAGACGCCGGGCGGGAAGGGCGAGCGTCGCCCACCGGACGCGCAGGGAGTCGAGCGGGCCGAGAGAACGGGCGAGAATGCGGATCAGGGTGACGAGGTCGTCCGTGTCCCACTCGCCGGCGATGAAAGACTCGGCGAAGCCGCGGCTGCCGTGCAGCAGGGCGCGGTAGGCGTGCGCTGACCCGATGGTGACCCGCGCCTCGAGCCCTCCCTCACCGGTGGCCTCACCGAACCACCTCGAGCCCTCGGCGTCATCGATCCTGAGCCGGCCGCCGGTGATCCGGGCCGCGACTCGCCGAACAGCGGCACGCGCCAGCCGGCCGGAGCGCCCCGGCGGCCTCGCCGCGACCGCCCCGGGCGGCGCCGGCGTGGCGGGCGCCGGCCCGGCGACGGGGAGGCCGGCGGTCGCCGGGCTGTCGAATCGGGCGGCGTCGGCGGCAGTGACGACGTCCGTGGCCATGTCCGCTGCCTCCCTGCCGATCCGGGCGCCGCCGCCGTCTCGAGGCGATCGCCCGGCACCGTGCACCGCCCGGGCCGGCCGTGTCAAGCCGTGACCTCGATCCGGGTTCGGACCTCCACGGACGTCCGTGGCCGTCTATGGTCGGTGGCGATGGAGGACGAGAGCCGGTTGCGTCCGACTCCGGCGACCGGGAGTGCCGGCGGCCTCCGGCCGGCCATGACCACCGGCCGCGCGCGGCCGAAGCCCCTCCGCGACCGCGCCTATGCCGCCGTCGCGTGGATGCTGGCGCCGCTCGAGCGTGCCGTCAGACGCTCGTCGCTGATCCCCACCACACCTTTCCTCGAGCCCTCCACGTTCGACTGGATCCCGAACCTGGAGGCGAACTGGACCGTCATCCGGCACGAGCTCGATACCCTCCTCGAGCACCAGCAGGACCTCCCGGCGCTCCACGAGATCACGCCGGACGCCGGCGACATTTCCTCGGGTGACCGCACATGGCAGTCGTTCTGGTTCTTCGGCTACGGCTTCCGTTCCGCCGGCAACTGTGCGCGCTGTCCGGAGACGGCGCGGCTCCTGGACGGGATCCCGGGGCTCATGACCGCCTTCTTCTCCATCCTCTCGCCCGGCAAGCAGATCCCGCCGCATCGCGGCCTCTGGCCAGGAGTGGTGCGATACCACCTCGCCCTCAAGGTGCCCGATCCCGCCCTGCAGGCCGGGATCGAAGTCGCGGGAGAGACCCGGCACTGGCAGGAGGGCAGGAGTCTGGTCTTCGACGACACCTTCCAGCACTCGGCCTGGAATCTCACCGGCGGCAGCCGGGTGGTGATCTTCACCGATGTGCTGCGGCCGTGCCGTTTCCCGGGCTCACTGATCAACCGCCTGGTGATCGGCGCTGTCCGGATCTCTCCGTTCGTGATCGATGGCAGGCGCCGGCACCGCCGCTGGGAGCGCGAGTACGCGGCGCGACACCCTCTGCCTTCGAGGTCGTAGCGCGCCTCCGAGGTCCTGCACTGTGGTGCGCTGGAGGCGGCCTCCTGCGCCTCGCAGTCAGCTGGGGTCGGCGAGCGCTCGGATTCGAGCGCGGATCTCGTCCCGAATACGGCGCACGGCCACGAGATCCTGGCCGGCGGGATCCTCGAGTTCCCAGTCGAAGTACGGCTTGCCGGGCACATAGGGGCAGGCGTCACCGCAGCCCATGGTGACCACCACATCCGCCCACCGCATGTCCTCCTGATCGAGGCGGTGCGGCACCCGGTTCTGGATGTCCAGCCCGACCTCGCGCATGGCCTGTGCCACCACCAGGTTGACGGCCATCCCCGGATTGGAGCCGGCGGACCGGCCCTCGCCCCCTGCCTCCTCCCAGAACGCCCGGGCCATCTGGGAGCGACCGGCGTTGTGAATGCAGACGAACAGCGCTCGCGGGAGCTTGCCGGGCATCAGGGGACCTCGATGCTGGAGTGGGGGACGATGACATCGGCGGCCACCGCCGAGACCGTCGGCCAGAGCAGGCGGATGACGGCGACGGCGATCGCCAGGCCGATGACCTGGGCGGCGACGAAGGCCGGCGCCGAGCTCGGATCGATGCCGGCGAAGGTGTTGGACAGCGTCCTGGCGACGGTGACCGCCGGGTTGGCGAAGCTCGTCGACGAGGTGAAGAAGTAGGCACCTGTGATGTACGCCCCCACCGCGAAGGGAGCCACGCCGGCTCGCCCGCTCCGCACCACACCGAAGATGACGACGAGGAGCGCAGAGGTTGCCACCACCTCGCCGAGCCACAGGTTGCTCGAGGAGCGGCCATGGTGCGAGATGTTGACCGCGTCGAGGGAGAACATGAGATTGGCGACGATCGCCCCGGACGCCGCTCCCAGCACCTGGGCACCGGCGTAGGCGCCGGCGTCGCGCCACCGCATGCCGCCGAAGGTGGCGTCGGCGATGCTCACCACCGGGTTCAGGTGAGCGCCGGAGACGGAGCCGATGGAGAGGATGATGGCCACCAGCGCCGCCCCCGTGGCGATGGCGTTCTCGAGCAGCTCGAGACCCGTGTCGCTAGGGCTCAGCCGCTGGGCGGCGATACCGCTGCCGATCACGGAGATGAGCAGCAGGAGGGTGCCGATGTACTCCGCGACCGCCCGGCGAAGCAGTGGCTGTTCGGACACTCAGCAGCATTTCACGGCGGCCGCGCCGTCGGCCACCGTGTCGGTAGCGGAATCCGCTCCCGTCGTGCAGCAGGCGTCGCCCACGGCATTGGCGGCGGGACGCATGGCGTCGGCGTCGCCCAGCACCGTGTAGACCTCCCACCTGGCGCCGTCCGGATCGGTGACCCACACCTTGTCCTGGACGGCGTAGCAACAGGTGACCCCCTCCTCGACGTCGGTGTCGACCCCCTGCTCGACGAAGCTGCTGATCGCGTGCTGCACGCGGGCGCTGTTCTCGACCTCGATGCCAAGATGGTTGAGCGTCCCGGGCGCGCCGCCACCCTGGATCAGGACCAGCTTGAGCGGCGGTTCGGCGACGGCGAAGTTGGCGTAGCCCTCTCGGCGCTTGGACGGCTCGGTGCCGAACAGCCGGCTGTAGAAGGCGACGGCGGCATCGATTTTGCTGACGTTGATGGCGAGCTGGACGCGGGACATCGGCCTCCTCCGTTGATATCGACATTGTTCGATGGATCGGAACTGTATCGGATCGCATAGACGTATGTCAATGCAAGGCAGCGGCCGGCGCCAGACCGGCGCTTGCGTCTTGCCGTTCCATCGTCTATCGTCGATTGACGATGCAAACTGACCTCATCGACCGCGAGTCCGCATCGATGTATGCCCGGTGGTTCCGCTGCCTCGGCGACGCCACCCGTATCCGGGTGGTCAACATGCTCGCCGGCGCCGGCAGGGAGATGTCCGTGGGAGAGATCGTCGAGGCCCTCGATGTCGTCCAGTCGACCGTCAGCGAGCACCTGCGGGTCCTCACCGAGGTCGGTTTCGTCGAGGTGCGCCGCGAGGGCATCAGGCGCTTCTATCGGGTGAACCAGCGCTGTCTGGGCGGCTTCCCGACGGCCGCCGACCTGGTCATGGGACGGCTCGCCCGCCGGCAGACCGGCGACCCCTCGAGCGCTGCGCCCTGGGCGTGCGCGTCGTGAGCGACGACGGTGTGGCTCGGCGCTACCGCCGCCTGGCCACCGAGGCGGCCCGCGGCCGTCAGCCGGTGGACTGCTCGGGCGCCTTCGGAGCGTCGCTGTACACCAGCGCCCAGCTGGAAGCGCTGCCCGAGACGGCGGCCAGCTTCGGCTGCGGCAATCCCACCGCGGTCCTGGATCTGCGGCCGGGCGATCGCGTTCTCGACCTCGGATCCGGCGCCGGCGCCGACCTCATCCTCAGCGCCCGCCGGGTGGGCCCGACGGGCAAGGTCTACGGCCTCGACATGCTCGAGGAGATGCTGGCGCTGGCGCGGGTCAACTGCGACAAGGCCGGGGTGCGAACCGTCGAGCTCCTCAAGGGCCGCATCGAGGACGTGCCCCTGCCCGCAGCGTCCGTGGACGCCGTGGTGTCGAATTGCGTCCTGTCGCTGTCCAGCGACCGCGCCGCCGTGTTGCAGGAGATCCACCGCGTCCTCGTGCCCGGCGGACGGGTCGGCATCAGCGACATCGTGGCCGCCGACGGCATGACCCCAGACCAGCGGTGGGACGCCATGGCGGCGCTGGCCTGCGGGTCGCACCCGCACTCGGCCGCCGAGTATCGCGAGGCCCTGGCGGCAGCAGGCTTCGTTGACGTCAGGGTCACCGTCACGCACGAGGTGGCCGACGGCCTGTCTGCCGCCCTCATCCAGGCGCGGACGCCCGGGACCGACTGCGCCCTGATGCCCCACCTGATTGATTGATGGATGTCAATGGTGTGATAGCCTCGAGGCATGACCGCACCGGCTCACATCGAGGTTCCCGCCAGGATCAAGGGCTGCTGTGAGCCCATGCCCGCCAGCCGCCTCAGCGCGCGTGAGGCCGACCACATGGCGGCGATCTTCAAGGCACTGGCGGACCCCACTCGTGTCGAGATGATCCACTTCCTCAAGGCGGCCGGCGGACCCATCTGCGTCTGCGACTTCACCTCGGTCTTCGCGCTCTCGCAACCCACTGTCAGCCACCACCTCGGCAAGCTTCGTGAGGCAGGCATCGTGGAGAGCTTCAAGCGGGGCGTATGGGCCTTCTACCACCTGCGGGGCGACATGGCCCCGGACGCCGTGGCGGCCCTCGCCGCCATTCCCTGACGAATCCCGGCGCAAGCCCTCCGGGAAGCGCTCTCCAGCGGGCGGGGCATCGGCCGCCGGCGAGGTCGCTCAGGCGAAAAGAGACGCAGACGACGGCGACGCGCCGGAGCTATCCCTTGTCGAGTGCGGAGGCAAGCAGGTTCTTGAGCGTCGCCTCCGTCCCCGGCCTGTCGTTGCTCGCCCCCAGTGAGAAGACCTCGACAAAGACGGCGACAGTTCCCTTGCGACCCCAGACCTCGCCGCTCCCGGTGGAGTAGGCCTCCTCCCCGACTCCCGCCAGTGGCGAGGGATGGAGGTTCTGGTTCGACACGGAGATCGCCGACGACGCCGAGTCGCCGCGGTACAGGAGGATGGTCACGTTGTCGGTGCCGCTGGCGACCTTCCAGGTGCACTTCTGTCCGCCCAGCGGCGCATCGCTGCTCTCGACCCCCGCCGCCCCTGCGCGCCCCAGCAGCCTGGCTGCGTCGGCGTCGGTGATGAGCTGACAGACGGAGGCGCCGTTCGGTGGCGCCGACGAGGAGCCGACGGCCGGGGTGGCGGTCGACGAACCGCACCCGGCGAGGGCGGCCGTGACGCCGGCGGCAGCACCCGCCAGGCCCAGAACGACAGCCGAAACCGACCTGATCGCCCAGTCGTCGTTGTGCATGCCTGGATTCTGCCGAACGTACGGCGGCGCGGGTTGGCTCCGGCGCGCGGCCATCGATCGGCGCCGCGAGCTGGCGCAGGAGGTCGGGACACCGAGGTCGCGGCAGGGGGCGGGGCCAACGTGGGAGTGGCCGCACTTGCCAACTTGAACGCGTTCGACTACACTCCTCTCAGAGTTGAACGTGTTCAAGGGGAGAGACGCCATGGACGGCAAGGTCGTCGAGTACATGATCTACGTGGCTGCCAGCACGCTGCTGACCATCTGGGTGGCCACAACGCTCTTCCGCCACGGCCGGCGGTTCCTGGTCGACGTGTTCCACGGCGACGAGACGCTCGCCGACTCCGTCAACCATCTCCTGGTCGTCGGCTTCTACCTCATCAACCTCGGTTACGTGAGCCTGCAACTGAAGCTGGACACGATCCCGGCATCGGCCGCTGAGATCATCGAAGCCCTGGCGTGGAAGGTGGGCCTGGTCCTTGTCGTGCTGGGGGTCATGCACTTCGGCAACCTCTTCGTCTTCACCCGGCTGCGGCAGCAGGCCAACCGGCCCGCACCGGCCCCTGCCGGCGGCGCCATGCAGCCGCCGCCTCCTCCGTACTGGCCGCCGGCCGGCCCCACGCCCGGTGCCACCGCCGCGCCGGTCTGAGGGGGCCTGGCCATGACCACGCCGCCGAGTCGCAGCGACCGGGGCGAGCGCACACGCCGGCGCATCCTCGACGCCGCGCTCGACCTCTTCCGCGCTCAGGGATACGACCCGACCACCATGCGGACGATCGCCGACGCGGCAGGCGTCGCGGTGGGCAACACGTACTACTACTTTCCGTCCAAGGACCACCTCGTTCAGGCGTTCTACGAGCGCATGCACCTGGACCGAGTCGAAGCCTCGCGTGATGCGCTGGCAGGCGAGCACGACCTCAAGGGGCGGTTGCGGGTGGCGATGCGGGCCCGGCTCGACGTCGTGCGGCCGTACCACGCGGTCTCGGCAACGCTGTTTCGCACGGCGGCGGACCCGCGCAGTCCGCTCAACCCGTTCAGCGAGGCGTCGGGCCCCACACGGCGCGCGTGCCTCGCGTTCTGGAGCGAGGTCGTCGGCGGCGCCGACACTCGGCTCCCCCGCGATGTCCGGACGACGCTGCCGCATCTGCTGTGGCTCTACGAGCTGGGGATTGTCCTCTTCTGGCTACATGACCAGTCGCCAGGCCAGCGTCGCACCCAGGAGTTCGTCGACGACACCACTGATGCCATCGTTCGGTTGCTGTCGCTGGCCTCTTTGCCAGGAGTACGTGCCGTCCGCACCCGCATGCTCCGCTGGGTCATGGGCATGTCGGAGGCTGACACCACCTGACCGCGGGCCTGCATGTCGACGACGCAGGGAGGAAGCCTTGTGAAGACGGGGATCCCATGTCAGGGGCTGTGGTTGCCCCTGTCGACGCATACCCGTGCTTGACGGGTCGTGCCTCCGACCAAGAACGTTGCGTCGGACGCGTGTGCGCAACCGCCGAGCAGCTGGGTGGTGGTTCCCGTGACCACCCCGGAGTGCGGCCCCGCGCAGTCCACAAGACCGTCCAGGGTGGCACCTGTGATCTGGACGCACTGACCGGACACCGAGGCGGCGTTCGACGCGTCGATGGGTCGGAGCCCACGCTTGTGGAACTCGCTGAGGCCGACGGAAACCAGAGCGATGGTCATCACCGCGGCAACGATGGTCGTGAAGAGGGCCACGACTGCGAGACAGCCGCGGGTTCTCCGCCGCTGCCACAGTGGCCGGCCGGGGTCGAGCGGCCGGCTCAGGGGGCGGAGGATCGCCCGGTCGTGGACCTGTGGCGCCGACAGGCGGTGCAGGCGCGCGCCTTCCGCCATGTTGCCGAACAGGCAGATCCAGCTGAAGTAGGGGCCGGCTCTCGACAAATGCCAGCCGCGCCACAGCGTCTGGGACTGCATGTTCCGAAAGGCGGCGAGCCCGCAGTCACGGCACAGGCGGCCCGACCACGTTCGGCGTTCCGGTGCGCGGAGGGTGACGGCTCGTGCCGGCACGCGACCACAGCGCTCACAGTCGTCGACCACGGGCGCGCCGCTCGTCGCGGTCATGATCTCCTCGCGACCTCAGGAGCCGCGCTTCTTCTCGCCGGCACCCTTGAAACAGGTATAGCAGAGTACCCCGTCCGGCTCGGTCGTCCGGAGGAGGTTCCGCACGACCAGGCCGCTCCGCGTGGCCTGTGCGTGGGCGATCATGGGCATGTGGGATCGCACGCCGGTTGGCTGGACCGAGGTCAGCAACTCCTGGCGCGGGGCGAGTGGACGGCTGCGCGTGACCTGTACGCGGAGGCGCTCGTCGAGGTGGCGGGCAGCGCGGACGAGCCGGCGGCCGCGGATGGTCTGGCACAGGCCGCATGGGAGCTCGACGACGGCAACGTGGTCATCGCAGCCCGGGAGCGGGCCTATCGCGGCTATCGGGCCGCCGGCGACGGGCTGTCAGCGGCGCGGATGGCGACCTGGCTGGCTCTCGACGCCATTCACTTCCGTGGCGAGACCGCGGTGGCGCAGGGCTGGTTCGGTCGGGCTCACCGCCTCCTCCCCGCGCAACCGGAGAGCCTGGAACATGCGCTTCTGCCGCTCTTCGAGGGCCAGATCGCGCTGCGCGTCGAGCGCGATGCGGTCAAGGCCCTGAGCATGGCCGATGTTGTCATCGCGGTCGGCACCCGGCTGGGATCGGCCGACCTCGAGGTCATGGGATTGGCGCTCCGCGGCCTCGCGCTGGTTGGCCTGGGAGACGTGGCCGAGGGCATGCGGCTGCTCGATGAGGCGTCAGCCGCCGCCATGGGCGGTGAGCTCGACCAGCTGGGCTCAGCCTGGCTGCCCTGCTGTTTTCTGATGTGGGGTTGCGAGCAGACACGTGACTGGGGCAGAGCGGGCGAGTGGTGCCTGCGCGTCATGGACTTCTGCAGCCGGGCGGACTGGATGGGATCTCCATACGCCATGTGTCGTGCCCATTACGGCGCGATCCTGCTGTGGCAGGGAGACTGGGCGGCGGCCGAGAGCGAGCTGCAGAGAGCCGCCGAGATGCTGACCGCGCAGCGGCCGTGGTTCGCCCTCTCCGCGCTCGCGTCACTCGGCGAGTTGCGTCGCCGTCAGGGCCGGCGGGACGAGGCGGCCGCTCTCTTCGAGCAAGCCCAAAGGCTGCCGGCGGCGCGCGTCGGCCGGGCCGAGCTCCACCTGGATGGCGATGACCCACGCGCCGCCATCGAGATTGTCGAACGCCTTCTCGACCAGTTGCGACCCCAGACCCGACTCGAGCGGGCGGCCGCGCTCGAGTTGGGGGTGCGAGCCGCATCGACCGCCGGCGAAGCCAGACGCTGGGGCTGGGCGGTCGCGGAACTGACCGACCTCGCCCGGATGGTCGGCACCGACGCCGTCAGTGGATCGGCCGATTGGGCCACCGGCGTCCACGCTGCGGCGACCGGCGACACCAGGGCGGCTGTCGGCGCTCTGGAGCGCGCGGTCGAGTGCTTCGACCGCGCCCGTGGCCCGTACGACGCGGCGCGCGCCCGGCTCGACCTGGCGAGCGCCTTCCGCGCTGCCGACCGGCCCAGGCCGGCGGCCGAGGAGGCGGAACGGGCGCGGGATGCCTTCCTCCGGCTTGGTGCCGCTCCCGATGCACAGCGCGCCGAGCGTCTTCTGGCCGAGCTGCTCGGTCACCGCATGTCGGGCGACCTCACGCGACGTCAGATCGAGATCGTGAAGCTGCTGGCGCTCGGACTGACCAACGGCCAGATCGCCCGGCAGTTGGACCTGAGCGAGCACACCGTCAAGCGGCACGTGGCCAACGTCCTCACCCGGCTGGGACTGCCATCACGTGCCGCCGTGGCGGCGTACGCATCTCGCGCAGGCCTGCTGTAGGCTCCGGAGCAGCCACGGGGGCGTGGCCCGAATGGGCCACGTTCGGCATCCCGCACGATGGCCCAGCTGGGCGAAGTCATGAGCCGCCCGTCCGCTCTACGGTTTCCTCATCGCAATTCGGACGCGGCTCACCGGGGGGCGGCGCGGAAGCGGTTGGAGAACGAGAATGACCAGGCCTGAGTTCAAGCACCTCGACAGACCGGACGAGACCCGGACCTTCGAGAAGGGTCACATCGAGCTGGTGGAGCTCGCCGGGACCACCATCGGCCGCGTGACTTCGAGCCGGGTTGGCGCTGGTCGGAGTGCGTGAAGCCGCTCGTCGGTACCGACAGCTGCATGGCGACCCACATGGGATACGCGTTGTCCGGCCGGCTCCACGTCCTCATGGATGACGGCACCGAATTCGATACCGGTCCCGGCGAGGCGGGCTACATCCCACCCGGCCACGACGCCTGGGTCGTCGGCGACGAGCCGTACGTCAGTATCGACGTCGATCTCGGACCGTACGCCACACCGACCCATACAGCGCAGGGCACTGCGGACAGCCCGGTCAGCCCTGTCGAGGCACCGCGATGACTGCCACCCTCGATGCCGGCAAGGAGATGGAGCGCCTGCTCTGGTCGTCGGGCAATTACGCCGCCGTGGCGCAGCTCATCGTCGAGCCCGCGCTGAAGCTGGTGGAGGTCGCCGGAGTCGACCAGGGCATGGACGTATTGGACGTTGCCACCGGTACGGGCAATGTCGCCATCGCGGCTGCCCGAACAGGTGCAAAGGTGGTGGGCCTGGATCTCACGCCGGAGCTGCTGGCCAAAGCTGCCGCGCGCGCCCGCGCTGCGGCTGTTCGCGTCGATTGGCGCTCGGGCGACGCCGAGGCACTGCCCTTCCCCGACGACAGCTTCGACTGCGTGCTGTCGACCTTCGGGGTCCAGTTCGCGCCGGATCAGGGGCGGGCCGCGCGCGAACTGGTGCGCGTCTGCCGCCCGGGGGGACTGATCGGTGTGTGCAGCTGGACGCCGCAGGGGGTCGCCGGGCGGTACATCCACCTGCTCATGAGCCGCCTCGGCGCGGACAGCACGGCGGCGTGTTCCACCGACTGGGGGGACGAGGAGAAGGTCCGGCAGCTCTTTGCGAGCATCGGCGTCCAACTGCGGTGCGTGGTTGACCGCGCCGTCTCGGAGTTCGAGTCTCTCGAGGCCGGCGTGGAATTCCTCGAGCACAATTACGGGTGCGCCATCACTGCCAGACGGATGCTCGCACCGCGGGGACGATGGCAGTCGTTGCGGGCCGAGATCGTCGATCTCTTCGCGTCGGCCAACCAGGCCACCGACGGCGGGCTCCTGACGGCCGAGGAGTACCTCCGGGTCATCGGCCGCAAGCCGCGCGTCGCTTGAGGATCGGTCATGCGGAGTCGACACCCGAACGTTCTGTGGGCTGGTCGTGGTGGGCTGGGGATGGCGATCGTGTGCCTGATCGTGGCGTGCGGCGACGGCGGCACGTCGTCGGCGAGCGTATCCACGGCTCCCTCGACCCAGTCCACCTCGACGACGACCTCGACTGCGGTGGCGTCGTCGTCCTCCTCCCTCACCCCCAGCGCCGGCCAGGCCGACCTCAGCATCGGAACTGCCGTCGCCAGGGTGGGCATGACCGGCGACACCAGCGACCCTGCAGGTGCTCATTTCGTACCTGCGGCGGTTGCCGTGCACGTGGATGACATCGTCGAATGGGACTACAGTCCCACGGCCTTCATTCCCCACAACATAGTCTTCGCCGAGCAGCCGTCACTCTCAAATCGGTTGGGTCTGGGGGCCAAGGCGACCGGTCAGCCCGGCGCAGGCGTCTGGCAGGTACGCTTCACTCGGCCCGGCGTTTACCCGTATGTCTGCACCTTCCATCCTGGAATGGCCGGCACGGTGACCGTGGGCTAGCACGGATCCGCACGGACGCTCGAGGAGCCGCTGCTGACGACGTCTACCAGGCTGGGGCCAACGAGCGCTGAGTGCGGAGAGCAGCAAGACCCTTGCGCGCCCGAATCCGAGCACCACGATCGATGCCATCGCCCGGGCGGCGAGGACGCCCACCACCACGGTCTACCGCCTGTTCGGCTCGAAGCGGGGGATCCTCGCCGCGGTCGTCGATGCAGCGCTGGGCGGGACGACGAACCGATCGCGTTCGTCGAAGTCCCACAGTTCGCGCCGTCCTGTCGGAACCCGACCCGCGCCTGTTCCTGGATTCGTTCGCCCGTCTCGCGCGCGAACTGCTCGAACGCTCAGCGGGTCTGCAACACACGCTCACGACGGCGGCCAGCGTCGATCGGGAAGCCGCCGAGATGCTGGCTGAGATTCGGCGTCAACGGCATGCGGGCCACTCCCGGATCGCCGCGGGCCTCCCAGCCCGGCGGGCATTGTCCCCAGAGGTCGAGGAACGCCATGCCGCCGACATCGTGTACCTGCTGATGTCGCCGGAGGTCTACCGGATCCTCACGGCCGAGCGGGGATGGGACCGGCCCGACCGCCCCTGTCCCACAGGTAAGAAGAATCACGTCGGCACGCGCCATACCTTCGCCCCCGCGCCACGGCGCCCAGTCCGGGTCGCTCCCAGACTGATGCACATCGGGACTGTTGAGGTCCCAGCACCCAAGGTGAACGTGATGCGCCGCTCCGCTCTGCAGAACCTGGCCATGGTGCTGATGCTGACCGTCACCGTCCTGCGCCTCGGTTTCGCCGTGATGGGCCACCACTCGGCGGCCAACAACTCGCTGCCGGTTCAGGTCAACCAGTGCATCAACTGCCCGGACGGGTTCACCGCGCCGGCGGGGGCCACGCCCATCTGCGTGCCTTCCTTTGAAGCTGTGGCCGTCCCGCCGCCGGTGTCCATCCTCCCGACCTCGCCACTGGGCACCCCCGCCTGCCGCTGAGAGGCTCGGCCGATCCACCCCGGCCCGGTGGCCCAGCAGCACTGGCACCGGCCGGCGCCAGGGTCCTAGTGCTCGCGGGGCTGCGGCTGAGGCCGCGGGACGACGGCTCCCGCGGGCCTGTCGTGGACCTCGACGCCATTGTGTAAGCAGAAGAGTGATGCCGAGCCAGGTGGCAAGCACAGCTGTCACGAACCCCTGACCTCTGCCGTGCGAGTGTCCGACGTGTTCCGGACGCGATGGTATCCGCTTGCCGGACGAGGGCAGACGTGGCGCCCCGACCCCAGCGCCGTCAGCCCGGAACGCTGCGGGCGACAATCCGCGGCATGCATGTCCCCAGGGGTCGGTGGAATCAGATGTGCCCGCGCGTGGCCTGGACCACCACAGCGGTCAGTCTGGTTGGGGCCCTCGCCGGCGCCGTCCTCGCCATCGCCAACCACGCGTCGATCCACCGCCTCGAGGATGCCAACCTCCTGGCGATCGTTCTTCCGATCGGCTTCGCCGTCATCGGCCTCCTCATCGCCACCCGCCTTCGCACCAACCCCATCGGATGGCTCTTCCTGTTTGCCGCCTTCGTCGAGGCCACCTCGGGCGTGGCCATCCAGTACGCACGGCTGGCGCAGCTGACGCGTCCTGGGTCATTGCCGGGTGCCGAGTGGGCGCAGTGGATCTGGGCATGGTGCGAGTGGCTCTCGGAGGGAGCCGGGGCCCTGCTACTGCTACTGCTCCCGGACGGGCGGCTCGCGTCGCCAAGGTGGCGACCGATGCTGTGGGCCGTCCTGGCACTGACACCACTGCTGGCTATCATGTCCGCCCTCAGCCCGGGGCCCATCTACGGCTCCTCGGACCTTCCGCAGCTGGTCAACCCGGCCGCTCCCGCGTGGCTCGGGTTCCTCGCCCATGACGGGGTGGGGATCGTGTCCGGGCTGTTCGGTACGGCGGTCTTCACCGCTGCCGCCGCAGCTCCGATCGTGCGCATCGTGCGGTCCCGCCCCCCGGAGCGGCAGCAGCTGAAGTGGATCGCGTTCGCGGTCATCTGCACGGCGCTCCTCGACGCGGCAGTCATCGCGGTGGGCGTCGCGACACCGGCGTTTCAGGGCGCGGCCGTCTCGATCACCGCCGTGGTGGGCGCGCTGGGCCTGGGAGTGGCGTTTCCTCTGGCGACGGCCGTAGCCATCTTCAAACACCGCCTGTACGACATCGACGTGGTCATCAGCCGGACCATCGTGTACGGCGCGCTGGCCGCATCCATCACAGCGATCTACGTGGCGGTCGCGGTGGGACTCGGCACACTGATCGGAAGCGGTGGAAGTCCCAACCTGGGACTCTCCATCCTGGCAACGGTCTTGGTTGCCGTCGCCTTCCAGCCGGCGCGCGAGCGACTGCAGCGTGCAGCGAACCGGCTGGTCTACGGGCGCCGAGCCACTCCATACGAGATCCTGTCCGAGTTCTCGCGGCGCGTGGCTGAGAACTATGCCCTCGACGAGGTCCTGCCACGTATGGCGCGGGTGCTTGCGGAGGGCACGGGCGCCGAGCGAGCGGGTGTGTGGCTTTGTAGCGGCGGCCTGCTCCGGCCGGCATCCTCGTGGCCCGAGGCGGCCCATGAACCCGGGGCGGTCGCCCTCGTTGACGACGCCGTCCCCGACCTCCCGGAGGTGGATCGGGCTGTGGCTGTGCGCCACAACGGACAGCTTCTCGGGGTGCTCACCGTCACCAAGCGCCGCGGCGAGACACTGACGCTCGTCGAAGACGGTCTTCTTGGCGATCTGGCCCGCCAGGCGTGCCTTGTTCTCAGAAACGTCGGGCTCACCGCCGAGCTGCTGCAGCGGGTCGACGAGCTGCGTGCCTCCCGCCAACGGCTCGTTCGCGCCCAGGACGTGGAGCGCCGAAGGCTGGAGCGCGACCTGCATGACGGCGCCCAGCAGCACCTGGTCGCGCTGAAGCTCAAACTGGGATTGGCAGAGACGCTCGCAGCCAGCGACCCCACAGCCGCCGGTGCGATGCTGCGCGAACTGAAGACCGACGCGGACGATGCGCTCGAAACGCTGCGAGATCTCGCACACGGCATCTACCCGCCGGTGCTCGCCGACCGGGGGCTCGTCGCCGCTCTTGAGGCGCACGCGCGCAGGAGCACGTTGGACGTCACGGTACGCGCCGATGGGGTCGGGCGCTACGCTGCCCAGATCGAAGCCTGCGTGTACGCCTGCTGCCTCGAGGCGCAGCAGAACGTGCAGAAGCACGCGCGCGCGCGGCGCGTGGTCGTCGGCCTCACGCGGTGCGGAGAGATCCTTCGTTTTGAGGTGGTCGACGATGGTGCCGGCTTCGATCCCGACGCCGTGCCGCGGGGCGCAGGTCTGGAGAGCATGCGGGACCGCGTCGAGGCACTCGGAGGCCGCCTTGACGTTCGCTCGAGCATCGGCGGCGGAACCACGGTGGCAGGCGATCTGCCGCTGGGCGAACCAGCCGCCGGGTGACCCGTCAGCGCTCGCCGGCTGCCCGCTCCGACAGGAAGACGAGCGTCGCCTTGACCCGGCGATGGATGTCGGCTTCCTCGGTCAACCCCAGCTTCGAGAAGATGGCGCTGATGTGCTTCTCGACGGCGCGGTCGGTAATGAACAGCGAGGCCGCAATCGCGGCATTCGTGAGTCCCTGAGCGAGGCGTTCGAGCACCTCCATCTCCCGCAGCGTCAGCTGGGCGAGAACCGGTGACCTCGTGGTCTTCGAGAGGACGAGCGCCTCGACAACCCTGGGATCGATCACCGATCCGCCTCCCGCCACCTCGCGAATCGCGCGCAGGAGCACGGCGGCATCCCCTACCCGCTCCTTGAGCAGGTAGGCGCGACCAGCCGAGCCTTTGCGCAGGAGCTCCACCGCGTACTCGGGCTCCGCATAGTGGCTCAGAACGACGACGCCGACCTCCGGCCGGTTGTCGCGGCGGTGAGTGTCAAGGGGTCGGGGACAGGTGGTCGCGCTGAATTACTG
>JRHI01001843.1_pt1 | contig 16345 bp, 9 predicted proteins | sample 215371 | NCBI WGS metagenome assembly JRHI01 (sample SAMN02929681, study PRJNA255918) | sediment metagenome | biome: cave system; feature: Ice Cave; material: Sediment; isolation source: sediment from deep within a dark volcanic ice cave with no known source of... ...
CTTCCATTGGCCAAACTGGGTGCTGCTCGTATCGCAGCTCCAAGTCTAACTAACGCTTCTTTGCAAAGAGAGTCAGGCGCAACGTAGGCGAGTATTGCAATTGAAAAGCTTGCTGAAACGCTGACGTGCGTCTTGACTCTTTTTGCTGCTCTCTACTATGTAGAGTTTGAAGAAAGAAAGGGCAAGCCCATGCGTCCTAAATTGAAAAGCGATACATTCTACCTTCCTCTTCAGGAGGGGGTCTATCTTCGCAATAACGAGAAAGCCTTTGTGATGAAGGGCAAAGCCCTGGGAAGTTGGATCGAACGTCTGGCTCCGGTGCTTGATGGGCAATATGATCTGGAAGAACTGTGCCAACGTATGCCGCCAGAGAAAAGCTCTATGATCATCAAGATTGTAGATATTCTAGCTGAACAAGGGTATGTGAAAGATATCTCTGGTGACCAACCTCATACGCTCTCGGCCCATCTGGCAGAGACTTATGCCTCGGCCATTACGTTTATCGATCATCATACAGATTCCGGTGCCTACCGCTTTCAACGGTTCCTGACTTGGCCAATCTTAGCTATCGGGTCGGGGGATGCACTGGTCGCGCTTGGTCATGCTCTTCTTGAGACCGGCAATCAGCGTATTGCCCTGCTCGATAGTAATGAAGAACGAACAGACCACGCACGTTTGCACGATATTCTCACATTGCTCCAAGAAAGCCGTGATCGTGAGCTTTCCCTCACAACCATTGCGCTCGCTCAGTGGCAGGATGATGCCCTTCTCCAAGATGTAATGGCCGCCTATCCTATGGTGCTCTACTTTAGCACTAGTGGGGATCTCGCCCAGGTTGGACGCCTGACGGAGCTTGCACAGCACGTCGGCGCTTCCTTTTTGCCAGCCTATGTCGTTGATAACGAGATTCATATTGGGCCTACCCACCATCCCCACACGCAAGGCTGTTGGCAGTGTTATTGGCGCAGAATACAGGCAGCACACGGGCTTCCTGCGGCAGACGAGCAGGGACGACTTCTGTATACGGCTTCACAGAAGCTAGTTGTTGATCTGGGTGCTCCTGCCATTGCTATCGCCGCGAATAAGTTGGCTTTCGAATGCTTCAAGCAAGGGACCAGTGCTACATCTGAAACGCTTGAGAAACAGGTGGATGTGCTTGGTTTGGAGCGCTTACAATGTGTCATGCATCGCCTCTTCCCGCACCCACTCTGTACTATTTGTGCTACTCCACCATCGGCAAGTGCTGCTGGTGATCTGGCGGCGTTCGAACAGCGAGCAACTTCACTCACTGTGCGAGAGATACTCAGGCAGAGTGACTTGTGGGCAGACGCCTCCTGCGGCATCTTTACCTCGATTGACGAGCACGACTACTTCCAGCTCCCGTTGGTTAGGAGTAGAATACAAGTTGCGATTGTGCCCTCAACTGAAAAGGCTCTTCCCATAGTCAAAGTGGCAGGGCTGGATTATGATGAAGTTCGCATACTCGCGTTGCAACAGGCGGGAGCTAGCTATCTGGATAGCTTGACAGATCCGCGCCGTGTCCACGCAAACAGCTATGCACAACTCAGCGCACATCAGATGCTCCCCCATCCGCGACAGTATGCCGGGTGGTTAGGTCAGGATGTGTCCGAGCAAAGTATCCTGGCTTGGTTAACTGCCTACTGGCTGGATACTGGCCGCCCAGTTCCTGTGCCAGCCGCCGCTGCCTACCCCACCAGTAGCTGGAATCAGGATGCGGGTACCACCCTCTTTACTGCTGATCTGCCCGGCTTGGGTATTGGACTGAACTGGCATGAAGCTCTCGCCCATGGCCTACAATCTCTGGCCGCCCATCTTGATGCCAGCCAGGACGCCATTGCTGCCGCACGTTTAGCACCGTCCGCCTATGCTGACGATCAGATCTGTAGGGCCTATGGTACGATGCTGGAAATCTTGCAAGGCGACGTTGTTCTTGTTGACCACACAGCTTCTTCACAAGTTCCGCACCTCGATGCCTATCTTAACGGCCATCTCTTGGCCCACTCCGAACATTGGGATGCACAAGAGGCAGCACGTGAAGCGTTGAAGTCCGCTGTCTTGCATCTACAAATAGAGCGCTCGCCCAGTCCTGACGATGACCCCTCTCTCTTGTCACGCGAAAACCAGACGCTCCTTGAGGACTTGCCAGTCAGGTATACACTACCGGCTTCTCTCGCTGGAAGTAGAGACTATCCAGCGGCCATCCAAGCACTTCAGGCATGCTTCAGGCAGCATGGATGGCGCTTTATCGTTGTTCCCATTGGCGTCGATGCGACTGTCGCGCAGATTTTGCCTGGGGCAGTGCGCGTTCTGGCTATTCAGCAGGGAGAAGAACGATCATGATCCTATCAGTACTATCCCGACGCGTTGAGGAAGCGCAAACCACGAACAAAGTAACGGTCCTTCTCGTTGGTGAAGGCGGAGATGGTCGTCTCTCGCGCATGCTGGCAGTGATGTTGGGGCAGCAGGAGCAGGCGAAAGTTCAGCATTGTAAGACCGTTGCGAAACTGGAGACCGAGGGGGAACTCTTTCAGCCCACTCTCGTTGTAGCGCTCAGCACCTATTGGCGGCCAGCCTATGATCGGGCAGTGCAGCGCTGGTGTTATGAGCATGACTGCGCCTTTCTTCGTGTAAGTATCTGGCAACATGAAGCCGTGATCGGTCCCCTGGTGCCGCCAAGTGGCACGGGTTGTGTAGAATGTGCCGAGCGGCGGCGTTTCCGTTCTCAGATTGCCGATACGCAAAATGAGTTGCGTTTTCTGGCTTGGTGTGAGGATGAAAGTCACCTGATCGGGCGTCCAATGAACCCATGGATTACGCAGCCCGCATTGGCGAGTATTTGTGCTTTCACGTTTGGGGAACTGGACAGCTACTTGCAAACAGGCGCTCCTCAGATGGGTTGGCATACGGTGCGCTTTATTCGCCTGCTTTCGCTGAATAATGATTGCCATCGCTTTTTACCCGATCCAATGTGCGACCTTTGTGCCCAGCTAAGAGAAGATCGGGAAGAAAACGCGATCATCCAGTTCCAATCCCGTGTGCGCCCAGAGCCAGGCATGCATCGTTTACGCGCCCTGGCCGACGAGCTGGAACTTCTAGAGGATCGCTATCTCGATTCGCGCATGGGCCTCCAGTTCATTCCACCAACAGGCATGCGCGTCACGGCGGCAGCTTTTGCAACCACACTCTCGTTCTATTATGAATATCCGCAGGTTCTACAGCAGATTTCTTGTGCTGGTTTCTCCCATCTGTTCCGCTCTAGCCGGGCGACGGCTATAGCTGAGGCTCTCGAACGCTATAGTGGTTTTCTCCCGCGTGGCAGGCGAGTCTCCACGTATGGAAGTTATAATCAGTTGCGCGATCACGCACTTGATCCTTCGGAGTTGGGACTTTATTCACCAGAGCAATATGCTCAAGCGAGAGCAGCTGGTCGCCCTCATAGTTTCTCAGAGTATCATCCCGATTTACCTTTTAACTGGATCTGGGGATATTCGCTGCGTCACAAACGACCCATCTTGATTCCTGAACAGATTGCCTATTATGCCGCCTCCGCGTTGCATCCGGATGAGGAGCAGTTTATCAATGAAACCTCTAATGGTTGCGCTGTTGGCGGTTCCATTGAAGAGGCGACCCTCTATGGTTTGTTCGAGGTGGTGGAACGAGACGCGTTTCTCCTCACTTGGTATGGCAAGCTCTCTTTGCCCGCGCTTGACTGGCAAAGCACGTGCGATACTAACCTCAAGCTTTCGTTGGAGCGGGCTGTACGTATGACTGGCTTCGACTTTTACGCCTTTGACGCCACAACGGATATGCATGTACCAGTAGTCCTGGCAGCGGCAGTCAATCGCAAAGATGAGGCTCCTAAGTTTACGTACGCAGCTGCGTGCCATCTGGACCCTGATAAAGCTATGGCCAGTGCTTTCTACGAGGTCGTTGCAGGCATACTCTGCCAGCAAGCCCGTTTCCCGGCCGAGCTTGAGTATGGTGAGCGTCTCGTCCAGGATAGTTCATTGGTGCGCTCTGTAGAAGATCATGTGTTGTTGGGAGATATGCCTTCAGCCTTCTCACGTATGAGTTTTCTCCTGCGTGAGCAAAGCGTGCAGCCGATGCAGAAACGCTTTGCCGCTCAGTATGCAGCGCCCACTTCGCATGATTTGACCGAGGATTTACAGAAGATCATCGCACGCATTCTTGAGCGCGGCTATGATGTGATTATTATCGATCAAACAGCTCCCGAACTGGCCGAAAGCGAGTTGCACTGCGTGCGTGTGTTGGTACCGGGTATGGTTCCCATGACTTTTGGGCACGATCTGCGGCGGACACATGGTCTTGATCGCTTATACCGCATGCCGAAGGAGCTTGGCTATACCGACCGCATTCTCAGCGAGGAGGATTTGAATCAAGATCCACACGCTTTCCCGTAATTGTCAGTTTCCTGAGCAAAGCCCTGAGAGAAAGGTTTGAGGACCATGATACAACAAAATGAGCGTATACAGCCGCTTTCTCTGCTACCACCGCCCGTACAGGAGGATGACGCAGAAGTACTTGCCCCTTACTTTCTTCTGCGGGTAACGGGTATGGCATTTTCGATCCTGGATCAGCTGCAATTACCTAGAACAGTGGCTATGGTCGAGGAAATGCTGGATCTAGAGCAGCAGCAAAGCCAGCAGCAAGATAGTTTGCTAGCTGCTCTCACGGCTCACTCCAAACTGATTGATGCCAAAGATGTGGGGCATAAGAGCCTGGATCTACGGAGAGCCATCCTCAGCCAGAATGGTCATAAAGCTTATCGCTTGGTTCAGGCTATTGAGGCCTACCTGCCTGCTGAGCTTGCGGTTAATGCGTATGCTTGGTGTCAACGCGCCATCCGACAGAGTGAATTACTTGTCAGTGGTGAAGCTACTTTGCAAGAGGAACTCGTTGACTGCCGTCGCGCTTTGCGGCAATTGGCACGGGACGAGGATTTCCAGCGCGGCCTGCTACTTTCCAGCACCACCTTATATACGGAGTTACAACATTATCTAGCAACTCCTCCTGAGAAAAGCAATAATCGCCTGCGTCGCACCGAAGAGGGCTTACTCTCCTATCTCATACGCATGGTAACCAAAACCAGCCCGTATAGCACATTTACCAGTACCTCTCTAGGGTTATGGCAGGATACAGGCACACAGCCCGCCAATATGGCTGTGCAGGATTGGGGAAAACAGAGCGTCATCCGTTTCCATACGGGTCTGATCAGCAATATTGCTCATGAACTTGCGCTACGTCCTGAGATTCGCCTTTTTCTACGCCCCAAACTGAATCCGACTATTAGCTGGTTTCTCGATCCTCCTTCTCATACCGGGGAGGGTGCAGATGGGAAAATTGAGTTTTTTGTGCAGGAGAAGGCGAATGATAAACTCTACAAACGCTATCAGGAGCACCTGATGCGCTTGCGCCTCAATCCATTGAGAGCGGCTCTTCTGCACGAGATTACGCAACGGCGCGAGGCATGGACCTACCAGGAACTAGTAGAGCACTTGGCAAAACCAACCTCGGAGTTTGCAGGGTACACAACGGAGGAGATTACCACGACATTAGACTATCTGGCGGAAAAAGGGGTATTGTTCATCGATCTACGTCTGCCAGCGCATCAAGACGACAAAATTGCGTTCCTGATCGAGCAACTGGCTCCTATTCCAGGTGAATGGGTGACGAGCGTGCGTGCTGCCCTATGTGTACTTCAGGAACTGATCGCGGCCTATGCCGCCGCTCCGGCTATTGAACGTTTGCATCTGTTGGAGAAGATTCGCCAACATACTCAAGCGCTCTGCGATGACATCGGCTCACAGCGCACTCCGCCTTGGGATGCCACGGAGGCAATTCAACGGGCTTATCCCAGCTTGATCTTAGAAGATACAACGCTCGCGTTTCAAAATCTTGGCTTAGATCGGAGCGCCTGGGGGTCAGTAAGGGAGTCGCTCGCGTGTTTACAAAAGATTTCCCCGTTGCTCGATATAGAGAAGGTATGGAATCTGGTCGTCAACTCCTTGTCGTCCGAAACATTCGCGCAACTGCAACCGGCCAATGATCTGATCGCCCATCACCAACACTTTAGCCGCACCTTTAGCTACAATCGTTCACCTAAACGCAACTGGCGTGAAGTCTGTCCACAGCTAGAACAACTGATGCATCAGCGTCAAAGTTTTATTCGCCTGATTACCGACCGAATTCAAGAAGCAATCACCGTCGGTGCGAGCAGCATGGCCCTGGACCTTGCGGAAATTCGCCAGTTTACTCGTCGGCTTCCCGCGTTCCTGTACCCGCATTACGCACTGGCTCACTTTGGGCAGCTCTATTATGAGCAAGGTAATCCTCAGATGGTGCTCAACTATACTTGGCCAGGACCGGGTCCAGCCTTCTCGCGTTTTAGCTATCTGCTGCATCATCCCGCACTTGGGACACCCGCTGTTCCTTCTCCGACGTTCTCCGCGCTCATCCGCAGCCATATCACGCGACTGGGACAGAAGCATGGCGGCATCTATGCCTCGATTGCCGAAACTGGCGATATCAATGTGAACACCCATGATGCTCTTACGCCCTATGAAATCATTTTTCCAGGAAGCGAGAGCCTTTATCCTGCTGGTGAGCAGCTACATTTACGCGATTTGCGCCTCATCCAGAACCCTATGACGCATGAACTGCACCTTTTCTCTGAACAGCTAAATTCCCGCATTTATCCCTTGCATCTGGGATTTAGTGTGACAGAGATTTTGCCGCCTCTCTATCAAGCCCTGGTTGCACCGACTTCTCATTATCCAGTTTTCAATCTGGTGGCCCTACTGGAGGATCAGCTCTCGTCTGAGCAAAGAGCACAAATCAGGCATTACCCGCGTATTGCGCTCGGCTCGGTCGTGCTCAATCGCGAGTGCTGGAAAATTCCCAGGAGCATTTTCCCACAACGTGAAGCTGGTGAGAGCGCCTTTAGCCATTTTGTGAAAATGAATCGCTGGCGCAAAGCACAAGGGCTGCCGGTCGAAGGGTTCCGACGTGCGGTTTCCCGTTCTGAATACCAGGCCAGGATGCAGAATGCACAGATGGCGCAACTGCTGGGGGATACATCTAGCGGGCAGGAAAAAGGAGAACAGCATCCACCCTCCTCGGCTACCCAGAGTCAGGACGTACCGGGCGGAAACTTCCACGCGGTTTCCTCCTCATTAAGTAAACCGTTCTATGTTCATTTTCACAGTTATCTGCTCCTCTCCTTGTTAAATGGATCGCTCAAATCGCTGGGAGAGGAGGCGACGATTACGTTTGAGGAAATGCTGCCAACCGCACAACAGCACTTGCTTCATCGTGGGGAACAGAGTTACGCGACAGAGGTTGTCCTGGAGGTGAGTTAACGTATCTGGCGCACAATCACGAAACGCTTGGGGAGAGCGGATCGTAATTGGGCGCTTGTGAAAGGGAGCACACTATGACTATTACATATTCTTCTGAACTCGCACGTGTTGGGGCCGATGGACAGGTGTTTTCCGCCACAGAAGCCTATGTCCGTTGGCTCCTTGAGGAGCTAGATGCTGGCACATGGAATTCAGATCCAACGCAGCCGTGTTTACTCTACAAAGTCTATCAGAATGTTCAGCGTATTCCGCTGACCAGCCGTTTCCCGCTCCGCCTGGGCAATAGCCAGGAAGCATTGAAAGGGGGACGTTCAGCAGCCATCGCGCAGGCAAACCCTATTGAACGTCTGGCTTGGTTGCTCCATTATGCTCATGGTTTAACACGCTTTATCCGGGCCGCGCCGGGCAGTTTGCCATCTATCCCTGTTGTTGAGACCCAACCTACGCTGCCACGCCACCTCGCTGGCCCCGCAGATGATGCTCATCCATTTCTGGGCCGCCCTGTGCCATCGGGAGGGAGCCTGCATCCGGTTGAGATCTATCTCGCAGTTGGTTCGCAGTGGAGCATTCCATCTGGCATCTATCACTACGACAGCGTTCATCACGCGCTGGATATCTTACGTTCAGGCGACTTTCTCACTGAGCTTCTCGCCTGTTTGCCAGAAGATGAGGACTTGCACCTCTGTACAGCGCTGGTGCTTCCGGCAGTCTTTTTCCAAAAGAATTATCAGAAGTATACAGAGATGAGTTACCGTCTTCAGTCTCTTGATAGCGGTGTTGTGATTGAGCAACTGCGTTTTCTGGCGAGCTACTTTAACTTGCACCTCGCATGTGATCGGCAGGCAGGAAGCACACAACAGCAAGAGCATGGACTTTATCTGCATTTTCTCGACTATCCCCTCCATCAACTCGTGGGTTTGGACATCGCTGAAGAGTGTATCTACGCTGCCATTCCCCTATATACTGCTGGTACAACAACTGTACAGAGATGTGAAAGCGAGCAGAGCGTGCCTCCCGCTGTCACTGGCAGGCATATTCAGGCGTTTCCTCCCCTTGCCCGCAACCCACTTTTTGAGGCTATCCATACGGCATCTCTGGAGCAAACGTTTTCTCAGCTGGCGGTGAACTGCGTTGCCTTTGAAGACCTCGCGCCTGAGCATGGCGAGATCGCTTTACCACCCGCTCCGATGGGTTACAGTGGCGATCTGAGCCAGGTGCTCCTGCAGCGCCGGAGTGGTTTTTGCTCCATTGATACGAGTTCTTTGGAGCCTGTCGATCTGGCAGCGCTTTTGACATCTCTCCATGATTTAAGTCTGGGAGCAATCTGGCAGGCATGTGCTTGTCAACTCTACTGCGTCATTTCGCGTGTCAATGGCATCCCCCTGGGTACCTATCGTTATAATCCGGCCCGCCACACACTCTCGTTTATCCATGATGACGAGGTGTTCCCGATCCTCACGCGCATTTCCACCGCTCCCAATGTCCGGCCAGAGATGGTACCAGTAAATCTCTTCCTATGTGCTGATTATCAGCACGCCTCTGCCCATTGCGGGGAGCGCGGTTTTCGCATCATGGGAATTGAACTCGGTCGTGCTCTTCAGCGCCTTACCTTGGCCGCAACTGCCCACCAGCTGGCCAGCCATATTCATTTAAGCTATGTGATGCGTGGCACTGCTACGCGTCTTTTGCACCTTCCATCAGCCTCGCAAATCGTGTTGGCGAGTATGATGGTGGGGCACGAGCGCCGATCTCAAAGTGGCCTGCTGGAAGCCATCTGGTATTAGGCCGACCACGAGATAGGTGCCCTAAGCCGAGTCGCCCTACCGAGCCACGAACTGTCTCTCGTGGCTCGGTAGGGCGACTCGGCTTATCTGCCGCTTGGGGTGGGAAAGCTAGGCTGGTAACTTAGAGGTATACGAGATATTTTGCAGGCGCCGAGAGACCAATGCACGCAGTTGGGGGCTGGCTCCCAGAAGCATTTCGTCGTCATCTTGTGGAGTATCGAGCAATCCCAATCTGGTGGCACGAGCAATAGCTTCGGCCTTATTCAAGGCATTGAGCTTGCTCATAACTCGATACCAATAGGTGCGAACACTCGACTCACTGAGATAGAGATCTTTGGCAATCTCTTTGCTAGTGGCACCACGGGCCACACTGTTCAATATCTGATGTTCACGCTGTGAGAGGAGACGCACGGCGTGGGTATCCGCCACCATGGGTGCAGTAGTATGCGTGCTATACATCGTCGTCAGAGCGTGCATCAGATCGGGACCCAGCCAGATCCCGCCTGCCGCTACAATATGGAGGGCTTGGATGAAATTGTCCATGGGGAGTGAGGTGAGTAAATAGCCTGAGGCTCCATTCACTATAGCAGTGCAGGCAAAGGTGGTATTAGCCTGGGCCGCGAGGATAATCACGTGCGCTAGGTTGCTCAACGAGCGTATGGTCTCCTCGCAGGTCTGTATCCATGTGTTCCCCAAGAGAGCAACATCAATAAGAATTAACGACGGTTTGCACTGTTCAAGTAGGTCGAGATCTTCTCTGACCTCGCTTTCGGTTCCTATGAGACGGAGGCCGCTCTCGTGAGAACACATATGGCGTAGTGCAACCCGATAGAGTTCGCAACTGCTCAAAAGATACATGGATATGTCTAGGGGGACAACTACTGGTCGTTTGCTTGCTGCTTCCGTACATGATGCGCTATCTTTCCACTGGTCAATTCCGATGGCCATTCGTTCTTCCTCCTGTCAAGAAAACATCTGACGATATGTACTCCGTCTGTTAATGAGAATTCGCACTATGGGCTTCGCTTCGCCTGAGGCGAAGCACGCGGATGTGAGTCTTGCGCATTCTTAGCAGCACAGGTTTGCTGATCTATGTGCATTTGCACCCTCTGCCAAAACATTCCCGCTTTAGAGAGAGGATTGCCCTAAATTCTTTACAAGCTGTTTGCTTAGTTCTGGTAAACTTTGGGCCTGGCACGCACAGAGAATTTCTAGCTCGTTTGATGGAAGCTGAATTCCATAGGTGCGTAGCGCTTCTCGGGGATCTTTGAGGAGCTCGTCCGCGAACACCTCGTCAATTATTGCCAACGAGAGCACTTTGTTAATAGTCTGCCATGACATGGCTTCCTCCTTTTTCAGGATGATGTATGCAGATGATGCTTAATATCGCCACCACCCCAAGGATTAGTAGCAACTAGCAGATGATGCTTGACATCGCCACCACCCCAAGGATTAGTAGCAACTGGCAGATGCACGGTATCGCCACCACCCCAAGGACTAGTATCTCTTAAAGAAGAATGATAATATATGTGCAGTGTGCTTTGCTGGGAAGAAAGATGGGAGGTGTATACGCTTTGCCAGATTGCCATACAAAGGCTGCAGAGTATCACCAAGCATAGTAAAACGAGAATGAGTCTCCTTTTACTGATGTGTGTGCTTTTCAGGGTGCCGATAGCATTTCGTAGTGTGTTCATCGTTTGTGCTTTCCTTTCATCTACAATGCTCTATGTGATTGCCTTGTCTGATAGAAGGATAGCAGGGAGGGTGTTAGAAATAGATTCACATTTTCGGACGCGGGTGTTCGCAGGTGTTCGCAGGTGAACGACTCTTTCCCTCGTTCATGGCTCTCCTTCTGTTTGCAAAAGCATCTCTCTTTTGCCGTGTATATACCTGTATGGGTTCGGAATCCTGGCGGCTGGCATTATGTTTGCTCGCCCTGATCGGCTGGCCCACTGCGGTGCTCTCCCTCGGTCGTGGGCCTTCTCCCGACTGAGTTTCGGGCTGGAAAGGTCAAGACTTTCATGTCTTTAGCGCAAGCATCTCGTCTTTTAGAGGTCTCTCTACACCATTTTATCACTCTGCTCTACGCGCTTGTCCTTTTCCCAACTTGACAGCTTATACGTTTAAAGTACAAAGTGCTGAATTGAGTTTGATGGAGGGAGGAAAACAGTATTGGGTATCATGAGAGATTTACGGAAAATTCTGGCTCCGCCTTTGCCTTCGCCTCTTTTGTATCGTGAGCAACTTTTAAACAGTTTGGAAAAAGCGCTTGGCTCATATGAGGATAGTAACACGTCCGCACTCTGTGAGCTGGTGTTGTTGTGCGCACCAGCAGGGTATGGCAAAACAACTCTCTTGGCCGATGCCATTACTAGATTGTCGCTCACCTGTTGCTGGTATTTTCTCGATCGCTCTGATCTTAGCATCCACTCTTTCCTCAATACCCTGCTGGCCAGTCTTCGTCGAGCTTTTCCCGCCTTTGGAAGCGACCTGGATAGCCTCCTCGTCGAAAATATTGGGCAGGAGGAGGCAGCTCTTCAGAAGTTTTTGGATGCCCTGCTTGGGGCTCTTGCCGTTGATATTTCTGAGCATTTTGTGCTGGCTCTCTGCAATTATCAGGAAGTAAATAGAAGCTCAGACATTAATAGTATCGTGAATCAGCTTCTCAATCACCTGCCACCACAGTGTCTGCTAGTGATCGAGAGTCGCGCCCTCCCAAACCTTGATATGGCTTCATTAATCGCAAGTCGTAAGATGCTTGGTGTCGGAACGCGAGGTCTGCAATTTTCCGCCCAGGATTTATATGCCCTCACCCAGCTACAAAGCCTGCTTGCTTACTCGGAGGCAGAAGCTGCACAACTGGCAGCTAGCTTTGACGGTTGGATCACAGGCATTCTTCTGAGTTCGCGCATTGGTGCTACGCAATTTGACCTCTCCACCGTTGCCTCCAGTACTGGTAGATATTCCAACCGTCAGCAGCTGGTTGCCTATGTTATCAACAATGTGTTTCGCCATGAAGTGGCGACCTACACCTTTCTCAAGGATACTTCCTTGCTAGCACAGTTGACACCAGCCCTCTGCGATGCACTTCTGGGAACTACTAATGCAGCTACTCTTCTAGAAGATGCCGAGGCTCAAGGGCTGTTTATCCAGGGGACGATTAATGAGATTGGTGATCTGGTCTATATTTTTCATCCAATCTTGCGCGAGTTGTTGCAAGAAGAACTACGTCGCCACGAAAGTGAGAGGTATCGCAGCCTCCAGCATAAACTCGCTCTTTTGCTCTTCCAGAAGTATGAGTATCAAGTAGCCCTGGATCACGCTCTTGAAGCTCAAGAATACAGTCTTGCTGCTGAGATTCTCCTGGAAGGAGCACCTACGTTTTTTCAGAGAGGGCAGAGCGAGAGCGTCCTTCTCAGGCTGAATCAATTTCCCACATCCTTTGCATACAAGCATCCTCAGCTTCTCTTGCTCTGGGTGAATACCTACATACGGCGGGGCGACCTAGCTAATGCACGACTTTTCTTTCAGCATGCACAGGAGCTAGAAGTCTTTTCTCAAGTGAGTGATGGAAGTTCAGATACACTGCTTCTGCGTGCTAAATTCTCTCTCTCGCAGGGAAAGCTGTTGCTCTCTCAAGGAGAGTATCAACTGGCGCAGCAACTGCTTCGACAAGCTCTCGCGTGGATACCAGACGATGAACGCGTGTTACGTATCGGAGCATATCAACAACTTGGGATCTGTCTCATCCTTGGAGGAGATGCCATCCACAAGGGCATTGTCCAACTTCAGCAGGCGCTCCACCTCTGCCATCCCCGTCTCGACGAATATCTGGCCGGAGAACTCCATCATCAACTGGCGAATGCCTACGAATGGACAGGCAGTTATACAATCGCTGAACATCATCGTCACTATATTAGCATTCTGCAGGATCGTCTCGGTCAACCGCAGAGCATCATAAACAATCTGACCGGTATGGGGCTACTGCAATTACGCCAGGGGTTTGTTGAAGAGGCGGAAAAGTATTTTCTCAACATCCTCTCTTTGACCCAACATTCCCCGCGCTTCCTGAGCAGTTATGCCTATGGACTCCTTGGCCTCGGCGAACTGGAACTCATACGTCGCCATTTTCAGCAAGCCCTGATACATCTGGAAGAAGCTCTCGCGCTGAGTCGTCAGCTTGAAGATTGCTACCTACTCAATGGTACGCTGAATATCCTCGCTCAAGTCTATTTGCAATTAGGGGATATATATACGGCCCAGTGCTTGCTTGACCAGACAGTACTGCGTACCGAAGAGAAGCATAGTTACGAAGGTTTGTCTTATGCGCTGGTGCATGGAACGATCCTTCTCGCCCAAAAGCAGTATGAGCGGGCTAGAACGATCCTTGAAGATGTGGTGCGTCTGACAGGTGGAGCAGAAATTCATTGGTTACATGTGCAGGCGCTCGTACGTCTGACAGCCTGCTTCCTTGCCCAGGCTCAGGCTACGCAGGCGGAACAGATTCTACAAAAGATCATGGCGCTTAATACCAGAGGTGGTCATAACTATTGTATTCAGGTGGAGCTTCAAGCCTACCCCGCCTTGCAGCCGTTGCTGCAGCCGATGGTCGAGCGAAAGGTATCTTTTGAAACGGCCACCCAGTCTACACTACGCCTGACTATCAAGGCTTTGGGTGATCCGCTGGTCTCGATTGATAATGCTCCGGTAACACGGTGGCGTATGGCACGTGCAATGGAGCTTTTTTTCTTTCTTCTGGAACATCCTCAACCTTTACGAAAAGACCAGATCATTGCTGCTCTCTGGTCAGAGTCTGAAGATAGTGAGCGCGTGAACCAGACCTTTCGTTCGACGACGTATTATTTGCGCCAGACAATTGGAGATGCCTGTCTAATTCAACGTTCAGGTCAATATTGGCTCGATCTGACGGCGGCCTATGGCCCGTTCTGGTATGATGTAGCTGCTTTTGAGGAGCAACAACGGCTCGCGACCCGGGCCTTGGAGGAGGAGGAAGAAGAGAGCGCGGCACGGGCCTTTCAGAAGATGGTAGATCTCTACCATGGTGATTATGTGCAAGCGTTCTATAGTGATTGGTGCATTCGACATCGCGATGAGTTGCGTACAGCATGTATGGAGGCGCACCAGCAATTGGCCTTGATTGCCTGGCGCCGTGAAGCGTGGGATGAGAGCCTGGTACATTGGCAGCATCTGTTGACTCTCGATCCCTGCCTGGAGAAGGCTCACTATGGGGCGATGCGTTGTTATGCACGTCAGGGAAGACGTGACCTCGCCTTGCGCCAGTATCAGCGCTGTAGCCGGGACTTGCATGAGCAACTGCATGTGAAGCCAGGCTCCGCCCTCCAAAAGCTCTACCAACGTTTAACTAACGATCAAGGCGAGTGATCCTTTTAACAAATTAATCTGGTAATGCTTATGCTGATGATTACCAAATTAATTTGGTAATCTGCATAATCTGGCCCCTATTACATTAACGCGACTTTGTATGAAAGGGAATGATATATGCGGCTCACAATCAGCAAGAATGGTGCTTTGCTCGCAGTCCTTGCAGCATGCACGGCTGTCTTCTTAACGGCGCTCGACCAGACAGTCGTTGTGACTGTGTTGCCACAAATCATTCTTGACTTACAAATTCCTGTGAGCCAGCTTGATCGCGCCGCCTGGATTATTAGTGGCTACCTGCTCGGCTATGTGATCGCTATGCCGCTGATGGGGCGTGTCTCAGACTTGTACGGACGACGGCGCATCTTCATTATCTGCCTCGGCATTTTTGCTTTCGGCTCCCTCTTCTGTGGCCTAGCACCAGTGCTGGGTAACACTCTCGATATCTCCTTCTTACAAAACGTGGGTATCAATGGAGACTCTCCGGGGTTGATCTGGCTCGTAGCAGCACGTTTTGTACAAGCGGCTGGTGGAGGTGCAGTTGTGCCTGTGGCGATGGCTGTCGCCGGTGATTTCTACGGGAAAGAGCAACGCAGCCTCACACTTGGCTTGATTGGTATGGTCACTGAAGCCGGCGGTGTACTGGGGCCACTCTATGGTTCGCTCATTGTGCAATCGCTTGGCTGGCAAGCTATCTTCTATCTCAATATCCCCATTGTTGCGGTACTCCTTGTTCTCATCGTATTTTTCATTCCAGCTAGTGACGCTAAGCATACCACTATAGGTAAGCAAGGGCGCATTGATGTGCTTGGTGTCCTTGTATTAGGAGCATCACTCGTGTGCATGAGCCTGGGTCTCTCCCAAGCAGCCGTACAGGTGACACCTACTACAACTGCCCCTGGCGCAGCATCAATACACAATAATCCCTGGCTGATCGCAGCGGCGCTCGTGTTACTTGGTCTTTTTGTCGCGTTAGAAATACACAAAGAGCGACGTGGACAATGGCCTATTATTGAACTCTCGCTGTTTAAACAACGCATGTTCTCTGCAACATCGCTTGTGAGCCTGTTGGTAGGAGCCGCATTGATTATCGCTATGGCAGATATTCCTATCTTTATCGCCACAGTGCTGAATCGCTCCACACTTGATAGCGGTCTGGCGCTCTTACGCCTCACTGCCATGATTCCTGTCGGCGCCCTGCTGGGTGGCTGGCTCTGTGCGCGTATCACCTGCCGCTGGACAGCAATCCTGGGCCTCCTGCCAACGGCGCTCGGTTTCTGGCTGATGCATCTCTGGCCGCTTAACGTCGGCTGGACGCAGATCACCATCAGCACGCTGATTGGTGGGCTAGGCTTTGGATTGGTCATCGCTCCTATTAGCACAACAGCTATCAACGCTGTAAGCAACTATCAGACTGGCATGGCCGCCTCTATTGTGACGATGCTACGCATGATAGGTATGATTCTTGGCTTAGCGGCACTCACCTCATGGGGTCTAGGGCGCTTTCGTGCCCTCGCCGCCCTCTTCACTCCCCCTACCGGTGTTACGCCCTTTAGCACTACCTATAACACCCTTTACGGAAACTATCTGATTGCCTCAGCACACGAAGTCTACACCACCATCTTCCTGGCCGCAGGCATCCTCTGCCTAATCGCACTACTCCCTGCACTCTTTTTAGAAGGAAGCAAACCTATGTAGGTTGGTGTCAAATCAATGCACATCCTCACCAGTAGGGACGGGGGCGGCGTGGCAGGATGGGTG
>JRHI01001844.1_pt1 | contig 16338 bp, 16 predicted proteins | sample 215371 | NCBI WGS metagenome assembly JRHI01 (sample SAMN02929681, study PRJNA255918) | sediment metagenome | biome: cave system; feature: Ice Cave; material: Sediment; isolation source: sediment from deep within a dark volcanic ice cave with no known source of... ...
CGATGCAAGCGTTACATAACCTTGGCGTAGACAATCCGGCGCGGAACTTTATCGTGGCTTCGCAAGGGGCGTTCGATGAAGACGGGATCCCGGTGGTGGTGCTGGCCAAGAAAACTGCCTTTACCCCCGAGGAAGAGTCTGCGGTCAGGGCCCATTTCACTCGGTATGGCGAACTCAATCCGCTCTATTTGCCTTGGCAGCCGGGCCACGGTCCTTTTGCTGATCTGATCGCGAGCAATGATCCGTACAAGTTTGCGCAGAGCTATGCTTACAACGTCGCTCCGGTAAGCGACAACGCTCCTTTCTTCTTTTTCACTCTCAAGGCCGGGCAAATCCTGCAACAGGGTGTGCGGCAGGCAATTGACTGGAAGGTAAATCTCGGAGTCCTGGTTTTACTTCTTGTGCTGGTTATTTCTGTAGTGGCTGTAATCGCTTTTCTAGTTCTGCCCCTGGTGCTGAGAGCAGGGCGCGGTCGACATTCGCCATGGCCCCTGCTGTATTTCGTCGCGGTAGGCCTCGGCTACATTTTGGTTGAGATTGCCTTCATCCAGCGCTTTGTTCTTTTTCTCGGACATCCGACTTACGCGCTAACGGTCGTGATTTTTCTTCTAATGCTTTCGAGCGGGGCGGGCAGCTTGTTTTCGCGCCTCTGGCTTCCCCGCACCGAGATGGTCTGGGTACCCTTGGTGCTGGTGATCGCGACCCTGGTTTTCGACCTCTTCTTAATGCCCAGCAGGTTGGCAGCTCTAGTCGGTCTGGGGTTGGGCTATCGATTCTTGATTAGCGCCATTCTACTGGTGCCTCTTGGTTTCGTGATGGGGATGCCTTTTCCCACGGGCTTGCGCGCCCTGAACCCGGCCGGCTTGGACTCCTCCGAAAAGGAGTCCGCTGCGGATAACGCCGTCGAGTGGGCGTGGGCGATGAACGCGGCGGCCAGCGTTCTCGGATCGGTGCTGGCCATTGTGATCGCTATCCAGTTCGGCTTGAACGTTACTCTCGCATGCGGAGCCGGCGCCTACCTTCTGGCCCTGTTGCTAACCTCTGCACTGCATTCCAAAGCCGCATAGACAAAGCCCCGATTTGTTATGATGCAGCGAGAGGTTGATTGCAAGTGCGAGCTATTGGCACGACGGAGAAAATCCACCGGCACCCTGGCGCTATGAGGAAATCTCTTGCCTAGCCAGAAGCAGCTCAAGTGGTCGCAGCTTCGGGTTGGGATCACCGTGGTCGTTGCCAGTTTGTCACTGGCTCTGCTCCTGTTTCTTATGAGCGGAACGGTCGGCCTGTTTACCTCGCACATCACCCTGAAATCCTACTTCGATAATATCAGCGGCTTGCGTGTGGGCGCTCCCGTACGATTGAGCGGCGTCGACATCGGAAATGTTTCGAACATCCGCATTGTTCCCGATAAGGACAAGCAGCTTACGCCCGTGGAGGTTACGGCGAAGGTGAGTACGCAATACCTCTTTAGCCTGCGCCGCGATTCGGTGACCTCGCTGGAAACCGCCGGCGTGCTGGGTGAGTACTATCTTGATATCGATAGTTCTCAGGCCATTGGTCCGACGGTGCAGGATGGCAACGTTCTTGCCACGCGAGTCCATCCAGACTTTAACGAGGTAGTTCGCTCCAGCCAGGGAACCTTGGAGAATATGGACGCGCTGCTGAAGCGCCTGGATCGTATCGTCGCTTTCGTAGAGAGTGGCAAGGGTTCCATTGGCAAGCTGATTTACGATCCGACGCTGTATGACCGCTTCTCCGTAACCGTGAACGAGTTCAAGGGAATCGTGGACCAGATTGCCAAGGGCCAAGGGAGCCTGGGGTCGCTTGTCAGCAGCGACGAAGCGTACAAAAAGTTCACCTCCACTCTCGACAAACTGAATGCTGTGGTTGATGACTTGCAACAAGGAAAGGGAACCGCAGGAAAATTCCTGAAGGATCCGGCGCTCTATAACAATGCCAACGACACGGTCGCAAATATGAGGAAGCTGACTGAGGACATTAACGCCGGGAAAGGAACCCTGGGCAAACTGACTCAAGACGAGGAATTGGCCCGCAAGTTAGATAACACGATCAGCAAAATCTCAGACCTCGCAACCGGCATGGAAGCAGGCCAGGGCGCGGCGGGCAAGTTTTTCAAGGACGAATCGCTTTACAACAACGCGAACGCGATGCTGACCGAGACCCAAAACCTGATCAAAGCGATCCGTGAAAATCCGAAGAAGTATCTCAGCATAAAACTGCACATTTTTTAAAGTGCTGAGTCAGAGGCACCTCGGGGCTGAAGCCCGTGAAAAATAGCACTCCGATCGAAGCGTTCCAATACTGCGCCCGGCCAAGGCCACAACAATTTAGTTAAGGTCGCACGCGAGGCGCCTAGTGTTCGCCGATTCCGAAGAGCGTTCCCAGCAAAAGTATTAGAAGTACGCCAAGAGAAATCCAGCCATACTTCCAGTCCTTTTCCCGAAAGAAAAGAACACAGGCGACAAGCACACGAACGACGGGAGTGGCCAGCATCAGAAGCACGCCAGCTCGCTCAAACTGCAAAGAAAGATGACCACTGACGAATAATCCGGTGATGAGTCCGGCGAGCATGATGAAGAAGCAGCCGAACGCACCGATGCGCAGCACCCAGCCGACCGTGCGGTCGAATTCAGGTTCTCGTACCTGGCTCATGCGCTGCGTCCCATCGCCAGATGTACAAGCAAGTGTCCGGCGAGATAAAGCATGATCGCTACCAGCAGATAAACTACGTGCCGCGCCCGAATGCGAGGGGCTAGCCGTGCGCCTAGCAACGAGCCCAGGAAAACACCGACAGCCAACGGAGCGGCGATGTTCACGAGGATGTCTCCGCGGCGGTAGTAGACGATTGCGCTGGCGGTAGCCGTCACACCAATCATGAAGTTGGAAGTTGCCGTGGCCACAACCAGCGGCACGTTCATGAAGAGATACATAACCGGGACCTTGATCGGTCCTCCGCCAATTCCGAGCAGACCGGAAAGAGCTCCGGCCACCAGCGACGCGCACAGGCCAAGGGGATAACGCTGGGGCTCGTACGGCGGGATCGCAAACTCGCCATTGCCCGGCGGCGGAGATTCTTCACCGGGCTTTATTTTTCCGCCGCGCCACAGAATCGTTACGGAACTGTATAGAAGGAAGCCGGCAAACAAGCCTTCGAGCGCGTTACGGTTGAAGTACCCGACCAGATAAGCGGTAACCGCTGCGCCAATTGAAGTGGCCAACTCGAGCGTCATGCCCAGGCGAATGTCGGTGGTGTGCCGCTGCAAGTGCACCGAAGAACTTGCCGCAGAGGTCGTGATGACCGCCACCAGGCTGGTTCCGATTGCCTGACGAATCGGAATGCCAAAATACAAAGCTAAAATGGGGGACAGCAGAATGCCGCCGCCGATGCCGGTAATTGCGCCCAGCAATCCGGCAAAAAAGCCCAGCACAACCAGCAGGACGCTTACCACGTAGAGCGGAACCTCCGGCTGGCGCTCGGGCAGCGAGGAGTGCTGTATGCCGCTGACTTCACAATATTTTCGGCTAGGCCGGGAAAGAACATGGGCGAGCTAGGATACCACTCGCGGCTTTGAGGTAGCTTCGGCTTGCTCGTGCGCGTGGTAACTGGAGCGCACCAGCGGTCCAGACTCGACGTGGCGGAAGCCAAAGAGCATGGCCTCATCTCGCAGGTAGGTAAATTCCGCGGGCGTGTAGAAGCGGGCAATCGGCAAGTGATCTTTGGAGGGGCGCAAGTACTGACCGACGGTGAGAATGTCGACGCCGCGCGTTCCGAGATCACGGAACACTTCCACCAGCTCTTCGGAAGTTTCGCCGAGGCCGACCATGACCCCACTCTTGGTCACCACACCAGGAGCGAATTTTTTCGCGTTTTCCAGCAGCGTGAGCGTGCGCTCGTAGCGGGCGCCGGAGCGTACGGCGCGATAGAGTCGCGGCACGGTCTCGGTGTTGTGGTTCAGCACATCCGGACGCGCTTCGAGCACAATCTTTAGCGCTTCATCCAGCCCTTGAAAATCGGGGATTAATACTTCGATACGGCAGTCAGGAATGACTTGGCGAATCTCGCGAATAGTCTGGGCAAAGATTTTGGCGCCGCCAATGTTGTCGTCATCGCGGTTCACACTGGTCACGACGGCATGCTTCAATCCAAGCGTGGCTACGGCCTCTGCGACCCGGCGCGGCTCGTCCCAGTCGATGGGCTCAGGCCTTCCCTTAGGCACTGCGCAGAATCCGCAGCGCCGAGTGCAAATGTCACCGAGCAGCATGAAGGTGGCGGTTCGATGATTCCAGCATTCTCCGATGTTCGGGCACTGGGCGGATTCACAGACCGTATGCAATCCCAGACCGCGGGCGAGTTTCTTCAGGTTGTGAAAGTTCTCGCCGGCGGGAGCTTTGGCCCGCAGCCAATCCGGCTTGGGCAGCCGGAGAGGGGGTCCAACTTCGATCTGTATCAGCTGGGAAGTGCCTGCCATCTGTTCAATTCTATCAGTTTGGCTTCAGTCCTTGAGCTGAAGCGCGCGACGTTTTAAAATGCAGAGCCGATATTTCACGCACGAAAGATTTCCCTCGCGGGCTTTTACTGAAATTTCAATTTGTATGTAAGGTGCGCCATGAAAGTATTCTGGAAATTCCTGTCTATCGGAACACTGCTCTTGGTAGTCCTCCTGGCCGGAGCCATCAGCCTAACGATTGGATGGCGGCCGTTTACGGGCCCTCGCGCTCGTGCCTTGACTGAACGTAGGTTCGACCCAACGCCCGAGCGGCTGGCCCGTGGCCGTTATCTTGCTAACGCGGTTAACGGCTGTATGTTCTGCCACTCAGAGCATAACTGGCAGGCTCCGGGTGCTCCAATCGTGGAAGACAAGCTGGGCGCAGGCGAGGTGTTCCCCGATGAGGGCCTACCAGGAAAAATTACGGCCCCAAACCTTACGCCCGACCCGGAAACTGGAGCTGGCAACTGGAGCGACGATCAGCTGGCCAGAGCGATCCGCGAAGGCATCGGCCACGACGGCAGGGCTCTGTTTCCGCTTATGCCGTACGATAATTTTCGCTCTCTGCCGGATGAGGATCTGGCATCGTTAGTGGTGTACCTGCGCTCGCTGTCAGCAGTCCACAATCCGCTGCCGAAAACTGAAATCATCTTCCCCGTAAAATACCTGATTCGAAGTGTCCCCAAACCTTTGACCTCGCCCGTCCCCACGCCACTCTTCGCCGATCCCGTTAAGCGTGGGGAATATCTGGTGCACATCGCGAGTTGCGCGTACTGTCATACGCCTCAGGAACGAGGTCGGCGGAATTCAGCTTTAGAGTTGGCGGGCGGCTTTGAGATGAAGGGTCCTTTTGGGGCTGTAACTACCGCGAACATTACTCCAGATCCGTCGGGGATTTCTTACTATAATGAAACAACTTTTATGCAAACTATGCGCACCGGTAAGGTTGGAGGTCGAGCCCTCAACCCCATCATGCCCTGGAGCATGATGCGAGGGATGACTGATGACGACCTGAAGGCGATCTTTGCCTACCTGCGGACTGTGCCCCCGATTCATCACCGCGTGGATAATACATTGACACCGACACTTTGCAAGGTCTGCAAACGCAGGCATGGGGGCGGAGATCAGAACTAGCGGGGCCGGGGAAAAACCCTGCGACGAGGAATTCAACCCTAGCGGCTATAAAGCCGATCATATGTTTCGGAGCTGACGGCATAACTGAAGTCAGGCCCTGATACGAATCCGAAATTTTCTTGCAACCTATAGGCTAAAGCCCTCTTTAAGAGACAGCACTCATCGCTGCGCTGAAAGCGTTGCTCCACCCAAGACCGAAGTTCAGAATTGCGGGGTGGAGTAGTAATTCTGCCTGCTCCTGGCCTAAGCCGGAGGGCGGCTGGACTTACGCGGTCACTGCCTCAGCCACGACCTTAGCGAACTCCCTCACATCATCTTCCGTGGTGTCGAACGAGCACATCCAACGGACGATGGATTCCTCTTCGATCCACGTGTAGAAGAAATAACGCTCTTTAATCTTGTCGATGGCGTGAGCCGGGACCTGCGCGAAGACGCCGTTGGCTTCAACCTTCCAGACAATCTTTATGCCCGGGATGCGACTGATTTCCTTTGCAAGCAGGTAAGCCATACGATTGGCATGTTGGGCTCCGCGGTGCCAGAGATCGTTGGTCAGCAGAGCCTCGAACTGCGCAGCGATGAAACGCATTTTCGAAGCCAGCTGCATGCCTTGCTTGCGCAGGTAGAGAAAGTCCTGGCTGAGCCGGGGATTGAAGAAGACGACGGCTTCTCCTCCCATGATTCCGTTCTTGGTGCCGCCGAAAGAAAGTACGTCCACCCCCAGGTCGCGCGTCGCCTCGCGCAGCGTCTGACCCAGGCTGGCAGCGGCATTCGAGATGCGGGCTCCGTCCATGTGGAGAAACATTTCGCGTTCATGGGCAAACCGGGCAAGAGCTTTAATCTCCTCCGATAGGTAGACGGTTCCCATCTCCGTGGACTGCGTAATGGAGATGACGCGCGCCTGCACGTGATGCTGGTCGCCGATGCCGTGGTAGGCGTGGCGAACCGAATCGAGCGTGACCTTTCCGTTTTTGTGCGCCAGCGGGATGAGCTTGCAGCCAGTATGCTTTTCCGGGGCTCCACATTCGTCGGTGTAAATATGCGCGTAGTCACTGCAAAGAACCGCATGATAGGGGCGATTTAGAGCTTGCAGGCCGAGGACGTTGGCGCCCGTCCCGTTGAAGGTAAAGAATACATCGATATCGGGACCGAAGTGCTCTTCGAATTTCTTGATGGCGGAGCGAGTGTGGGGGTCATCCCCGTAGGCCACCACATGTCCCTGATTCGCGCGGGCGATAGCTTCAAGAACTTCAGGATGGACGCCGGCGTTATTGTCACTGGCGAAATTTCGGGTGGCCTTTAGAACCTGCTTCATACCGGAACAATGTACCAGAGTGGATCGGTGGCGGCGCGCGTTCTGTCTTGACGGCCCCCATTAAGGGCTGCACCCTCGTTGAACGTATCGATGTTATTGCAGCGCCTAAAGCGCTGTGCCACCACCCAACCTAATTCGCTGTCGGGCCTTACCGGCGCTTCTTCTTGACTGCGACAGAACTGGCCGACCTCGCTTTTGTTTTTCTAGTTTCCTTCTGGCGCGCCTTGCGGCGCAGCTTGGCCAACCATTCGCGCGAATACATGGTTCCGCGGCATTTGGGAGAGCCGCAGTGGCAAGGGGCAGGATCGTCATCGTCGTAGAGGTTGTAGTCCCAGAGCAGTTCCTCGCCGGCAGCGATGTTGCGCAAGGCAAAGATCCAGACCCGGCCTTTGATCTCGTCCACTTCACAATTGGGGTCGCAGGAGTGGTTCAGATAAGCGGCCACGCCTTCTCCATCAATGATGGTCTTGCCATCGTCCAACCCATACAAATAAGTGCGCTCGACATCCACGTAACGACGATCTGCCTCTTCCGCCGAAATGCGAGGGCCATCATATTCAATAATGCGCGTGCCCTTACGGATGGGGGTCGAGGTGTAGACCCCGACAGAATGGATGGGAGAAGGACGCACAACAATGGTCATGAAACTAATTTCGCATGGATGGGCTGCCGGACGGAAGACGAAATATTCCGGCGGCGAAGCGAGGCTGGGCATAGGGACTAGTTTACGGACCGCTAACCTATCTGCCGTAGCCTTATTGGCGGGAGTCCTTCACGTCCGCCACCTTCCTTCGCCCGGCCAACGTATCTTTCTGATGGCGCGCCTGCCGCGCAGCATCACCTCACGCGGACTGGGCTAACCAACATCTACGCTTTGACGTGGCAGGTCGCTTGACCGCGCTTCTCGAGATACTGCTGGTGGTATTCTTCCGCGGGATAAAACGTGACGGCGGGAACGATTTGCGTCACGATCGGCTTCGAATAGCGATGCGACTTCTCGAGTGCATCCTTCGACGAGCGAGCCGCAGCCTCCTGCTCGGGGGTATGGAAATAAATGGCCGAGCGATATTGCGATCCCCAATCCGGACCTTGGCGGTTCAACTGCGTCGGATCGTGGTTCTCCCAAAAAATCTTCAGCAACTCATCGTAGCGAGCGACTGCTGGATCAAATTCCACCTCTACCGCTTCGGCATGGCCGGTACCGTCAGTGCACACTTCCTTGTATGTCGGATTCTCAGTGCGCCCGCCGATGTAGCCCACCCGGGTTGACGTCACACCGGGAATCTGCCTAAAGGTCGCTTCCACTCCCCAAAAACATCCTGCTGCAAATGTGGCCTTCGCCATTTTTGGTCTCTCCTCAAGAAACAACGGTCAGAAACTTATTTTCTGCCAGTTTCATTATGCATTAGATGACGAAGCCGCAGGAAAGTCACGCCCGATGCACCCGTTGGCGAATGAGTTCAACGCTTCTTGACTACCACTTAGGTGCGCCTGTAAAATTCGAATTACAAGTTTGCTCTTCGGAGCAGACCTGAATTTCATGCAGAGTGGCTGAGGGACGAGCCCTGTGACGCCACGGCAACCGAACCGGGATCATATATCCCGGCTGCAGGTGCCAACTCTCGCCCTAGTGGGGAACATGAGATTCGGGGTGCGAACATTTTTTCTGCATCTCGTTTCCTCTTTTCCTTTCCCCGGAAAAGAGGTTTTGTGTTTCAAGGGCGTATTTTTTCGGCTCGTCCCACAGGCACTCGAAGAGAGTGCGTGATGTCGACTTACGAACTGCGTTGCCGGGAATGCGGCCGATCGTGGGGAAACCAGCCCCGCTCGATCTGCGACGATTGTTTCTCTCCTCTGGAAGTTGCCTACGACTATGAGGCCATTCGTGCCTCGACCGTCCGCGGCTCGTTCACTCGTAAGCGCATTGGCCAGCGGCCGCCGAACATGTGGCGCTACTCCGAGTTGCTGCCACTGCCCGAGGGATTCGAGCCACCTTTGCCGGTTGGCTTTACGCCGCTGATAAAGGCACCGCGTCTGGCGGAGCGGCTGACTGGAACCAAACTGGGCGCAGCAAATGTGTACATTAAGAATGATGCCGTCTGCCTGCCAACCCTGAGCTTCAAGGATCGCGTGGTGGCCGTTGCACTGGCGCAGGCCCGGCACTTCGGCTTCGATACGGTTTCGTGCTCTTCGACGGGAAACCTGGCCAATGCCGTTGCAGCGCATGCGGCGCGGGGTGGATTCAAGGCGTGGGTCTTCATTCCTTCCGACTTGGAGCCCGCCAAAATCCTGGGAACGCAGGTGTTCGGCGCGAAGGTAGTGCGCATCGCCGGCAACTACGACCAGGTCAATCGACTGTGCTCGCAGATTGCAGACGAACATCGCTGGGGCTTTGTTAACGTGAACCTGCGGCCTTACTACGCCGAGGGATCGAAGACCGTCGGCTTCGAGATCGCGGAACAACTTGGTTGGCGCTTGCCGGATAATGTGGTCGTCCCCATGGCTGGCGGCTCGCTCATCGTCAAGATCAAGAAAGCTTTTGATGAACTAGTCAAGCTTGGATTCGTCGAAGACAAGCCGGTGAAATTTTTTGGCGCCCAGGCTACCGGGTGCTCGCCAATTTCCACTGCGGTGAAGACCGGCAGCTCGGAGATCGAACCGCAGAAGCCCACAACCATCGCGCGATCTTTGGCTATCGGCAATCCCGCTGACGGGCACTACGCCATCAGGACCATCAAGCAGAGCGGCGGATGGAGCGAAGACGTGAGCGATCCCGAGATCGTGGATTCGATCCGTCTGCTGGCAGAAACTGAAGGCATCTTCACCGAAACCGCTGGCGGCGTAACCGTGGGCACGGCGGCAAAACTCTACCGGCAAGACCGCATTCTGCCAGAAGAAACAACTGTGCTGTGCGTCACCGGAAATGGCCTGAAGACGACTGACGCGCTGGCAGGCATCTACCAGGCGGAGCGCGCGATCGCGCCCAAGCTAGCGGAGTTCGAAAATTATCTGAAGCAGACGTTGGAGGTTGCTGAGGTTTCGAAGGAAGCGGCCACCGTAGGCGCATAAGGCGTGAGTTTGTTTGATCTTGCTCTGAAAGGGCGCGGGTGAAGCCGCGTCGCAGCAGGCAAAAAATATGAGCGGCTTGAGCCGCTGGGGGTAGCCTTCGATGGCAATTACCGTACAGATTCCGACGGCGCTGCGCCGGCACACGGAGGGCGTGGGCTCGATCACGTGTGCGGCCACAAATTTGAGAGAGCTGTTTTCCGTCCTCGATGAAAAATTTCCTGGCCTGAAGCCGCACCTTCGCGATGAGGCAGGACAGGTGCGCCGCTTCCTCAACATCTACGTGAACGAAGAAGACATCCGCTTCCTGGGCGGGCCAGGTTACGCTTTCCAGGAAGGGGACGAAATTCTGCTCGTCCCGTCGATAGCGGGCGGTCTCAAGTAACTCGATCCTACTGGAAACCCCATCCTCTCGAAGGGCACTCTATACAAGCGGCTTTCTTTACAAGACTATTCGGCCCATGTATTATTTAACTAACTGGTTAATTAGTCCTTTATGGCTCTATTGCTTAGTCCCCAACAACCCGCTCCCCGCATGGGATCACGCGGACAGCCCGAGGAGAGTCGTGCGGCCATCTTGCAAGCGGCGGCGCAGGAGTTCGCCGAGCACGGCATTGCGGGAGCGCGGACGGATGCCATCGCACGTCAGGCAGGGGTCAACAAAGCCTTGCTCTACTACTACTTTAAAGACAAGGAAACGCTGTACAGCGCGGTGCTCGACCATGCGTTTTCCCGCATGAAGACGACTGTCTTCCGTGTACTCGATAGCGAGATGCCGCCACGAGAGAAAATCCTGGCTTACGTGGGTTCATATTTCGATTTCATCGCTTCCAACCAGATTTACCCCAGGCTGATGCAGCGCGAGATGATGCGCGCGCGGGAAGGCCACTCGGTGCACATCGACCGGTTGGTCAAAACTTACTTTCAGCCTATATACCGGAGGGTGGGGGAGCTGCTGCGCCAGGGAATTACGGATCGCGAATTCCGAGACGTTGACCCCGTTCACTTCGTTCCCTCCATGGTGGCTATGATTGTTTTCTACTTCAGCGCCGCGCCGGTAATGCAGAGGATCATGCGGTTTAACCCGCTCACCCCAAAAAGGATCGCCGAGCGGCGAGCCGCAGTTCTGGACTTTATTTCGGCCGCACTTTTCCGGCCCGATATAAATCATTCGCAAGGAGCACGCAAGTGAATGCGCGCAACCGAGTTTTTATTGTCCTCGGAATCATCTTCGTGATCGCGGCAATCTACTACGAGTTCTCGGCCGATCATTCGAAAGACCTGGTGCTGATTGGCACGGTCGACGCCAACCAGGTGATCGTGAGTGCGCAGGTGGAAGGACGCATTCAAAAGTTGCTGGTGGATGAAGGTACGCCGGTAAAAACCGGCGACCTGATCGCGGTGCTGGATCCATCTGAGTTACAGACGCAGGAAGCCGCTGCTGCCGCGACTATCGTAGGCTTGAAACACAAGGTTGCCGAGACACAGTCAACGGCGCAATCCACCGCCGGCTCAACTTCCAGCGATGTTGTTAACGCTCAGGCCAAAGTGGCATCGGCCGAGGCGCAACTCCAGCAGGCAAGGGCCACGCTTGATCGCACCGCAAGCGACAGCCGGCGCATGATTGAACTGGCCAAGGCGGGCGTGGCCTCCGATCAAGAACGCGTGCAGGCCGAAACCAACTTGCAGGTGGCACAGGCAACCTTGCAAGCGCAGCAGGAATTCGTGAAGGCGACGCAAGCTGACCTCAACTCCGCCCTGGCCCGAACGCACCAAGCGGGGGCGGCAAAGAGCACTGTGCAGGCCACTGAAGCCGATCTCAAGAACGCGATTGCGCAGAAAAATCAGGCCGCGGTGCGGTTGGCCTACACCAACGTCTACGCGCCCGTGAATGGCACGGTTTCTGTACGAGCGGCCCGGCAGGGCGAAGTGGTCAACATTGGCGCGCCGATTGTCACTATCGTCGATCTGACTGACACGTGGGCGCGGGCGGCGATACCGGAAACATACGCTGACCACATCGGCTATGGCGATGTGCTTCGCGTCCGACTGCCGGGCGGTACGGTTGCGAGCGGCAAAGTTTTCTTCAAAGGCGTGGAAGGCGATTTTGCCACCCAGCGGGATGTAAGCCGGCGCAAACGGGATATCAAGACGATCGTACTGAAGATCCGGCTGGACAATCCTAAAGGCGCGTATGTGCCAGGAATGACCGCTGAAGTACTGGTTTCGCCTGACCAGATAAAAAGTGGAAGCAACGCACAGAGCACGGCGGCAGCGGAGCAGCGATGACTGCCGATGTGAATGCAAAACCGAGTAGTGATAAAAACGTCCCCTGGCCCGTGAAACCAGGCACGTCCTCGTTAGAGAAACCTGTATTCGATCCCACAGCGCCCTGTGCGATTGAAGTCGAGCACATCGTGAAAAAGTACGGCAACTTCACGGCCGTGGACGATGTTTCGTTCAACGTCAAAGAAGGTGAGATCTTCGGGTTGCTCGGACCAAATGGTGCGGGAAAGTCAACGCTGATTCGCATGATGACTACGCTGATTCCGATTACGGCGGGGGAAGCGCGGATTGCCGGCCACGATGTCAGCCGGGAGCCGGATGCGGCGCGCAGACTGATCGGAGTAATCCCGCAGGCGTTGACCAGCGACCTCGACCTCACGGTCGACGAGAACCTGAATATCTACGCCAAGCTCTACGACGTACCCGCGAAAGAGCGAAAGCGGTCGATCGACGAGCTGCTTGAACTGGTGGACTTGACTAAGTGGAGAAACGCGCAGACCAAGACGCTTTCCGGCGGCATGCGGCGACGGCTTGAAATTGCCCGCGGACTGGTGCATCATCCGAAAATTTTCTTTCTGGATGAGCCAACGACCGGACTCGATCCGGTATCGCGCGTGGCGGTTTGGGAAATGCTGGGGAACATCAAGAGCAATCGGCAACTCACCATTCTGATCACCACCCATTACATGGACGAGGCGGACCGGCTGTGCGATCGCATTGCCATCGTGGACCACGGCAAGCTGGTGGCGCTGGATACTCCGATGACTCTCAAGGCAAGCGTGCCAGGATCGAACGTGATTGAGGCCCAGTTTGAAAATACGCCAGGCGACTGGGAGCAGCGCCTGCACACACTCGACGATGTTACATCCATTCAGCATGAAGGAGCCGGGATGTATCGCATCCTGACTGGGAACGGTTCGCGCACCACGACCGAACTGGTCGCGCTGGCGGTGCAGGCTGGAGTGGCGGTGAAGTCGCTCTCAGTGCAGAACACGACTTTGGATGACGTCTTCGTACACTACACAGGGCGACAACTCCGCGATGAGTTGGTGAAGGCCTACAGCTTCGTGATGCCGCCGCGGCCGGGATTGCAACCATGAACCGCATGATGGCAATTGTCGAGCGGGAAATGCGCAAATTCTTCCGCTCGCCGGCGCTAATGCTGGTAGCGATGGTCTTTCCGCTAGTGCAGCTGCTAATACTTGGTAATGCTTTTGGCGGAAAGATTCGCGACGCCAAAGTGGGCATCGTCGATCAGGACGGCGGCACGCAGGCGCTGAAGATCCGCGAAGCATTCGACTCGGTGCGCGCCAATATTCGCACCTTCGTGCCAATTTCCTACGACAACGACCGGCAGGCCATGGAAGACGTGCGCAACGGCAGGCTGCAAGGCGCAGTAATTATTCCGCCGCAGTTTTCGCGTCGCGTATACGAGAGCAATCACCCGCGCATCGCGCTGATCGTCGACAACAGTGACAACTTCATGAGTTCCGCGATTGAAGCGGAATTGACCGAACTGACCAACGCCCTTAATCAGCCTGCGGTCTCACCCCGCATTTTGCGACAGACTGCGCTCGATATTGTCGAGCTTTATCCCTACATCGAATACATGAAGTTCCTGCTACCGGGCTCGATCGCGTTGGCAATGTTCGTCTCAGTGATGATCGGCGGCGGCATGCTGTACATAGACGACAAGGCACGCGGAGTGCATGAGGGTTACTTGGTCACGCCGATTACCAAGCTGGAACTCGTGCTGGGATTGAACCTCGCTGGAGCGATAAAGGCCGTCATGACGGGGTTGATTATCGTGGTGGTCGGATCGTTGCTGGCGGGAGTCGGCAGCATCTTTAATCCTGCCACCATGCTTGGGTTGCTCCTCATGATTGTGGCAACTTCACTGGCCTTCAACACGATGATGTTTCTGCTCATGGTGCGCATCGAAGATCCGTTGGTGCCGCGAGCCATGTTCGGTATCCTCAATACGCTGCTGTTTTTCCCCAGCGGATCGGTCTATCCCGTCCAGGCCTTTCCGAAGTGGCTGCGGGCCATTGCCTTCGTGGATCCATTCACCTATGCGGTCGATGGTTTCAAGTGCCTTTTGCTAAAAGAGACGGCACTTAGTGCAATTTGGGGAGACATGTTATTTCTCACCGCCGGCGCTGCAATCGCACTGGGTATCGCCATCCCGCTGTTCAAACGTACGTTGTGAAACCATCCACCGCCGAGAGTCGCTCAGGATGAAGAGAATCTGGGCGTCGTGATTCGTTCCGGTGCCCGCCACTCGGCGATCTCGGGGATCCTGGATGGTAAATTGAGTTTTCAAGAACTTTTACCTTATTGCCGCTGTCCATTATGCTAGAGGCTCATGACTCTGCTGGACGCGAAAGAATACGATCCCGAGAAAGAGCGCAGGAGGAGAACCCGCATTATTTGGGTGGTCGTTCTTGTGCTGGTAGCGGCTGGCCTTGCCTGGTGGTTTCGGTTTTGGCCGGAGGAACGGGTGGCCGAGCGTTTTTTTGACGCGCTGCAGCAGCAGAGCTACGAATCCGCCTATGCGATCTGGATGCACGATCCGCAATGGCGGCAACATCCCGATCACTACCAGAAATACCCGTTCAATGAATTCTATCGCGACTGGGGACCGGGTGGGGAGTGGGGAATCATCAAATCGCACAAGATCTATGCGGTTGGAGCGCCGCCTGGCGGAGGTAGCGGCGTGATCGTCGATGTGACCGTGAATGATCGGGCGCAGCCGGCAAGAGTGTGGGTGCAGAAGTCTGATAAGACGATGAGCTTTTCACCGTACTAGTGGCAGCCTCTAGCTGCTAGCTTCTAGCTACTTAGGTCAAGCTGCCGCTGGTCGATTCACGCCCAAACTGTTCAAGGGTCTTTGTGAGCGATGCTTCGTCGCCAACGTTCACACACATTTTTGAACGATCAATCTGCCGCATCAATCCGCACAAAACCTTTCCCGGTCCGACTTCTATAAAAGTCTGAACGCCCTTCGAAATGAGGAGTTGCATGCACTGCCACCACTTTACCGAGCCAGTGACCTGGCGCAGCAGAGTGTCGCGCGCACGAAGTCCGTCGAGGACGAGGTCGGCATCCACATTACAGGCGACGGGACAGACCGGCTTTTGCCACGCGAGCGCTTTGAGGTCAGCGTCGAGCCGTTCCTGCGCCGGCTTCATGAGCGAACAATGGAAGGGCGCGCTCACGGCCAGCAACTTGGCGCGCTTGGCGCCGCGTTCGTCGGCCAGTTTGGCTGCGCGCTCTACCGCAGCGGCGTTTCCAGAAATAACAATTTGTTCCGGTGAATTGATGTTTGCGGGTTCGCACACTTCGCCATGCGCAGCGTCCTCGCAAATATGAGTGACCTTTTCCAGTTCCATGCCCAGGATCGCGGCCATGGCACCCACGCCCACGGGGACTGCTTCCTGCATATATTTGCCGCGGCTGCGCACCGCGCGGACAGCGTCAGCGAACGTGATCGTTCCTGAGGCGACGTGTGCGGAGTATTCTCCCAGGCTGTGTCCAGCCACGTAGCAGGGCTTCGGAATGCGGGTTTCGAGCACACGTAACGCGGCCACGGACGCGGTCAGGATTGCGGGCTGCGTAAGTTCCGTCAGACGAAGCTGGTCCTCCGGACCTTCGAAACAAAGTTGGGATAGCTTGTAGCCCAGCGCCTCATCGGCCTCTTCGAAGGTCTGGCGGGCGATGGGAAACTTCTCCGCCAAGTCTTTGCCCATGCCAACCGTCTGTGAGCCCTGGCCGGGGAACAGGAGTGCGAATCCACTGTTGGTCTCTGACATGAATTTGCAAAGCAACTCTACTTGGAGTGGACAACTTCGGTTTCGGCCGGGGCAGGCTGGAGCGCGGCCAATCCGCGCTCGATGGATTCATTGACGCCGCGCTGAGCGAATTCCGCCGCTACGCGCACGGCATTTTTCATTGCGTTCGTGTTCGATGATCCATGCGTGATGATGCACACGCCCTTTACCCCTAAAAGTGGAGCGCCGCCATATTCAGTGT
>JRHI01001845.1_pt1 | contig 16336 bp, 12 predicted proteins | sample 215371 | NCBI WGS metagenome assembly JRHI01 (sample SAMN02929681, study PRJNA255918) | sediment metagenome | biome: cave system; feature: Ice Cave; material: Sediment; isolation source: sediment from deep within a dark volcanic ice cave with no known source of... ...
TGGCCGAGGTGTGGCGCCGCGGCAGCGTCATCACCTCCTGGCTCCTCGACCTCACGGCGGCGGCGCTCGCCGAGGACTCCGCGCTGGCCGGTTATTCGGGCCACGTGGAGGACTCCGGCGAAGGCCGCTGGACCGTGCAGGCGGCGATCGAGGAGGCCGTGCCGGCCGAGGTGCTCACCGCCGCGCTCTACGCGCGCTTCCGCTCCCGCCAAGACCACACCTTCGCCGAGAAGGTGCTGTCCGCCATGCGCAAGGGCTTCGGCGGCCACGTCGAGCCGAGGAAAAGCGGCTGATCGCAGGGCTTCTCCCGGGCTGTCCGCGGCAGCTCGCTCTGGTAGCATGATCGATCGTCTCGCAGGGGAAGCGAAGCACCATGCCCACGGCATCGCAACCGCCGCTCGTCATCGTGCTGATGGGCGTCTCGGGCTCCGGCAAGAGCACCACGGGCGCCGCGCTGTCGCGGAAGCTGGGCTGGCCGTTCCGCGATGCCGACAGCTTCCATCCGCCAGCCAATGTCGAGAAGATGAGCCGCGGTGTTCCCCTCACCGACGAGGACCGCCGGCCCTGGCTCGCGGCAATCGCGCAATGGATCGACGAGCGGTGCCAGGCCGGCCGACGCGGCATTGTCTCCTGCTCGGCGCTGAAGCGCGCGTACCGGAGCCGGATCATCGGCACGAGGCGTGGCGTGCGGCTGGTGTACCTTAAGGGCGACATCGAGGTGATCGGACAGCGCCTGCGGGCGCGCAAGGGCCACTTCATGCCGGCGTCGCTGCTGGAGAGCCAATACGCCGTGCTCGAGGAGCCCCACGCGGACGAGCTCGCCCTGACCGTCTCCATCGCCATGTCGCCACGCCGCGTGGTCGGCACGATCATCGAGCGGCTGGGGCTCGAGGTGCCGCCGGGCGGAGCATGACATGGCGCCGAGCGCGGATTTTCTCGCCTTCCTGAAGGACCAGCTGCACGGCCTCGGCACCATCACGACGCGGCGCATGTTCAGCGGCGCCGGCCTTTATTGCGACGGCCTGATCTTCGCGCTCATCTTGCGCGATACGCTCTACTTCAAGGTCGACGACGGCAATCGCCAGGCCTACGAGGCGGAGGGGCTCGAGCCCTTCACCTACGAGGCCAGGGGCAAGACCGTGCGCATCGGGGCCTACTGGCAGGTCCCCGAGCGGCTGTTCGACGAGCCCGACGAGATGCTCGACTGGGCGCGCGGAGCGCTGGCGGCTGCACGGCGCGCGCCCGCGAAGAAAAAGCCGAAAGCAAAAAGCAAGCGCGCCCGCTCGTAACGCGGCATCATCTTTCGCTTCCGGTTGCAAAAGCTCCAAAGCTTCGGCATCGTTCCGACTGCCTCGTCTTCCGTTCGGAAAAGGTGATCGCGATGAGACAAGCGATTGGAACGTTGGTGCTTGTTCTGGTTTTGAACGCCCTCATCGCTTTCGCCGCAACCGACATTGCAGCGCAAGCGCCCAAGCGAGGCGGAACCCTCAATTTTGCAGTCGTTGCCAGCCCGCCGAGCTACGATTGTCACGCGGAGACGACGTTCGGGATGATCCACCCGGTCACCCCGCACTATTCGCTGCTCCTGAAGATCGACGCCGCGCATTACCCTGATGTGGCCGGCGACCTGGCCGAGAGCTGGTCGGCCGCGCCCGACGGGATGGCCTACACGTTCAAGCTGCACAAGGGCGTGAAATTCCACGATGGCTCGCCGCTGACATCTGCCGACGTCAAAGCAACCTACGAGCGCATCATCCGCCCGCCGGCCGGCGTGATCTCGGTGCGCAAGTCCTACTACGAGGATTTCGGCGCGATCGAGACGCCCGACGACCACACGATCGTCTTCAAGATGAAAGGGCCGGTGGCGGGCGTGCTCGAGCTTCTGGCCTCGCCGTTCAACTGCGTCTACAGCGCGGCAAGACTGAAGAGTAACATGAATTATCCCGCACGCGAGATCATGGGATCGGGCGCGTTCGAGTTCGTCGAGCACGTGCAAGGCTCCCATTGGGTCGGAAAGCGCTTCGAAGGCTTTTTCAAACCCGGCCGGCCCTATCTCGACGGCTTCAAGGCCTATTTCGTGAAATCGACGGCGGTCATTCCTGGTCTTCTCGGCGGCCAGTTCGATGCCGAGTTCCGCTTCAGGACACCACCCGAGCGCGATCTTCTCACCGAAAAGCTCGGCGACAAGGTCGTCGTCCATGACCAAGCACTGCTCGGCGGCAACATTTTCATCTTCAACACCAAGCGGAAGCCCTTCGACGATATCCGCGTGCGCCAGGCACTGACATTGGCAGTCGACAGGTGGACCGGGGGCGAGAACATCGGCAAGATTTCATCTCTGCGCTATGTCGGCGGCGTCAACCGGCCGGGCTCGAGGATGGCTTTGCCGGAGGCGGAGCTGGTGAAGCTTCCGGGATACTGGAAGGATGCCGAGAAGTCGCGGGCCGAGGCACAGCGCCTGCTCAAAGAGGCCGGCCAGGAGAACCTGGCATTCAAATTCCTCAATCGTTCCGGCATCGAAAGCTATACGACGGGCGGCGTCTACGCCGTCGACCAGTGGCGGCGCATCGGCGTCAAGGCAACGCACGAGCAGCTCGAGACCAAGCTCTATCAGGAGAACCTGGCGACGGGGAATTACGACGTCGGCATGGAATTCATATCGGATTACCTCGACGATCCCACCCAGAATTTCGTGAAATTCCTGAGCAAGAAGCTCACCCCGCTGGGCTACTCCGGACACGAGGACACGAAGATCGACGACCTCTACGAGAAGCAGCGCCGCACGCTCGACCCTGTCGAGCGGACGAAGATCGTGCGCGCGCTCGACGCTTACGTTCTGACGACGGCCTACTCGGTGCCGTTCCTGTGGAGCCAGCGCATCGTCGTCATGCCGAAGACGGTGGTTGGCTGGCACATGACGCCGACCCACTATCTGTCGCAGGATCTCGTCGATGTGTGGCTCGATCGTTGATCGGTCTCAGACCGGCGAGCCGAAGTCTCGGTTCGTGGTGGCATTGGAGGCCAACACGACCGCCACTTCGCCCTGAGCTTGCATGCCCTCGGACTTGTTCCAGGACTTGTTCCAAGGGTCGAAGGGCGGGCTCCAAGCGTGCTTCGACGCGCTCAGCACGGGGTTGGAGGGCTTAGCAGGCAACGCTCCGGCTCGTTATCAGACCGGCCAGACGGCTGCGTGCGTGCCGAGCGGCACCGGGGGGCGGGCCCAGAATGCCGGCGTCTCCGAGAGCACCGCGGCATGCTTGACGAACGTCAGGCGGCCCTGCGACGTGTCCATCTCGTCCAGTAGGTCGGCCACGTCTGCGTGCTTGGGATCCGGGCAGTCGAACCCTTTCGGCAGGCGGCCTAGCCGTGTCAGCCAGCGGGCCGTCTGCGCCAGCGACACGCGCACGTGCCACGACCCGCCCTCGCGCGCTTTACGCGCCAGCGCCATCATCGCGCCGAACGCCATGAGATAACCCGTGGCGTGATCGAGCGCCTGGGCGGGAAGCTCCTTGGGCCCTGTGGTGATGCCGGCCGCCTCCGCCTCGGCGTGATTGATGCCGCTGGCATTCTGCACCAGTGAATCGAAGCCGCGGCGCGAGGCCCATGGGCCGGCGTGGCCGTAGGCCGACAGCGAGACCGCGACGATGCCGGGGCGGATCTCGGCGCAGGCCTCGGGCGAGAACCCGAGGGAGGCGACCCCGCCGGGCCGATATCCCTGCACGAAGACGTGCGCCTCTCGGAGCAGGCTGCTGAGCCGGTCGCGGTCCTCCTCGGCGCGCAGGTCGAGCGCGGCCGAGAGCTTGCCGCGACCCGTGTCGGTGTCGAGCAGCGGAAATCCGGGCAGATGCGGCGCCGTTATGCGCATGACGTCGGCGCCGTGCGCCGCAAGCGTACGGCCGCACACCGGGCCGGCGATGACGCGCGTCAGATCGAGCACGCGGATGCCCGAAAGCGGCCGCTCCCCGGCGAGCGGAAGCGCGCGGGCGGGGGCTTCGCCGATCTTGCTGATCTCGAACAGGGGAAGCTGCGCCACAACGCTCCCCTGGGGATGCGCCGCCCATTCGGCGGGCGAGCGCGTCATGGTGGCGACAAGCTTGGCGTCGGCGGCCGCCGTCTCGAATCTCTCGCCCTCCCACTTGGCCAGCGCCGCCTGCACGGCCTCGCGCTCATAGGAGCAGCCGAGCAGCTTCAGCATGCCCTCGCGATGGTGCGGGAAATTGGTGTGGAGGCGCACGGTGCGCCCATCACCGGTGCGATAGACGCCGGCAATCTTGTCCCAGGCGGGGCCAGGCGGATCGCCGGCAAGGCGCATGTGGCGCTCGCTGCGAAACTCGACCGCCGCCGCGCGCATATCGACCGCAACGGCTTGCGCGCGCCCCGTCCGCTGCCGCCAGATCTCGGCTGCGGCCAGCGCCGCGGCGGCGATCGTCGTCTGCGCCGCGGCCCCGACGCGGAACGAGGACGGAAGGACAGGGTCTGCGCCGGTCAGCGCCACGCGCGCCAGTGCCGCCGGGTCGCCGGCTGCCGCGGCCCAAAGCGCAGACAGGATTTCTGCCGGCGAGCAATCAGTTCGGGCTGCGTTTGACATGGCTGCAACCGTAGCACGCGGCAAGCGCTGTAGGTTGGGTCAAGCGATCGGCGCCGACCCAACGCATGTCGAGATCGCAGCCCGTGTTGGGTCAGCGCTGCGCTTGACCCAACCTACGCGCTTCGCGTCAGTTCGCCGTGCGCGTCGTCTTCTTCAGGAACGCCGGCACGTGATCACCGAGGCCCACGGGCGACGGCCCGCGGTCTTCCCTGTCGCGGTCGGGCGAACGGGGTGGACGCGGCTCCCAGGGCTGGCGCACGGGCTTTGCCTGTCGAGGCTGCTGTGTTGGCTTACCCTCCGGGCGGCGCTCCGGCCGCACGGACTTCTCGCCCCTCTGGGGCCGTCGGTCGCCGCGGGCTGGACGGGGACGATCCTCAGCTACCCGAGGTGCCCTCGGTTGCGAGCCCTGCTCGCTCTCCCTGGGCCTCTGAGCCCTGTGTTCGCCGCGGTCCCGGACTGGGCGCTCCCGCGGCTGTTCGGTCGCGGACGAAGGGGGCGCGACCGAAACCGGCTGCGGCTGGTCATGACCGTTGAGGATAACTGGCAGGTCCTCACGCTCGGGCCTACGCGGCGTGGTCGAAGCGCCGTGGCGCTCGGGTCGATGCGATCCGTTGCGGAACCCGCCGCCGCTGCTCTTGCCGCGCGCCTCGGGGCGACCCGCTGGCCGGCCTCCGCGCCCGGGGCGGCCACGCCGCCGTTTGCTGCCGCTGGCGATGTCCTCCTCGCTTGGGCCATCGCCGATCCAGGTGACGGGTGCGCCCAGCATCCTCTCAATGTCCTTGAGCTGCTTGAAATCCTCGGGCGTGACCAGCGTCAGCGAGCGGCCTTCCTTCCCCGCCCGGCCCGTGCGGCCGATGCGGTGCACATAGTCGTCGGACTGCCAGGGCACGTCGAAGTTGAAGATGTGGCTCACGTCGGGGATGTCGAGCCCGCGCGCCGCCACGTCGCTCGCCGCCAGGAACGTGATGCGACCCTCGCGGAAGGCGTCGAGCGTCGCCGTGCGGCTCATCTGGTCCATGTCGCCGTGCAGCGCACCCGCATTGAAGCCGTGCTTCAGGAGCGACTTCAGCAGGATCGCCACGTCGCGCTTGCGGTTGCAGAAGATGATGGCGTTCTTGACGTGCTCGGAGCGGATGAGATCGCGCAGCACCTCGCGTTTGTCGTAGTCCTCGGTGGAGGGGCAAAAACGGAAGCGTTGCGTGATCGTGTTGACGACCGAGGCAGGCCGCGTCACCTCGATGCGCACCGGGTCCTTGAGGAAGGTGTCGACCAGGCGCTGGATCTCCTGCGGCATGGTCGCCGAGAAGAACAAGGTCTGCCGCCGGGGAGGAAGCAGCTTGCAGATGCGCTCGATGTCGGGAATGAACCCCATGTCGAGCATGCGGTCGGCCTCGTCGATGACGAGGATCTCCACTCCCGTAAGCAAGATCTTGCCGCGCCCGAAGTGATCGAGCAGGCGGCCCGGCGTGGCGATCAGAACGTCGACGCCCCGGTCGAGCCTCTTGAGCTGGTCGTCGAACGAGACGCCGCCGATCAGCAGCGCCAGGCTAAGCTTGTGATTGATCCCGTACTTCTCGAAGCTTTGCGCCACCTGGGCGGCAAGCTCGCGCGTCGGGGCCAGGATCAGCGAGCGGGGCATACGCGCCCGCGCCCTTCCGGTTTCCAGCCGTGCCAGCATGGGCAGGACGAAGCCCGCGGTCTTGCCGGTGCCCGTCTGGGCGATGCCGAGCACGTCGCGTCCGGTTACGGCGACCGGGATGGCCTGGATCTGGATGGGAGTTGGTTCGGTATAGCCGGCGGCCTGGATGGCAGCCTGCACTTTCGCGCTGAGCCCAAGCTCAGCGAAGGTTGCGGTGTGCAAAAGATAGTTTCTCCGTGCGTCTTCTCGTGGGCCGACGCATGCGCGACGCGTAACGGGCGCGACATCGGCAACGGAGAGCGCAGGGGTAACAGCCGCAAAGGGCCTAACGGGAAAGCGGAAGCTTGGGGAAATGATCTATGAAAGCGATCCCCTGCGCCCGTCAGTTGCCGGTCAATGGCACAGTTCGCCTGAAAAGGCAAGCAGATCCGCTTGCTTGGAGGCCTATGAGGCAAGCCAATTCGCCGCGTAGGCCCTGCATCTCGGAGCGGGCACTGCAGGCCTCAGAACGCTCTGGCATCTCAGCCAAGACCATTCGAATTCGTTCACCATCGACGGCAACGCAGGCGAGGAGCACATTGCGGCAGACTGCCGATCAGGGAGAGCTTGAGATGCCCGCTGCAACCAAACTCGTGCTGGTTCCCGGCCTTTTGTGCACCAGGGCCCTGTGGGCGCCGCAGATGGCGGCGCTCGCTGACATCGCCGATATCACCGTTGCCGATCACACGCGCCACGACACCATGATGGGAATCGCCAAATCGATCCTGGCCGCCGCACCCGAACGATTTGCGCTCGCCGGCCTGTCGATGGGTGGATACATCTCCTACGAGATCGTGCGCCAGGCGCCCGAGCGCGTGACGAAGCTGGCGCTGCTCGACACGGGGGCGCGGGCCGATCCGCCGGAGCGCAAGGAGCAGCGGCTGCGGCGCAATGCGCTTGCCCAGCGCGAGGGTGCCGGAGCCGTACAGGACGAGCTGATGGCCGCGCTCATCCACAAGGATCGGCTGGGGGACAAAGCCTTCACCGGCATGATCAGGCAGATGGCGGTCGACATCGGTGCCGCAGGGCTGATCCGCCAGCACGCGGCCATCATGAGCCGGCCCGACAACCGCCCGCTCCTGCCGAGCATCAAGTGTCCGACGCTCGTGATCGTCGGGCGCGAGGACGCACTGACGCCGCCAGAACTGGCGCAGGAGATCGCTACCGGCATCCCGGGCGCGAAGCTCGAGATCATCCCCGACTGCGGGCATCTCTCCACGCTCGAGAGGCCCGAAGCCGTCAACCGCGCCATGCGTGCGTGGCTGACGGCGTAACACGCTTGTCATCCCGGAATTCGCGCGAGCGAATATCCGGGACCCAGAAGCCAAGCGTGCCGAGCGGCCCTGGGTTCCGGCTCTTCGCGCTGACGCGCTACGGCCGGGATGACAGTCGTCAGCTCGTGCCCTCTTCCTGCAGCCAGCGCGCGATGGTGCCGCCGATGACGGCGCCCAGGATCGGCGCCACCCAGAACAGCCAGAGCTGGCTCAGGGCCAAGGTGCCGCCGAACACGGCGCTGCCGAGGCTGCGCGCTGGGTTGACCGAGGCGTTCGAGACCGGGATGGCCATGATGTGGATGGCCGTGAGAGCCAGGCCGATGGCGATCGGCGCAAAGCCGGCCGGCGCACGCTTCGACGTGGCTCCCATGATGACGATCAGGAAGAAGGCGGTCAGCACCGTTTCGATCAAGAACACGGACAGCAGGCCGGAGCGCAGCATCGACAGCGAGTCGTAACCGTTGGCAGCGAACGTCGGCGGCGCCCTGCCGATGACGTAGAACAGCGCGCAGGCCGCCAGTGCACCCAGGCACTGGGCGATGATGTAGCCGAGTGCCGTGTTGGCGTTGACGCGGCCGCCGGCGACGAGGCCGAGCGTGACGGCCGGATTGAAGTGCCCGCCCGAGATGTGCCCGATCGAGAAGGCGAGCGCCATCACGGTCAGGCCGATCGAGAAGGCGACACCGAGGATGCCGGTCGCTCCGGCCGGCGCCCCGAAGGAATAGAAGGCGGCGCCGAGCACGGACGACATGAGCATGAACGTGCCGACGAACTCGGCTGCGAGTGCGCGTTGATTCATTGGGGTCCCCCCTGCCACAGCCGGCACGCGAATCGCGCCGGTCCCGGGTGAATTCTTAGGCCTTGTTCGGAAGATTGTTTAGTCCCCCGCCGCAGCCGCAATCCGCCTGCCCCGCAGTAATCTGACCCACTGGGGTGCATTCGGGCAGGCGGGTGTCGAAGCGCACCCTCGAGCTGCTGCGCATCGAGTTGCGCGCCATCATGCAGCAGCTCGGTGCGCCTACGATCAAGCACCTTGTACCGGCGATGGTTCGACGAGCTTGAGCTGGAGCCGAGGACCGCCTCTAGCCGCTCGCCTCGTCGAGCTGCTTGATGGCGTCGCGGTCGAGCTTGAGGCGTGTTCCTGCGATCAGGTCTTCGAGCTGCGCCATGCTCGTGGCACTGGCGATCGGCGCCGTGACGCTCGGCCGCGCCAGGAGCCACGCCAACGACACGTGCGCGGGTTTCGCCCCTAGGCGCGCCGAGACCTCGTCCAGCGCGTTGAGGATGCGCAGGCCGCGCGCGTTGAGGTAGCTCTTCACCCGGTCGCCGCGGGCGCTCTTTCCCAAATCCGCCGCCGTGCGGTACTTGCCGGTCAGGAAGCCGGCGGCAAGCGCATAGTAGGGAATGACGCCGACCTTCTCCTTCAGACACAGCGGCTCCAGCTCCTTCTCGAAGCCGGCGCGATCGGAGAGATTGTAGAGCGGCTGCAGGCTCTCGTAACGCGGCAGCTTCTTGGCGGCGCTCGTCTTCAAAGCCTCGGCCAGCCGCGGCGCCTCGTGGTTGGAGGCGCCGATGACCCGCACCTTGCCCTGCTCGATCAATTGGCTGTAGGCGCCGAGCGTCTCCTCGAAGGGGGCGGATTTGTCGTCGGTGTGGGATTGGTAGAGGTCGATGTAGTCGGTCTGCAGGCGCTCGAGGGACTCCTCGACCCGCGCAATGATGTAGCCCTTCTTGAGCCCCTGGCCAATGCCCGGCATCTCGATACCGACCTTGGTGGCGATGACCAGCTTGTCGCGCCCGCCGCGCGCCTTCAGCCACTTGCCGATAATGGTCTCGGACTCGCCGCCCTTGTTGCCAGCCACCCACTTGGAATAGACGTCGGCCGTGTCGATCGCATTAAAGCCCGCACCGACGAACCCGTCGAGCAGCTTGAACGACATCGCCTCGTCCACCGTCCAGCCGAACACGTTGCCGCCGAACATGAGCGGCGCGATCTCGATCGCCGACTTGCCGAGCTTGCGCTTTTCCATCAGGTCCTTCCCGGGTGCAATGGGGTGAAGGGACAGGATGCCCGATCCGGGACCCTGCCGCAAAGCCGATCGCGCCCGCGCAACGGCAGGACAGCGTTGCGCCAGAGCAGGGCCCTGGCGCCTACCTCTTCTTCGCGCCGCCGCCGTTGGTCTCCGCCGACCAGCTGCCGCCGACTTCCGGCGTCACGCCCGGTGCGGCCAATGCGCCACCCGGCACGCTCGCCGCCGGCGCGCTGGAGGCGCGCGCGCCGTCGCCCTTCTGGCCCGGCCGATCGCGTGCCTGCACGCGCGGATCTTCCGGCGTCATCTGGAAAATCTCGCGGAAAATGCCCGGAGTGATGATCGAGAGCGGGTTCACCATCACCTGCGGCTTCGCCATCGAGCCCTGGATGGCGAAGGTGATGCCGAATATGCCTTCGCCGCGCGGACCCGTGAGCAGCGGCCCGATCACCGGTATCGGAGCCGGCGCCCGCATGAGGCCGGACATCGGCACATAGGTGCCACCGACATTGAGCGTCTGCGCCCTGAAGTCGACCTTGCCGCGCATAGACGCGCTCACCAGCTGGCCATTGATGGAGCCGTCATGCATCACGAACTGGCCGTGGCCGACCGAGAAGGGAACGCGCATGATCTCGAATTCGAACTGCTCGCGCTGCTGGACGGTAGTGGTGCGGCGCCCGCTGGTCTTGGTTTGGGTGCTATCCGCGCTCTGCAGTACCTCCGCGATGATCGGGTCGCCCAAAACGAGGAAGTCGCGCACCCAGAGCGTGCCGGTGCGCTCCGCGGGGCCCTGGCCGTCGAGGTTGACCTCGAGATTGACAATGCCGCCAACCGCATTGGGATAGAAGCCGACGAGCTTGAAGAGCTGGCCCGCGTCCATGGCCTCGGCGCGCAGCCGGCGGTTCTGACCGGCCTCGTGGCGCACCTCCGCGGCGAACGGCTTGCCGCCCTCCAGCACGCCGCGCGCGTCGAGCCAGGTCAGCTTGTTGGAGCGCTTCTGCAGCAACATCTTCACGTTGCGCAGCGTGGTGTCGGAAAAACCGACGACGGTGTCCACCTCGGCGCGCAGATCCAGGCCCGGGCGCACCTTCGTGCTCTGGTCGCCGAGATGGGCGACGTCGAAGAAGGAGCGGAAGAGGTCCCGGCCGTCGTAGGTGGGCCCCTTGGCGCTCACGTCCCAGATGCCGTCAGGGCGCACCTTTCCGTGCGTCTCGAGGCTGGTGACGACATTGAGCGAGAAGTTGGGGAAGCGGAACTCCTTCAGCTTGTTGTCGGCGCTGATCCCCATCCAGCCTTCTATCGCGACGTCGTCGCCGACCAGCCTGACGTTGTTCAGCTCGGTGGGATAGGTGGGGCCGCCTTTGACGAAATCGAACTCGAACACGCTCGCCCGACCCTTGGGCTTGCGCCAGGCGACGCTCTCGAGCATGACGTCGGCATTGAGGAGATCTGCGCGCAGGTGCACGCGGCGCTCGCCGCGCACATCGCGGGCGACCGTCACTTCGACGCCGACGTCGCCCTGCACCATGTCGTTGATGTCGAGCCCGAGCTGGTTGCGGTAGCTGTTGTCCAGCACGGCGCTGATGCGCAGGGGCGGCTGCTTGTCGGCAGGGGCGGCGTACACGTGCTGCCAGCTAGCCTTGGCGACGACGCCGCCGTTGATCAGCATGTCCCCCCTGGCCTCAACGGCCGTCGTGGTCATGTCGATGGCGACATTGGCACCGTGCACCTCATAGGGGCCCAGCGTGTGGCCCAATCGTCCCTCGCTGATCCGTGTCTTGCCCTCGACCGTGACGTCGCCCGGCTCCAGCGGCCGGCCGAGCGGCATCGATATTGTGAGCTGGCCGTCGACCTTGCCGTCGATACCTGCCAGGGGGACACCGTTCTTCTGCAGCAGATGGAAGGGCTCGCTGTCCAGCATCTCCAGCGCCAGGGACAGCGGCCCTTGTCCCCTGAAGGCGACCCGCCCCGTGCGCGGCAGCGGCTCTGTCATGTCGACTGTGAAGGCACCCTTGAGCGCGAGCTTGCGGCCGTCGGGAACGGCGAAGGTGGCGTCCGGAGCCGTCATCTCGAAGGTCTGGCCGTCGAGGCGCACGAGCGCGCGGGGCACATCGAGCACGGGCCAGCTGTCGATGACGGCGAACCCGAGATTGGCTCCCTCGAGCGTCAGCGAGCCACGCTCGCGGCCCGTGCGGGCCGCCCAGCCGCTGTCGCCACCGGTGCCTGACGTGAGCCGGAATGTCCCGCCCTGGACCCAGCCGCGCACCAGTCGCCGCACAATCCAGTCGCGGGCGTGCGGCGCCAGAGGCGTGGGCCAGAGCGTCTTGAAGAGGCTCACCGGCATCGGCCCGATCTTGCCATCGAGATGGGCCTGCATGGCGCCTGCCATGTCCGTCACGTCGCCCTGCGCCGAGACCTCCGCACCCCCGGCGCGGAGCTGAAACTGGCTGAGCACGACCTGGCCCCGCTCCGGCGAGAAGAACCCGCGCGCCGACCAGTTATCGAGGTCCAAGCGCGGGAGGAGAGGCGGCTCGGCCCCGATCCAGCCTCCGGCCGAGTTGACATCGAAGGACCAGCCGGGGCCTTCCGGTCCCTGCGCCGTGTGCACGACGCTGCCGGTGAACTGCACGCGGCTGTCGCCCCATACGATCACGGAGGGCGCGATCTCGAACCGGCGCGTGGCTCGGTTGTAGGACAGCGCGAGATGGCCGCCGTCGATGCGCAGCGGCGTCGCTACGAGCCACGGCAGCAGCACCTGTCCGGGCGCCGCGTCGATGCCGATCGTGCCGCCCAGGATCTCGCCCGTGCTGGACAAATCCAGCTTCGCATCGCCCCACACGGGCACATCGAAGCTCTCGAGGCCCGCAAGCTGCGGCAGCGTGCGCGCCAGCCCACGCGGGACGAGCCCCTGCACGGAAACCGCGAGTTGTAGAGACTTGGCGCTCTCGTGCTCGTAGGTGCGGAAATTGAGGGTCCAGGGGCCGGCAAGCGAGTCGATCTTGGCACGCCCGGCGATCGAGCTGCGGCTGCGTTTGTGGTCGAGATCGATATCGAGCTCCGGCACGCGCCAGACGCTCTTGCGGCTGCCGTTGTCGATCACCACGGTGGCGGACTTGAGCCCGACCCCGCGCAGGTAGGCGCTGGCGCGCTCGCCGCGCCGTGCGCGGGCGGACGATTCCGACAACACCTTGATGAGATCGATGCGCCCCAGCACGCTGTCGGCCTCACCGCTCGCTGCCGCTGCTGCAACCGCCGGCAGGTCGGAGGCGCCTCGCAATGCCGGCGACTTGGTGCGTTCGCTCTCGGGCGCGACGGCCGCCGTCGAGAACTTGAGCAAGAGCCTCCCGTCCTCGCCGTAGAACAGCGAGAGCCTCGGCGAGATGAGATCGACGCTCTCAGGAGCGATGCGTCCGTGCAACAAGGCCTTGCGGCTGAGCGAGACGGTTGCCGATGGCGCCAGCGCCAACACCACGTCGCTGGCATCGGTGACCCGCACGTTCTTGAGCTCGAACTCCAGCTGGTTGCTCTCGCCCAAGCGGAGGACGACCCCCTCGACGCGCACCTGCAAGCCCGCGGCTTCCTCCGCGATAGCTCTCTCGATGGGGTGAACGAGGAAGTCCAGCGAGACCGGACCGTGCAGCAGGCGCACATAGAGGAGGCCGACCACGAGCACGGCTGCGAAGGCCGGTATGCCGATCACCTTGGCGAGCAATGGCAGGGCTGCCCGCCATCGCCGGCGCGGCGCGGCCACCCGCCCCGTCGCACGCGATTTCGGCGTCGCGGCGGCCGGCACGCCGGTCGTCGGCGTGCTGCGTCTCGCCCCTTGCCCCCCAGTTCTTGTCACACCGCTCCCTCGCTCGAATGGTGATTCCCAGTCGCCGACCCGCCCAATATGCAGGCCAGCAAACCACCGAGCTCACTTGCCCTATGCAGCTTCCCCACAAAACCCGCGTCGGCCGCCACGTCAAAAGCGCTCGTGATTCTCCGGTACCGGCAGCTGAGAATCAGTGCTCGGGCAAGTCAAGGCGCGCCGGGGCCGCCGACGCAAGAAAAAGAGGCGGAAAAAGCGACCAAACGAAGGCGCCAAAAGCACAGCCCGGCGAACGCCCAGGGATCCCGAGCCCCGGTCAAGTCTGGGGTTGCGGTTCCAGACCGCCCGTGCCCGGCTCCGGACGCGGCGGACGCATCTTGCCGGCTGCTGGAACGGCTGGGCCGGCCGGACCCTTGGTCTCCTCGTCGTCGACCGCGCGGACGATCTTCTCGCCGCGCATCAGGCTATGCACTTCCTCGCCGTTGATGGTCTCGTACTCCATCAGCGCATGCGTGATGGCCTCGAGCTTGTCGCGGTTGGCAAACAGCACCTCGCGCGCCTTCTTCTCGCCTTCGGTGACGATGCGGCGGATCTCCTCGTCGATCAGCTTGGCGGTGTCCTCCGACATGTTCTGGCGCTGCGTGATGGCATGGCCGAGGAAGACTTCCTGCTGGTTCTCGTTGTAGCGCAAGGGCCCGAGCCTCTCGCTCATGCCCCATTCGGTGACCATGCGGCGCGCCAGCTCGGTCGCCTGCATGATGTCGCTGGAAGCACCCGTGTTGAGGTGGTCCTCGCCGTAGATGAGCTGCTCGGCGACGCGGCCGCCGAACATGGTCGCAATGCGCGCCTCGCACCACTGCTTGGAGTAGCTGAGCTTGTCGCGCTCGGGCAGGCTCATGGTGACGCCGAGCGCACGCCCGCGCGGAATGATCGTGACCTTGTGCAGGGGATCGTTGCCCGGCACCAGCATGTTGACCAGCGCGTGGCCACCCTCGTGATAGGCGGTGGCCAGCTTCTCCTCCTCGGTCATGATCATGGAGCGCCGCTCCGCGCCCATCATCACTTTGTCCTTGGAGTCCTCGAACTCCTGCTGCGTCACGAGGCGCTTGTTGCGCCGCGCAGCCAGCAGCGCCGCCTCGTTGACGAGATTGGCGAGATCGGCACCGGAGAAGCCCGGCGTGCCGCGGGCGATGACCCTGGCATCGACGTCAGGGGCCAGGGGCACCTTGCGCATGTGCACTTTCAGGATCTTCTCGCGGCCGGCGACGTCCGGGTTCGGCACGACGATCTGGCGATCGAAGCGGCCGGGACGCAGCAGCGCGGGGTCCAGCACGTCAGGACGGTTGGTGGCGGCAATGATGATGATGCCTTCGTTGGCCTCGAAGCCGTCCATCTCGACGAGCAACTGGTTCAGCGTCTGCTCGCGCTCGTCATTGCCGCCGCCGAGGCCGGCGCCGCGGTGCCGGCCGACGGCATCGATCTCGTCGATGAAGATGATGCATGGCGCGTTCTTCTTGGCCTGCTCGAACATGTCGCGCACGCGCGATGCGCCGACGCCCACGAACATCTCGACGAAGTCGGAGCCGGAGATGGTGAAGAAGGGCACATTGGCCTCGCCGGCAACGGCGCGTGCGATCAGCGTCTTGCCGGTGCCGGGTGGGCCGACCAGCAGAGCGCCGCGTGGAATACGGCCGCCGAGCCGCTGGAACTTTTGCGGATCGCGCAGGAACTCGACGATCTCCTGCAGGTCGGTCTTGGCCTCGTCGACACCCGCGACGTCCTCGAAGGTCACACGGCCCTGACGCTCGGTCAGCAGCTTGGCCTTCGACTTGCCGAAGCCCATGGCGCGGCCGCCGCCCGACTGCATCTGGCGCATGAAGAAGATCCACACGCCGATTAGCAGCAGCATTGGAAACCAGTTGACCAGCACGCCCAGAATCGAGGGCACGTCCTCCTCGGGAGGCCGCGCCGTGATCTTCACGCCCTTCTTGCTCAGCCGCTCGACGAGGTTGGGGTCCTCGGGCGCGATGGTGGTAAACGTGTTGCTCTTGTCGCGGTAGGCGCCGGAAATGCGGTGCTTGGCGATGGTTACTTCCGATACGTTGCCGGCTTCGACGCCGGCCAGGAAGTCCGAATAGCTGATCTCGTTGCCGCGCCGGCTCTGACCGGGATTCTGGAACAGATTGAAAAGCGCCATCAGCAGCAGGCCAATAACGACCCAGATCGCGAGGTTCCGGAAATTCGAATTCATCGGGGTTCCTTCATGCCTCGGGCGTCTTCCGTGCCATCTGGCCCCAGGCACCTGCCACGCCCGCGCCGCCGCTCGGCGAGGTCCGCGCTGGGTTTAACATAGGTGTGTATAGAATATTTGCCAAGCACGGGTCCCTCCCCGCCTGGCTGGCAAAGGCATTCTCGGCGGGCTGCAGAAAACTCGAAAAGGCCATTGTTTCCTACTGTTTCAGCATGCTTCGGGCTCGTCCTTGCCGACTACGCCGATTACGCCGGAGTTGTATCGCAAGCCCATGAAGTCGGCCGAAATCAGACTGTCGAGGCCCTTGTGCCCCCAAAAATCGATAGCCGGCACGGCGAGGAGGTCGTTTGCGCGCCAAAACGATGGCACCAGGAGCAGCGCCGACGTTCCCTTGACGGCGCACCCCAGGCGTTTGAGCTCCACGAGGCCTGCCCCGCCGAGCGCGCGCACCTCCAGGCTGCCTTCCAATCCGTCTGCGATCTCGATGGCGAAGCGGCCGTCCCACAGCACCTTGGCGCCGCCGGCGACGGTCACCACCGGCAGCGCCAGCCGGCCCGGCTCGCGCTCGATCTGAATGACCTCACCCGCCGCCGTGATCTGCGCCCGGGCCAGCGTCCAGCTGCCGGGCTCCCGGGCCTTGCCCTGCCAAAGCCTGGCGACCATCGGCTCGAGCTTGCCCAGCGGCACCGGCTCGCCGGATCCGC
>JRHI01001846.1_pt1 | contig 16323 bp, 19 predicted proteins | sample 215371 | NCBI WGS metagenome assembly JRHI01 (sample SAMN02929681, study PRJNA255918) | sediment metagenome | biome: cave system; feature: Ice Cave; material: Sediment; isolation source: sediment from deep within a dark volcanic ice cave with no known source of... ...
GCCTATCATTGTACTCATTGGCGAAGCTGCTGTCAACCCCCGGCATGGAGCGCGTTGCGTTGAGCCACGGCTGACCATGCGTCATCTCGTTGGCGATCACGTCCGCGATCCAGTGAACGTAGAGCTTTGGAAGTTTGTCCTGTGGGCCGCGCCGCGTTCGATGGTGTTCCTTGATGCGCTCTCTCACGTAGTAGAGGATCGCGGTCTCGATCTCCTTGTTGGCCTCAGGATGCTTTGCCACCCTTCTTCCCCTTCTTGGGCTTCTTCTTACCCGGCACAGGGTCGTCCTGCGCGGCATCGGCCAGAAGCTCAAGGAGGCCCAGAGCGCGAACACGCGGGTAGGGCTCCTCACTCAGCTTGAGAGGGTCGTCGAAGACGACGGTGCCGCCGTGAACTCTGGGACCTTCCGGCATGCGGGCGTAGGCATCGGCCTGACGGATCACTTGGAGGATCTCGTAGGCGATGTGTCCCGACTCCCCGACATCTTTGTTACTGATCGAGAGGTGCGCGTTCGGCGAGCCCTGGAGCTCGGGGAAAAGTCTCGTCTTGATCGCGTTGAAGTGTGCCTTCACCTCGTCGTCGTGGCCGCCCCGCGACCATAGGACTTGACCCACCTCGTCCAGCTGACCCATGAGGACGCGGGAGTAGAGATCGAGCGCATTGAGCAGCGGACCGATGTGTTTGGGATCGAACGTGACCTGGATCCCGTAGACCTTGTTCGTCTTCTTCACAGGCGTGGCCACTGGTAGTCCGATCTCCCGAGAACGGGGTGGCAGCTGCGGCACACGAGCCTATCGTGGTCCTTCTCCTGGCGGTCAAAGCTGTCGAGGAACAAGCCCGGCACGCCCCGTTCGTCCACGGAGGGCTTGCCGCAGGTGTGACAGTTGGGCCAGTGCTTCGAGCAGCCTGCGAACGGCGCGCAGACCGGAGGCGTTACTTCTGTTTGGGTTTCTTCGTTCGCCATACGTGGTGATACTTCCCCCTTCCACGTCTTGGGGGGCGAGTAGGCGGGGTACCCGTCGAAGTCGAACACTTCTGTACTTACCGTCGCGAGGGTAAAACGGAGCCGTGCCGAAACGGTTCGCCGTAGGTGACGGTGTGGTCTTCCCGATCTGGGCCCACGAAGCCAAACGAGATCGCGGCTACCTTGTCGAGACGCACGCGCTGGGCGTAGTGATCGAGGTTCTGACGGCTGGTGGTGTCTCCTACAACATCCGTGACCTCACCACCTGAAAGATCCACGGAGTCATCCACAAGTTCGTCCGCGAGCCTGATCTGCTGACCAGGCTCGCGATTGCATCCGCCGATCAGCCGCTGGGCTGATTCGGGACCGCAGTCTTTTCGATCCGGGCGTGGATCGCGGCGAGGCGATCGGGGTGTGCGCGAAGCTCAGCCGCGTCGGCGCGGACGTTCAGGTTCGTCTTCTTGAACCCGCCGTTGTGCCCCCCATGACCGATAAACAAATGGCACTCAAGACCTTGCACGTATTCGCACAGGGCGATGTAGTTCGTCGGGTCGAGCTCCAGTGCCGGATTGGTGTGGAACGGGACCACGTGGTGGACCTGGAGCCCCGTCTTGGCTCCGCAGGCTGCGCACCCGTTCGCCCGGACCTCCGGGGTCGCGAGGAATTGCTTCCTCGCGGTCGGCCACTTGTTCGAGCGCTTGCCGTGCTCGTCGTTGCCGCCGGAGCCCTTGACCTTCTCACGCTTCTGCGCCGCCTTGACGCGGGCGACGTGTTCCTTCGTCTTCTTGACTGTGCCCAGCTTGCGATGGTATTGATGGGGTAGCAACACCTTCTCGGTGGCCGCGACCATACTGATGCCCTCCTTGGCGAGGAGGATCATCGCAAGCATCAGTATTACGAGCAAGGGCACAGACACAAAAGCGACGGGCTCCCTGGGAAGGGGAGCCCGTAGAATACATGTCCTGACCGGCCACGACTAACAAGACCCAGAGAAAGCTGGACCCATGTCGCCTAACCAAGCCGCGTCGTTCCAGGCGAGGCCGTTGCTCGAAACGTAGTCAATCATGACCACGCCGATTCCTGCTTCGTTGCCGGTTGCGAGACGACCTTGCGATCATCTCGTCTGACACCGGCTCCATAGGCGTTTTTTGTCTCCGGGCAACTCCCGGCGACAAGAACGTTGATTGCGGCATTGAGGTCCGCGTATTCATTGGCGAAGCTGCTGTCAACCCTCGACAGCGGCGAGGCCCTTCTTGAGATCCTTGGTGAGCGACTGGAGATCCTCGATCGCGTCGTCCACGTCCGTCTGCTCGTTGTTGGCGATGCCGTTCAGGATCGTGGCGGCGTTGCGGTGGATGCTCTCGAAGTACTTCCCGAGCTTGACGCGCGGGTCCTTCGCATCCACCTTGTCCGTGGACTCCTTGAGCTCCTTCGTGAAGTGCTCGACGAAGCCGCCGGCCACATCACGGATGTGCTCGTAACCCTCGATGATCTTGTTGCCGAGCTCCTGCATCTCGCTGTCGCTCGGGGCCGTGGTGCGGCCTTCGAGGATGCCCTTGAGCTCCTTGAGGGTGTTCTCGACCGACTCCGCCTTCTCGCCGGGACGCGGGGTCGCCTTGCCCCACTTGTAGCCCTTCGGAACGCGGGGGGCGTTCGTGCCGTCGATCTGGTTCGACGGGTCGTTCTCCGGCTTGCCGGCCCACTTGTAGCCAGCCGGGCCGTTGCCGGGGAGCTCGCTGGGGTCCTTGTCCATCAGGTCGGGGCCCATGTACTTGTTCTGGGTCTCGATGATGAAGGACTGAGCGTTGATGACGTACTTGTAGTCCTCGTGGGTGAACTTCTTGACCTGCGCCTCGTTGAGGCTGTGGTACTGACGAACGACGCTCCACGCGGACTCGTAGGCCGCCATCTCGTTGTCGTAGTCCTCAGGCTTGTCGTGACCCGCCGGAGCCGGGTGGGGCGCCGGGTGGGCCGGGGGAGCGGGAGGGGCGCCTGCGCCAGGAGCCGGCGGAGCGCCAGCGCCCATCGGAGGCCCACCCACCGGAGGCATGCCCTCGTCGCCGTCCGGCTCACCGGGCATCGGCGGCGCACCCGGAGCGGGCGGCGCCGGGGCCATCGGGTCGGTGTTCTCCGCGAGGGCCCTCTTGCCCTGCACGTCCTTCGCCTTGATCTGCGCCCGCTGACCGTCCGAGAGGAGTCCGAGAACCTCGAAATCCTCTGCGAGAGTGGTCATCGGCTTCTGGTCGTACATCGCTGTCGTTCTCCTGACCGGCTTCGCTACGAGCCGTTCGCAAGCTGGCTGAGGAACTTGATGCCGTTGAGGAGGCGCGGTACCACGCGGCCGACCGCCTCGTACACACGCGACATCTCCTCCAAGTCTTCGCGGTTCACGCCGGAAAGAACACCAATCGCCGACTTGATGTCTTCGGCGATGTCGCGTGCGCACTCGATCGCGCCACGGTGAGTGCTCTCGTTCTTCGAGAGGCTCGCCAGCGCTTGGACGGCGGTTGCGGTTCGCTCCTTGAGGAACACGCTCACGTCGTCGATCGAGTCAGAGACGAGCTTTTTCGGGTCGTCCCCATCCGTGCGGGGCAGCGGGAGTTCAACAGACTCCTTCACATGCTCCGCCACGATGTCTTGCCACCACGTCTTCCGGCTGAGACCGCGAAGGGCCACGTCCATCGCCAGCCGGCGCTGAACGTCGCCCTTCATGTCGAGCGTCCCGGCGATCCCACGAATCATGGGCGTCGCGGAGTCGTAGTCCTCCTTGAGGACGAGCTCAGCGGCCGACATCGCGGTCGCCATGAGCTCCTCACTGACGTTCGGGATCGAACCGGGGATCGAGAAGATTTCCGGCTTCCCGAGCCGGATCGCATCCTTGTCCTCGATGACGGGGATCCGCATGATCACGCCGTCCTTGCGGGCGGCGACGTGATGCGGATAGGTCGCGATGAGTTCAGCGGGGCCACCGTCCCACGACGGGTCCCGAAGCGCTTCGGCAAGCCGCTCGCGTCGAGCCTCAAGGGAGCCTTCCTTGAGCTTGGACACGATGTCGACTTCGCCGCGTGCGGCGCGCAACGTCTCGACGACCGTCGCCTCGTTGGCCATTGCGTTGGCTCCCATCAGAGATCGACGCTATCGTCTAGAGTTATCCCCGCCAATGAAAAAACTTGAGAATCTGATGTGCCATCTTCCGAACCGATGCGCACTTGTCAACGACCATGATGTTGTGCGCTTACATCACCAAGTCGTAACACTTTAGTTTATAGTGTGTTACGAACTCAAGCATCGGTTGGACTGAGAAGTCCCTTCACAAGCGCGGGGTGAGTCGTTTAGACTCATCACACAGTGAGTCCATCAGAATCGGACCACACTTTCATCAGGCAGGAGAGGCATGAGCACCATCATGGCCGACTTGACTCGCCTTAACTATTCGATCCCTGAGCAACTCGAAAAGGACTTCGACGACTACTGCCTGCTCACCGGACGCAAAGCGTCTGAGGTGATCCGGCAGCTGATCTGCGAAGTCCTCGAAGGGGACCGTGAGCTCGCGAAGCCGTCGGACATCGCGGCGTTCATGAAGCATTCTGCGCCTCACGACAAGCGTACCGACATGTGGATCGCGCCGAAAATTCTCCACCTGCTTGACTCGAAAGTCGACGAGGAGGGCTATCCCGGGAAGAGCGCGGTCATCGCGTGGCTGCTCAGCGGCTTTCTTTCGTCGCGGGGAAACCACGCAGCAGAGGAGATGGTCCGCATAACCACCTTCGTCGACCGCGAGACCTACGCGCGCCTTGGGACGCTTGGAGCGCCCTACGGCAAATCACCAGAGCAACTGATCGCCGAGCTCGCCAGGGAGCACGCGCGGAAGTCCAAGGCAAACAGGAGTTAGAGAGGGACCGATGGGAGCCAACCAGAACATCCCGGACCTCGACGTATACGGCAAGGGAAGCGGCGACTTCCGGCTGCCTTGCGGTTACGTCGACGGCAACGGCCGCGTCTACAACCACGTCTACCTTCGTGAGCTCACCGGCGTCGAAGACGATCTCCTCGACGACGACGATCTCAACGTGTCGGAGCGCATCTCGCGCGTCCTCACGAACTGCATCTCGAAAATCACGAGCGGCGACGCAACAGCACCTGTGATCGACGACAAGAAGACCATCGCGGGTGCCGTCGCGGACTCGCTCGAACGTGGTCTACCGTTCACGATCCCCGATCGCATGGCGTCGCTCCTCTTCCTGCGTCGACTGTCGATGGGCGACATTTACAAGTTCGAGCACAAGTGCCCGACGTGCGGCAAGGTCATCAAGAAGAAGGAGCTCGACCTCAAGACCCTCAAGGTCAGCTACTGCAAGGACGCGACAAAGCGCCGCGTGAAGCTCACGCTGCCCCGCTCCCACAAGGAGGCGGTGCTCAGGGTGATCTCTGCGTCGGGCGAGCGTCGTGTGGCCGAACTCAGGCCCACGATGAAGGACGTGAAGTCGCTCGCGATCCTCGCACGTCTGGAGACGCTCGATGGGAAGCCGCTGTCGGGCGACCCTCAGGCCGACCTGGAGACGATCAAGGCGCTGCCGCTCGCGGATCGCCGCGCCATCGTGAACACCTTCAACCTCATGGAGGGTTCGATCGAGACGGAGATCGAGCTCCGCTGCCCGTCGGCGGCCTGCCCCAGCCCGGAGTTCAAATTCGACCTGGATCTGGGCCAGGTTTTTTTCTCCAACCCCGAGTCGGAGACGACGGCAGAGGAACTCACCTGGATGTGATCCACGAACGGACAGGTTGGCTGTCCGTCAGGGGTCCCCGGTTCCATGCCTTCTTTCCACTCGGGTCACGAGTCGCTCTCGAACACGACATCCTGTTCCTCATGGAGGCTTACCAGCAACCGTACGAGTCGATCATGGCGATGCCGTCCTCGCGGCGGCATCGTCTGGTCAAGATGAAAGAGGAGATCACCAGACAGCAACGAGCCGGCGAGAAGGGCAGCCAAGTCCTGTCGGGGAACCCGACAGGCGTTGGTCCGCCGGGTGGCACTCCAGCACCCGGCGGAAGAACAGGTGTTCGGTCGCCCTCCGTGAATGTAGGCTATGGCCTATAGGTGATGTGAGGACGCAATGGCAAGGTGGATCTCGAAACTCGGAATTTGGGTCAATGCCGACTCGACGAGTCTCAAGAAGTTTGCGACCGCTGCGCGCGGCGCGGCTGGAGCCCTCCGCTCCATCTCCCACGCACTCGACCTCACCAATCTCGCTTCCACGAAATCCTTCCAGCTGAACAAGTCGCTCACGGAGACGGCGGCGCAGATGGGCGCTCAAACGAGCACCCTCTCCGATCAGGTGATCGACCTCTCGAACGCGACCGGCCTTTCGACTGAGAAAACGAGCGCGCTCGTACAGGCGCTCGCGTCAGCCGGCCAGGAGATCGACAACATTGATCCGCGTCTGGCGGAGCTCACCGGACGGTTCGGTGTGTCCGCACAGGGCGCAGTTGAGCTTGTGGCGGCAACGCGCAACCTGGGTACGACGGTCACGGATCTGACCGATGCGACGGCCTCGTGGCAAGTTCAGTTCAAGATGCCGGGCATGCTCGCACAGCTGCCGGAGGTTGTCGGCTACGCGCGCAAGTCAATGGCTGAGTTCGGCACCACTGTCGCGGGAGACACGAAGTCGATCCTGGAGAACACGCTCAAGACAGGCGCAATCTACGCGAAGACCTTCGGCGTCGACATACCACAAGCCATCCAGATGGCTCAGCAGAGCGAGTCCAAGTTCGCCTCCACGCTCAGCAACAGCCGCCGTGTCGCCCTTGGACTCTCGAAGGACTACGACGCCCTAACCACGTCGCTCATGGAGACGGGCCAGTACGGGTTCCAAGAGATCCAGGACATGCTCAAGAACGGGCAGAAGGATCCGCTCACGTTCGCGAAGAACATCAAAGAGATGGAAGACCGCATGCGGGCGGCAGGCGAGGCCGGCGATTATATGGCCAATCGCCTTCACGAGCAGATGTTGATGAACGCCCCGGAGGTCGTGAAGGAGCTCCTCACCAGTGAGGGCGCGCTCACAGAGGCGTTGAAGAAGCGCGCAGAGGCGCAAAGGATCGCCAACACCGACGTGGGCAAGGGCGGCAGCGCGTTCAACAACATGACGGCCTCACTCAAGGACACGGCGGGGACCGCGATCGAGACCTTCAAGAACCTCCTCAGCCTGGGGAAGACGATCATCGGCCTCGCGGTCGCCGACGACGTGAACTCCATGTTCAAAGGGCTCAACGATACGCTCAGGGACATCAACACTCGAATCAAGGAGTTCGCAGAGACCGCCAGCAAGTCAGAGACGGTTCAGAAGCTGCGCCCGATCTTCCATGCCGTTGGGAAGGCACTCATCGTTATCGGCACGGCAGCAGGAGCCGCCGCGAGCGCGTTCGTCCCATTCCTCAACTTCGGTGGTAGCGTCGCGCGCGTGATGAGCTTCCTCACGCGAGGGGCTAAGGGTGCTGCTGCGACCACGGGCAAGGTGGCAAGCGGAACGGGCATCCTCAGCGGTGTTCTGCGTCGGTTCACTAAGTTCCTGTTCGGGCCCGTCAACGCTTTCAAGTCGATCATGGTCGCGCTCAATGACTTCGGTAAGTCGCTGCGAGATCCGAAGCTCAGCGGCGCACAGGTCTTCGCGCGTGGTCTGCGAGCCGTGTTCGTGGGCCTTGCGAGCTTCATCGACACGATCTTCCTTGGCATCCCGTCCTTTTTGATGAAGACCTTCTTCCCCGAGATGGGGGGCTCGCTCGAACAGGGTGTCAAGATCCTCATGGGCCGGTTCGAGCGCTGGCTGACCCAGGGTGGAAGCACAAGCATCGGGAAATTCGCGGAGAGTGTTCTGAGAAAGTTGAACACCGCGCTCTCCCACGTCCGCGATTACGTGTTCGCTCACTTGGCCGGTTGGCGTAAGCACGTCGCCTCGTTTGGTCGAAACATCGGTCGAGCGATCGGCTTCATCGGAAAGCTCGCGATCGGACATATCAAGAAGCAGTTCTCGATCGACACGTGGCGCGGCATCTGGAACTCCGTCCTCGACTTCTTCAAGGGCGAAGGAATGTCGACCTACGTCGATACCATACTCGACCTTGGCAAGGCAGCGGTCGATCTTCTCGGCGATTTCTTCTCGAACGCCGCCGACGAGATCCTGCGCGCATTCGGAACGAATATCGACGCCGTGACGGAGATGTTCCACGCTTTCGGAGACGCCCTCACCGACTGGTGGGATCGGAAGACGACGGAACTCACGACGCCGGTTCACATCGCCTTCGAGACGATGGGCATCTTGGTCGATAAGGCCATGCTCGGCTTGAAGACCGGCATTTCGATCGCCTGGGACGCGATCAAGGAGAGCGTCGCGTCCGTCGTTGGCTGGATCATCGAGAACGCAATCGGCCCATTGATGAAGAAGATGGCCTATGCGCAACTCATGGTCGCGAAGGTCAAGTACGCGCTCGGTGGCTCAGACGAGGAGCTTATCAAGGCGCAGGAGGCCTATGACGCTACCGCTGGCTCCATTGAGGGTTACACGAAGAAACTTTCCGAATCCACCAAGGAAACGATCAACCAATCGAATCTGAGAACGCGCGCCGACGAAGACGCATTGGCGAAGCGTCAGGCCATGCTGGAGACCTACAAGAAGAATGAGGACAAAATCCAGGCTGACGCCGACAAGGGCTATCAGGCTCGCAAGGAGGCCCGCGAGAAGGCTGCGGCGGACCGCTACTCGAAGATGATGGAGACGGTCGCCGCCAAAGACAAAGCGCGCGCTGAGGAGGCCGCCAAGTTCGAGCAGGCGAAGACGCAGTTGGAGGGTAGTCGGAAGTCAGCGGGCGCCTATTTGGCGTCGGTCGCCGATGCCCTGGCCAAGAAGCAGAAAGACGCGACGGACCAAGGCGACGCCAACGCTGCCAAGGCGCTTGGGAAGAAGTTGGCCAAGACGCAAGACCTCATTCAGGCTCTGGAAGACGCGACTTCGCAGAAGGGCGTCAACAAGGTCGTGGTCAAGACCAAACTTCTGGCCGGTGAAAAGGTTGATGCGGCGGAGCTCAAGGCTGCCGGGCTCAAGATGAAGACCCAGAGTAAAGGCGACGGACCCGCGCCGATGTCCGCCGCTCTTGGCGCCGGATCCGTGAAACCTCCGACGCCGCCCAAGGTGGAGGCGCCGAAGCCGGCGCCGTCACAGTCTGTCACCGTCAAGAACGTCGTGGAGTTCAAGGGTGATCTCGGAAAGGTGGTCGAGAGGACGCAAGCTGAGGAGATGCTCAGCACGGGTGGCGGGATCGGAGGTCGGCCGTAATGGGAGTCAAGCGCGAACCGACCGGGCCGCTGATCACGTCGACCCTGTTCCAGATCAACGAGTGCATCTTCTGGGGGCGCACGCGTCCCAAGACCATCGCACCCCAAGATGACGACGAGCGTTACGTCGTTACGAACTTCGACCGACTCGATCTCATTGCCGCTCGTCGACTTGGCGACTCCCAGCTTGGCTGGGTGATCCTCGCCCGGAATGACATGCGGCTCGCCCCGAACGATCTCGTTCCGGGCAACACGATCTTCATTCCGACCCGCCAGAGCCTCCGGCAGAGAGGAATCGTCCGATGACCAGCGGTCTTAACGGCGGAAAGCCGACCGCTCCGCGCGATGTCGGCGACTTCTTCTCACCCTTCTTCCGGGTGGCCTTCCGCTCCCTGGGCAAAGAGCTCGGCGTCATCCAGGAGTTCGCGAACGAGGAGACGTTCAAAACTACGAGCCTCGCGGCCACGGCCACGACGGAGGACACAAGCAACCCCAGTCAGCTGGAGTTCCTCTCGACGCAGCTGCCGAACTACGCGGCCAGCCTCTCCATCGAGGCCATGATTGGCGCCGCGCTCAGGTTCACGCTCACGCTCACACCGCCCTACGAGGATGCGCTCAAGATCATCGACAACAAGCTTGTCGGCTACGCGACGCTGGTGAAGGTGCAGTGGGGTTACACCTCCAACTCCAGTGATAACAACATCTTGAGCGACATCTTCGTCTTCCAGAACCAGCATCCGGCGATCGAGTTCGGCCAGGACATCACGATCACTCTATCCGGCTACGATCTCGTCTCCGGCGCGGGCATGCGTAACACGTCGAAGGTGATCTACGACCGGATCGCGTTCCCGACCGACTACAGCTTGCTGCTCGCACTCCTCTCGAAGACGAAGCTCCGACTCGACATCTCGAAGGTGCCGGCGACCAGCACTCTGTTCGTGCCGAAACTCTTCCCGCCGACGGTCGATCAGCACCCGACCGACTGGCAGTTCATCCGCCGTCTCCTCAGTGACAACAACCTCTCAGGCCACGCAGAAGGCGCGGTCTTCAAGGTCTACAGCCCGAACGCGCTCAGCGCTGAGGAGAACGCGTACCGCTTTCTCTGGCGGCTGCAACCGGAGGGGAAGCGCGACATCCCCATGATGTCCTTCACGGGGAACCCCAACGGCTTCCTCTTCATGCCCCCTGAGGCCAAGGGCTTGCGAGCCCTCGCATCCGACCCCGATTCGGGAATAACGGTCGGTGAGGACGTGAGCGCGGCGGGGCTGGCCGACCAGCAGAACGTCGGCGAGACGACGGGGAACTCAGAGGACGACCCGACGAGCAGCGCTACGTCACTCGCATCTGATGACGCCGACGACGGCGAGACCGACGACGACGAGGAGATCGGTGCGCCCGTCACTACACGGCCGTCGCCCCGTCCCGACATCGACACCGGAACGGTCTACTCACGTCCGGGTCAGATGTCGAACGGCGATGAGCGCGCCAAGGGCATCGTTCGCGGCGCCGCTGTCTTCGCGAACGTGGGTGCGAGGTGCACGGCTCCGGGCATGCCCGATGTCATGCCGCCGCTGCTCGTTCGTGTAGATGGCGTAGGTAGCCTGTTTGGCGGGCCTTACTTCATCAAGTCCGCGAAGCACGAGATCAGCACAAGCGGCTACGAGATGGAGGTCGAGCTTCTGCGCCACACGATCCAGGGTGCGCCGGGCACGAAGCCCCTGGGCAAGCCGGTCGACCCCCCGGACGGCGACCCCGACGTGGAACCGCAGGACGAAAACGCCGATGAGGACGAGGACTAGTCAACCACCGCCAGCTAAAGCAGGCGGCTTGCATTTGCACACGGGAGGCCCGCATGCGACACGATAGGCCGGTTGACAGGCGGCCCGCCAGCGTCGGATGTACCAACACTGGCAAGGTACTTGGCTCGGATGTTCAGGGCGCCAACGCGGTCGGCATTGGACTGGTAGCCACAGTCCCGGCAGCGGAAATCGGATTGGGAGCGACGATTGTGACGATAGACGCATCCGCAACGGGGACAGGTCTGGCTGGTGTGCCGGGGGTCAACCCCGACAACCGTGCAGCCCTGAGTGGGTAGTAGGTCGCATGGTGGAGCCGGACGCCGTTCTTCTCACGGTGCTGCCAGCCGTAGGCGCAAACGGCATTGAACGCTGCGGTGAACTGGCCCAGCGTTTCAGCCAGGATACCGGCCTGTCGGCCTGAGCAGCAAACGCACCGTTCTGTCCATATCGCAGTATACCGTATGCTAGCGGATTCTGTAAGGGAAAGGAGGACGCGGCTTCCCCCGTCGCCTGAAGGCGACGGTCCCCGCCGCGAACGTCTTATGGAGATCGAAGACATCGACCGAGTTGTCCTGAACGGTTTCAGATCCGTTGGCCGCTGCCGCGCCTCCGATGTGCACGGCTACTTCTCGCGGTTGACCGGCCTCGACATCCTCCGACCCGAAATCGAGGAGTCGATCGACCGGCTCATGGAGATCCACCTCATCGAGGACGCAACGGACGACATGGATTTCCACAGTCACTACCGGCCTGTGAACCTGCTGGAGGCGATCGCACGTGCTTCTGCCGACGACGATCGGGGGTGCCACGTCTCCCGCCGACCTCGCACGGATGATGTTGACGATTGGCTGCCCAGAGGAGATGTTCGACGAGCTCTTGCTCGGAATTCTGCGACGGGCGAACCAGTACATGTCTCTCGGCGAGCTTTGGCACGAGCTCAATCCAAGTGGCGACTCTGGGACGCTGTGGCGGATCTGCTGGGGCTCGGTCCAAAGACTTGAGGACGGCTTCCGCATTCAGCGCGAGTCGGGCAACTCTCCCTCGTGGCGATGGAGGGCACTGAATGTTTTGGAATCGCTTGCGTGGGCATCTCGTTAGCGCGCTCAGAAGCTATTTCGGTCGCGAACTTACGGAGCGTGAAGCCGCGATCTCGCCGGCCCAGGCAGCGGAGAAGCATCTGCCCTCGATGATGACGATATTCAACCACCAGAGAATGTGGGGCCCCGTAACATCGCGGCCGGCTCGATTGGCGGCGGCCCGTCTCGCAAGGGAGGAGGAGCAGGTCTACGCCGCGCTTCGAGTCTTGCAGACCTACTCAGGGAATCGCCCAGCGGATCTGACGAGCATTCGCATCGCACACTGGTTCAACATGGACAGCAGTCATTACCGGCCCGTAGACGTTCGTGGCGCACTCGCACGCCTCCAGAAGAAAGGACGCGTCTACGAGTTCAGCCGTTGGGGTGGGCGCAAGAAGTGGATCGCCGGAAACCTCCTGGAGCTTCTGGCCAGAGCCGCTCAGTAGGGTAGAACGAAGTAGGAAAGGGAGGCGAGCATGGCCGTCAAGAACCCCACGATCCTCAGGCAGGTTCTCCGCGACGAGACCCAGAAAGTCTTCAAGCAGGCCGGAGCCAAGGTCGCGGTCGTCGGCCTGTCCGGCGGCGTCAACAGCGCGCTCGCTCTCGCTGTCGCGGCAGACGCCGTGGGCAAGGAGAACGTGGCCGCGCTCTACATAGGCGCGCACTCGAACCCGAAGTCGCTAGAGTGCGCTCAGCTGGCTGCGAAGTCCCAGGGGATCGAGCTCATCGAGCTCGACGTGTCCAACGACGTGGACAGCCTGTGGGCGCAATTCCGCGACCGGACGAAGGCGTGGGAGCCGGCACTCGACAACCCGAAGGGGCTCCGTATCGAGAACCGGATCTCCGGCGAGCTTTTCCAGGCCGCGATCGTCGCGCGCGGGTCGATCCGTTCGTGCATACGCTCGACGATCCTCGACTCCTACGGAAAGGCGTTCGCGATCAACCGGGCGGTCGCGCGTGGCGACCAGAACTACTACGGCGTCCTCATCATGGGCACCGGCGACGAGGGCGAGGATCGCTTCTTCCGCTTCTTCAACAAGCGCGGCGACGGCAACGTAGACGTGAGTCTCCTCAGCAGCCTTGCGAAGAACGAGCACCGGCAGGCGGCGGTCCTCTGCTACGGCATCCCGCGCGAAGTCGCCTACCAGCGTTCGGGGCCCGATCTCCAGCACGACGTTCTCCTTGCGGGGCAGGACAAGCACATCGCGGAAGAGGAGATGTCGCGCTGTTTCGGTGCGCTCCTCACCTACGGCGCGATCGACCCCAAGACCGACAATTACGCGAGCTACGGGACACTGGAGTGGGTCGCGCGCGAAGATGACCGGCGAGGCATCGTGACCGGCATGTTCAAAGACGAACCGTCCGACGACCTCCGCCGTCAATATAAGGACGACCGTCTCGTCAACGTCGTCCTCGCGGCCCGGAAGGGTCAAGTCCCGATTCGTGTGTAGTTCGGCGTAGTTGGTCAGCTCCTCGTCTCGGACGTGCTTTTCACTTGGTTGCGAGCTCGCGACGACCGCGCGAGACGAAACGGCAGTGGCCGCCGATGGCCGCTTGCGGGCGATGGCGGGTGCGCGGGTCGGCGGCGTGATCGCCCTCTCAGGCGACCTTCTCGAGCTCCTTCGGGTTCACCTCCTGGGACATGTCGAGGTAGCAGCGGGCGGCCCAGGTCGACGTGGCCTGGATCGCGACCGCCGTGATGAGACGGAGTGCGCTGGCGCGGTCGGGGAAGGCGCGGATCGAGCGGATGCGGCGCTTCGTCTCGCCGTGGAGCCGCTCGAGCCCGTTCGTCGAACGGATCCGCAGCCAGTGAGCCTTCGGGAAGGCAAAGAACTGGGTCGCGGCGGCGAAGCCCGAGGCGAGGACCTCCATGCACTCGGGCACCTGCTTCCCGAGGCCCTGCTTGAGCTCTTCGTGAAGGGCGCGGGCCTCCTTGAGGCCGTCCGCCCTGAAGATCGACGAGAGCTGCTTGCCGAGCCGGGCGCGGTGCCGGTGCGGCGCCTTCGCCAGAACGTTCCGCATGAAGTGGACGACGCACCGCTGCTGCCGCGCCTCGGGCAGCAGGCGGCGGACCGCCTTCGCGAGCCCGGCGTGCGCGTCCGCGATCACGAGCTTCACGCCCTTGAGGCCGCGATCCAGGAGCTGCCGAAGGAGGTCGGTCCAGCTCGCCTCGGACTCCTCCGGGCCGATCGTGATCGCGAGGAGCTGGCGGTGGCCGTCCTTCCCGACGCCGTAGGCGACGAGGGCCGAGACGTTCTCGACGGTCCGGGCCCAGCGGGCGTCGAGAAACGTCGCGTCGAGGTAGAGGTAGACGATCGTGCCCTCGATCGGCGCTTTCTTGAGGGCCTCGACGTTCTCCTCGAGTTCCTTCGTGACGCGGCTCACGGTCGAGCGGCTCAGGTTCTCGCCCATGAGCGCCCTGGTCACCTTGCCCATTTTCCTCGTCGAGATGCCGCCCACGTACGCGGTGGTGATCATGTCGTCGATCTCGGGGGAGCGGCGCTCGTAGCGCCCAAGAATCGCGCCCGCCGAGCCGCTCTCCCGAGAGCGCGGGACCGCGAGTCCGTCGAGGAACCCCATGGAGGTCATGAGTCCGCGCATGTAGCTCCCATTCCGCGAGTCCTTCCGCGCCCGCCCGAGGCGAGCCCAGCGGGACCCGCCCACGATCTCCCGGATCTCCTCCTCCAGAAGGCTCTCCAGAGTCACTCGGATCGCGCCGAGAAAGACTTGGCGGAGGTCGGTGCGAACCTCCTCTTGCGTCGGTAGCTCGAAGTCGGCAGAGTCGTTCACGGGAATGCTCCTCGACCTCCCCTGGCAGGGAGGCTGGTTGGTGTTGAAGGAACTTCGAGGAGCATTCCCTTTACTACCGACAATTCTGCGAGCGACGATCGCGGCGTCTCGATCACCACCCGCAGGAGTTCACGCGACGCGTTCACGCGCTCGAAGCGCACGAACCTCGCCCCGCACCGTTCCCACAATTATCGGGACACTACCCCCGGAAGTTCGCCAAGGCGACGCTCCACAAGACCGCGACCCAGGCGACGATCGGCCGCCAGGTTTTCCTGGCCGCCGGTGCGATCAAGAACGGACCCGATGTCGAGCTTCCGGTTAGTTTCGACCTCTAGCGCGCGGATGCCGCAGACGCCGGCCGAACGAGCGCAGCATCGTGCGATGCTGTGCTCGTCTGCGTTTGCGGACTGGCTCGACCACGCCCTGCTCGCGATCATCAAGCGGCCGGACGAGAATTCGCCGCCGTACATGACGGTCACTGGGATCAAGGATCGCGTCCCGCTCGACTACGTGCTCGCCGCCGCGACGTTCGCGGGTAGAACCTATTACCGGGCTGTGGGACTACTCCAGGCAATAGCGAGGGCAGCACAGTGAAGGCGGAGAGCTTCATACAGGACTGGCTCGACAAGGCCGTTGGGCCCGTCTTGTTGGACACCTACGCCGGTGAGCGGCGCCGCTGGAAGGACGGGCGACCGGAAGGCGCAGACTCCGACGAGCCGGCGGTGAGCGTCGAGGCCATCGAGTTCCAGCTGACCGACAGCCAGGCCATGCACGGAGCCAGCGCGCTTTTCGCAGACCTCGAAGACGCGCAGCGGTCGCGGCTCGTGTTCGAGGCTCTCAAGCGGCTGGTGGACGTGGGCAAGGCGGTCCGGCTCCCCTCGCCGGAAGACGAGATCGCGGACCAACTGTTCAAGCCCGCAAACCTCCTGGACTCCATCGCCTACGCCGCGCGATGACGAACGACTGTTTCGACGAGCTCGTGATCGCGGCCATGCTCCACATCCGCACTCGTGTCGAGCCCTTCAAGCAACACATCCGTAAGCATCCCGCCGACGCGATGAGAGTCATCGCCGTCACATGGGAGGTCCGCAAACGCTGCCCTGAGCTCGATCCTGAGGGCGAGCCGCTGCCGTGGCCGACCTACCGTCGGACTCCATCTGTCCGGCTCTCGAACCTTGTGGCGCTGTCGCTCAGACGACTCCACCGTGATTGCCGGGTAGAACGGTTCCAGTCCGGGCAGCGCCGCGATGCACCCAAGTACCGGGCGCTCAATCTCCTCGAAGCTATCGCGCGAGCGTCCCGTGACTGAGGATGAGGGTTGACAGCAGCTTCGCCAATGATTACAATGATAGGCAGTGAATGGCG
>JRHI01001847.1_pt1 | contig 16320 bp, 18 predicted proteins | sample 215371 | NCBI WGS metagenome assembly JRHI01 (sample SAMN02929681, study PRJNA255918) | sediment metagenome | biome: cave system; feature: Ice Cave; material: Sediment; isolation source: sediment from deep within a dark volcanic ice cave with no known source of... ...
TGTACGGTTCAGCTCGACCGGCGAGCCCCGTTTTTCAACGGCCTCCTAGACGTCCTCCGCCCCGCCGCCGAGGGCGTAGACGACGCCGGTGACGGCGACGCCGAGGATCACCCACAGGAACTGGTACCAGATGAAGAAGGGAACGCCCGCAAGCCTGGGGTCGGCGTGGGCGTAGAGCCCGGGCAGAAGCAGTGCCGCATAGGGGATCAGCAGCAGCAGCAATACCCAGTGACGGCGGCGGGGTCGCGGCGAATCCATGGTTGCCTCCCGTCCTTCCAACCGTGCGTGCCCGCGCCCTCCCGCCGGGACGGGCTCGGTGTCGGCGGCAGATATACGCCGACGGTGCCGGGTCTGGCAAGAACCCGGGACGCCTGAGTAGGCTGAGCCGGGTGATCACCGGACCGGACGGCCTGCTCGATGCCCGCGTGGCCGAGGCGCTGCGCCGGCTCGACGTCACCGCGGAGGTGATGGAGTGTGACCCCGACCTCGCCGACACGGCTGCCTTCTGCGCCGCCTACGGCGTCGACCCGGCGAACTCCGCCAACTGCATCGTGGTGGCTGGGCGGGGCGACCCGCGGCGGCACTGCGCCTGCCTGGTCCTGGCCACCACCCGGCTCGACGTCAACCGCTCTGTCACCGGGCTCCTCGGCGTCCGCAGGGCGTCGTTCGCCGGCGCCGACGAGACCCGCGAGCTGACCGGGATGCTGATCGGGGGGGTCACGGTGTTCGGCCTCCCCGCCGGACTGCCGCTGTACATCGATGCGCGCGTCATGGACCGGCCGAGCGTGGTGGTGGGCGGCGGCACCCGCAGCGCCAAGCTGCGGCTGGCGCCGGCCGAGCTGCTGCGCGCCCCCGGGGCCGCGGTGGTGCAGGGGCTGGCGCTCGACCCGGCGGCTCCGGCAGCTCCGGCCGGCTAGGCGGCGACCACGGTCATGGTGGCCGGCGCCGCGGCGGCGGATTCCCGGCAGTCCGATGTCCGGGGTGTGCTCTCCGACAGGCGAACACTGTGACGCCGCGATGGCGCACCGCGATGCCTCATTCGAGGACCGTCACCCATACTGAACCTCACCACACCAGTGCGACGGGCACGAACGCCCTGTCCGGCGCGTCACAAGGATGACGCCCATGCTGCAGGCACCGAGGAAGTCATACGCGGATCTTCAACGCGAGCAGATGGCCGCCGCCACCTCGCGAACTCCGTCGGTCTCCCGAGATCTGATCGAGGCGGCCGCCTGGCGGCTCAGCTCGGAGCGTCTCTGCCGGACCATGCCGCTGGTCAGAACCTATCCCTCGGCGACGCGCTTCGAGTACGACCAGCGCGTCCTCGGCGTCCACGGCTGGGTCGCGGGCGAGGTGCAGACGGTCGAGAACGGCGCCATCCGGGCCACCTACCACTACGGCGCCACCGCCCGGACGTCGACTCAGGCATAGCCAGACCCGTCCTCGCGGTGCGCTAGGGTACGCCTGCCATGGGCGGGGATCTGGACGGGCGCATCCAATCCTGGGTGGAGGCCGGTCTGATCACGCCCGCCCAGGCGGCCGCCATCGGCAGTCACGAGGCGGCGGCGGCCGCCCCTGCCCCGGCGAGCCCCGGCGCCGACGGCCGGCGCATCGGCGCCGGTGAGGCGCTCGCCTATCCCGGGGTCGCGGCGGTGCTCGCCGGCGTCCTCTATCTCGTGTTCTCGTCCGCTGCCGACGGCGTGCAGGCGGCCATCTGCGGGCTCATGGCCGGCGCCTCGGCCGGCGTAGGCCTGACCTTCATGCGCTCGGGCACCGCCTCGGGCGCCCGGGCGGCAGACGCCTGCCTGGCGGTGGCGGCCGCGCTGGCGGGCATCGCCGCGGGCCAGGCGGCCGCGGCGGTGGGGCTGTTCACCACCAGCACCACCACGTGCTTTCCAGCGCCGCCCGCCGGTGGCGGCTGCTCCACCGAGGTCAGCCGCAGCGGCGCGGCCATCCTGGGCATGGCGGTGTCGCTCGGCATGGCCGCCGTGGGGTTGGTCCGCATCGGGCGGGGCCTGCTGGCGGTGACCGCCTCGGTCGCCGCCATGAGCCTGGCGCTGGAGGTGGCCTCGACGGCCTTCGGCGGATCGATGCTCGCCGCAGCGCTGCTCAGCATGGGCGCCGGGGCGGCGCTGTTCGCCCTCAGCCTGGCCACGCCGGCGCCGGCCCGGGAGCTGATGCGGCTGATCGCCCTGGTGGTGCCGCTGGTGGTGCTCTTCCTCACCGACCCGAATGAGTCCCTCGGCATCGGCGGCGTGCTGGGCGGCGCCATCGCCGCCGCCGCCATGGCACTGTCGGTCCGGCTGGACAGCAATGCGCTGGTGCTGGGCGGCGGCATCGGGCTCTTCGGCTTCTGCATCGACGCCACCGCCCGCAGCTATCACGGCACCGGCGCGGTGCCGGTGGTCCTGATCGTCACCGGCGTGGCCCTGGCTGCCTGCGGCGCGCTGGTCCAGTGGGGCGTGCGGCGTAATCGCGGCCGGCCGCCGGGCCCTCATGGCTCCCGACGCCTCGCCTAGACCATGCGCCTCACCGCCGATCGGACACCCGACCTGCGCCTTCGCGCCTCCTCTCCGGGGCTGCTGGCCCTGCCCTGGATGGAACCCCTGGCGGAATGGAACGCCACCGAGGCGCCGCTGCGTGACATCCCGGTGGGACCCAGCCGGCACCTGGTCCGTTTCGTCGAGACCGATGAGGTCCTGTGGGCCCTCAAGGAGATGCCCAGCCGCACCGCGGTCAGGGAGTACGCGGCGCTGCGCGCGCTCGAGTCCCGCTGTCTGCATGCCGTGCGCGCCGGGGGGCTCGTCATCCAGCCGCACGACGACAACGCCATCCTCGTCACCCGTTATCTGGAGCGGTCCTGGCAGTACCGCCGCCTGTTCATGCGCATCCCGCTGGAGATGCGCAGGCACCGGGAGCGGCTGCTGGACGCCATGGCCAGTCTGCTCGTCGACCTGCACCGCAACGGGGTGTTCTGGGGCGACTGCTCGCTGGCCAACACGCTGTTCACGCGCGACGGCCAGATCCTGCAGGCATGGCTGGTCGATGCCGAGACTGCGGAGATCCATCCCTCGCTCAGCGATGGCCAGCGCCGGCACGACCTGGACATCCTGGTCGAGAACGTCGCCGGCGGCCTGATCGATCTGGCCATGCGACTGAACCAGCCGTCCGCGGTCCACGACCTGCTTTTCGACGAGGCGGAGAGCGTGGCGACGCGGTACCAGGTCATGTGGGACGTGCTGCACGCCGAGCCGACATTTGCCTTCGAGGACCGTCTCCAGGTCGAGAGTCAGATTGTTCGCCTCCAGGACATGGGCTTCGCCGTCGACGAGGTGCGCCTGGAGACCATCGGTGACGGACAGGCGACCATGCGGCTCAAGGTCAACGTGGCGGCGCGGGAGTTCCACTCCGAGTTGATGCGCGCACTGACCGGACTCGACCTCGGCGAAGGACAGGCGCGGATCCTTCTCGGGGACCTGGAGAGCCACCGCGGCCGCCTGCGTCGAGAGAGCCCGCGGCCGCTGTCGGAGGTGGAGGCGGCCCGCCGGTGGGTCGCGGAAGTGTTCGAGCCGGGCATGGAGCGCGCCCACGGCGCCGTCGAGGGCGCCGGAGATCCCGTCCAGGTCTACTGCGACCTTCTCGAGGTGCGCTGGCTGCTGAGCGAGCAGGCGGGACGCGACGTGGGCGACGCCGTCGCCCTCGAGGCTCTGGCGCACCGCTCGGTGCCCCCCGAGTCCGCGGCCAGGATGGCTGTGCTGGATGACGCCACCGACGCCTCGACGTGATCATCCGGGCCGCGCGGAGCGAAACTGACTGGTACCCGCTGCAGGACTCGAACCTGCGACCAAGGGATTAAGAGTCCCGTGCTCTACCAACTGAGCTAAGCGGGCACGCTGCGCTCGGGCGATCCCGGATTCTACCCGCGTGCTTGCGACGAGGTGCCCGTCAGCTCGGAGTACAGCTCGACGGTCCGCTCCCCGATGGCACGCCAGCTGAAGTGCTCGACCACGCGCCGGCGTCCAGCGACCCCCATGAGCGTGCCGTGCGCCGGATCGGCAAGTACCGCGTTGATCCGCTCCGCGAGCGCTGCGGCGAATCGCGCCGCCGCCTCCCGGTCGAGCGCCTCCCCCACCTCGCAGGGCACCAGGTAGCCGGTCTCTCCGTCGACCACGATCTCGGGAATGCCGCCGACGGCGCTGGCCACCACCGGCGTCTCGCAGGCCATCGCCTCCAGGTTCACCAGCCCGAAGGGCTCGTAGATGGAGGGGCAGACGAACACGCGGGCGTGCGTCAGCACCTGGATCACGTCCTCGCGCGGCAGCATCTCCTCCACCCAGATCACCCCCTCCCGGCGCCTGCGAACGCCCTCCAGCCGGGCGCGGAACTCGTCGCGGATGGCCGGCGTGTCAGGGGCTCCGGCCAGCAGCACCAGCTGCGCGCGGGGGTCGATGGCGCCCGCCGCCTCCAGCAGGTGGACGATGCCCTTCTGCCGCGTGATCCGCCCCACGAACACCACCGCCGGTCGCTCCGGATCGATGCCCAGCCGCTCCACCGCGTCCGTCCGCGGGTCGGGCCGGTACTCCGCGGGGTCGATGCCGTTGTGGATCACCCGGACCCGGGCCGGGTCGACGGCGGGGTAGCAGGCCAGCACGTCGTCGCGCATCTGGCGCGATACCGCCACCACGGCCTCGGCGCCCTCCACGGCGGTGCGCTCGCAGAACGACGAGAGCTCGTAGCCGCCACCCAGCTGCTCCCGCTTCCAGGGCCGGAGCGGCTCCAGGCTGTGGGTGGTGACGACGTGGGGAACGCCCCAGAGCAGCTTGCCGAGGTGACCGCCGAGATTGGCGTACCAGGTGTGCGAGTGCAGCAGGTCGGCCCCCTCGACGCCGCGCGCCATGGCCAGGTCGACCGACATCGTCTCCAGCGCGGCGGCGCTCGGTGCCACGCCCCCCAGTGCCGGCCAGGGCTGGTACGCCGCCGCCACCAGCGGCGAGGCGCGCCGCGCCCCGAAGCAGTGGACGCCGAGGTCGACATGCAGCGCCAGCTCTTTCGCCAGGTACTCGACATGCACTCCCGCTCCGCCGTACACCTCCGGCGGGTACTCCCGGGTGAGCAGCGCCACCTTCATTGCGGCGGCTCGACCGCTCCCCGCTTGCCGATCACCACCACCCCGGACTCGGAGACGCGGAATCGCGCCGCGTCGCGCACCGGGTCGACGCCGATGTGGGCGCCGCGCGGCACGATCACCTGCTTGTCGAGGATGGCGCGCTTGACCACCGCGCCCTCGCCGACCACCACGCCCTCCATGAGCACCGAGTCCTCCACCAGCGCGCCGGTGTGGACGCGCACCTCCGGCGACAGCACCGAGCGCCGCACCGTCGCCCCGGAGACGACCACGCCCGGGCTGACCATGGAGTCGAGCGCCATGCCCCGGCGGTCGTCGGCGTCGAAGACGAACTTGGCCGGCGGCTTGTTGACGTAGGCGCCATAGATCGGCCACTCGCTGTTGTAGAGGTTGAACACGGGGTGAACGGAGATCAGGTCCCGGTGCGACTCGTAGTAGGCGTCGATGGTGCCGACGTCGCGCCAGTAGCCGCGGTCGCGATCGGTGGCGCCGGGCACCTCGTTGCGACTGAAGTCGTAGACCGCCGAGTCACCGCCGGCGACGAAGCGCGGGATCAGATCGCCGCCCATGTCATGGTGGCTGGCGGGGTCGGCGGCGTCCAGGGAGAGCATCGACATCAGCGCCCTGGCGGTGAAGACATAGTTGCCCATGGAGGCGAACACCTGGTCGGGCGCGTCGGCGAGGCCGGTGGCGTCCGTGGGCTTCTCCCGGAAGGCGCGGATGCGGTGGCCGCCGTCCGTCTCGATGACCCCGAAGGACGACGCCTGGTCGAGCGGCACTCGGATGCCCATCACCGTGGCCGCGGCCCCGGTGGCGATGTGGTGGTCGATGACCCCGCGCGGGTCCATGCGGTAGATGTGGTCGGCGCCGATGACCATGACGTAGTCGGGCCGCTCGTCGTGGAGCAGGTTGAAGTTCTGGTAGAGGGCGTCGGCCGAGCCGGAGAACCAGTGCCGTCCCCGCCGCATCTGGGCCGGCACGGTGGCGACGTAGTTGCCCAGCAGCGGCGACATGGCCCAGGTCTGGGTGACATGGCGGTCGAGACTGTGGCTCTTGTACTGGGTGACCACGGCGATGCGCAGCAGGCCGCCGTTGACCAGGTTGCTGAGCGCGAAGTCGATCAGCCGGTAGACCCCCCCGAAGGGGACGGCCGGCTTGGCGCGGTCCTCGGTGAGCGGCAGCAGCCGCTTGCCCTCGCCGCCGGCGAGGACGATGGCGAAGACCTTGGGCTGAGCCATCCACCGCTCCTCTGCACCTGGTGCGCACCGGGTCGCGCCACCCGGCCTCCGTGCGGGGCGCCGGGCGCAGGCGGATTGTGCCCGCGCGGGCGCCTCGCGGGTCCGGCGACCAGGTTCAGCCGGGCAGACCGTCCAGGGCGGCCGACCAGGCCTCCAGGTCGGCGTCGCTGAAGAGCGCCCAGACGAGTTCGCGCAGTGGCGTCCCATGGCGGCCCAGCGCCGCCGCCCCGGCGCGCAGGCCGATGGGCGCCGCCCGCTCCACGGGGAAGCCGTAGATGCCGGTGGAGATCGAGGGCAGCGCCACGCTGCAGGCCCCGGCCCCGGCGGCCAGTTCCAGGGCTCTGCCGTACGCACCCTCGAGCAGGGCGTCCTCGTCGTGGTTGCCACCGCGCCAGCGCGGGCCCACGGCGTGGATGACATGACGGGCGGGCAGCCGGCCGGCGCCGGTGATGACCGCCGTCCCCGTCGGGGTGCCGGCGCCGTGGTCGCGGCGCAGCTCGGCCATGAGCTCGGGACCCGCCGCCCGGTGGATGGCGCCGTCGACGCCCCCGCCGCCGACCAGCGACCCGTTGGCCGCGTTGACCACCGCGTCCACGTCCAGCCTGGTGATGTCGGCGCGTTGCAGGCGGATGACCCCGGCGCCGGTGCGCAGCTCCGTGACCATCGCCTCAGCTCTCGGGCGCGGCCGCCAGCACCAGTGCCGAGTTGTGGCCACCAAACCCGAAGGAGGTGCTGAGGCACAGCCGCGGCGAGGCCTCGCGGCCCACCAGCGGAATGTAGTCCAGGTCGCACTCCGGATCGGGGTTCTCGAGGTTGATGGTGGGCGGCAGGTAGTGGTCACGCATGGCCAGAAGGCAGACCATGGCCTCGAAGGCGCCGGCGGCGCCCAGCAGGTGCCCGGTCATCGACTTGGTCGAGGAGATGGGGATGCGGTGGGCATCGTCGCCGAAGATGGTCTTGAAGGCCCGGGTCTCGCTGGAGTCGTTGAGCTGCGTGCCGGTGCCATGGGCGTTGATGTAGCCGATGTCCGAGGGCAGCGCGCCCGCCCGCTCCAGGGCCCGTCGCACGCAGCGCACCGCGCCGGCCCCGTCAGCGCTCGGCTGGGTGATGTGGTACGCGTCCGCGTTGGCGCCGTAGCCGACGATCTCGCCGTAGATCGTGGCCCCCCGGGCCCGGGCATGGCCGATCTCCTCCAGCATCATCACGCAGGCCCCCTCGCCGGTGAGGAAGCCGTCGCGCTCCCTGTCGAAGGGCCGCGAGGCGTGCTCCGGGTCGTCGTTGCGCGCCGACAGCGCCTGGGTGACGGCGAAGGAGGCAATGCCGACCGCGGTCACGCCCGCCTCGGTGCCGCCCGCCAGCATGGCCACGGCGTCACCGCGGCGGATGATCTCGGCGGCCTCTCCGAGCGCGTGGCCGCCGGTGGCGCAGGCCGAGACAACCGCGAAGTTGGGGCCCCGGGCGCCGTGCTCGATGGCCACCATGCCGGCCGCCATGTCGGGGATCAGCGCCGGCACGGTGAAGGGCGAGACCTTGCGCCAGCCGCGGTCGTGCACGGCGATCGACGCCCGCTCGACCACGTCGAGGCCGCCGACGCCGCTGCCGATGACCACGCCCACGTCGTCGGGCTCGGCGCCGATGTCCAGCCCGCTGTCGGCGACCGCCTGCCGCGCCGCCACGATGGCCAGCTGGATGAACCGGCTGGAGCGGCGCGCCTCCTTGACGCCGAGCAGGCCGGGGGCGTCGAAGCCCTTGACCTCGGCGGCGATGCGCACCGGCAGCGCGGAGGCGTCGAAGAGCGTGATCGGGCCACCGCCGCTGACCCCCTCGCGGCAGTTCGACCAGGTGGCGTCCACATCGTTGCCGATCGGCGTCACCGCGCCCAGGCCGGTCACCACCACGCGGACACGTCCGCCACCGTCGCCGTTGCCCGCGCTGCTCATCCTGGCTGCTCCTCTGCCTGCAGCGGTGCACCGAGCGCGTGGTAGCCGCCGTCGACGTGGATGACCGACCCGGTGACCGCCCGGGAGAGGTTGCTCAGCAGGAAGCAGACCACGTCGGCGACCGGCGCCGCGTCGGTGGCGTCCCAGCCCAGCGGGGCCCGCTCGCCCCACATCTCCTTCAGCCCCCTGAATCCGGGGATGGACCTGGCCGCCATGGTCTCCAGAGGTCCGGCGCTGACCGCGTTGACCCGGATGCCCTGCCGCCCCAGGTCACGCGCCAGGTAGCGGGTGATGGCCTCCAGCGCCGCCTTGGCGGGACCCATCCAGTCGTACAGCGGCCAGGCCCGGGAGCCGTCGAAGGTCAGCGATACCACGCTGCCGCCGCCGGGCGTCCCGGCCATCAGGGGCGCGAACTCGGCGGCCAGGGTCTTGAGCGAGAAGGCGCTGACGTGCATGGCCGTGGCGACCGACTCCCACGGGGTGTTGAGGAAGTTGCCCCCCAGCGCGTCCTCGGGGGCGAAGCCGATGGCGTGGAGGACGCCGTCGACGCCGCCCCAACGGCGCCGGCACTCCTCCGCCGCGGCGCGGACGGCGGCGACGTCGGTGACGTCCATGTCGAGGACGTCGGGCACCGGGTGGAGCCGGCGGGCGCTCTTGCCGGTGATGCTGACGACACGGCCCACACTGGTGAGAAGCACCTCGGCGCCGGCCGCCTGGGCGGCCTGAGCCACGGCGAAGGCGATGCTGCGCGGGGTCATCACGCCGGTGATCAGAAGGCGCCGGCCGGCGAGAAGCCCCTGGACGGCGGGCTCACTCGGTGCGGGCGCGTCCGCTTGGTGGAGGTCGCTCACGCTGCTCAGGAGAGTCCCGCCGGCTGGCGGCGGTTACGCGGCAGCAGGGTGCGCAGGCCCAGCCAGCCGGCCACCAGACCCCCGGCCGCGGTCACGGAACCGATGCACAGGTGGACCAGAAAGAACCCGTCCCAGTGGTGGTCGGGGAAGACGTTGCGCACGAAGGTCACCCAGACGAAGGTGTTCCAGGCGGCGAACGCCACCAGGAACCAGGCGGCGCGCCGGCTGATGGTCATGGCTGTGCTCCAGAGGGGGCCGCGGGGGCCGCGACCGGCGATCTCGTGATGGTCAGCATCCGCTCGTGCCACGCCGGGGCTCCGGCCAGGACGTCGCCGCTGCGGTAGGGCCCGCGCGGGTCACCCTCCCAGTCGGTGACGACGCCACCCGCCTCGCACAGGATGATGCCGCCGGCAGCCAGGTCCCAGATGGAGAGGCCGAGCTCGAAGTAGCCGTCGAAGGTGCCCTGGGCGGCGTAGGTCATGTCCAGGCTGGCCGCCCCCGCCCGGCGCAGATCCTCGCTGAGCGCCAGCGCCTGCTCGAAGACCGCCAGGTAGCGCGGCCGCCGCTCCGGGATGCGGAAGGGGAAGCCCGTGGCCGCCACGCCGCCGCCGCGGGACTCGCGGACGGCCAGCCGGTTGCCGGCGGAATCGTGGGCGCCGAGGCCACGGCCGGCGGCCCAGGAGACGCCCAGCAGGGGCGCCGCCACCGCGCCGGCCACGGGCAGGCCGTCCTCCATGAGCCCGACGCTGACGCCGACGACGGGGTACCGGCGGGTGAAGTTGGTGGTGCCGTCGAGTGGGTCCACGGCCCAGCAGCGACCGTCGCCACCGGCGCCCGAGTGGCCACCCTCCTCGGCGAGCACGGGGATCTCGGGCGCTCCGGCGCGCAGCACCTCGACCACCGCCGCCTCGGCGGCGCGGTCGACCGCGGTCACGTAGTCGCCGTGGCCCTTGAGCTCGGCGGCGGTGGCGCGCCCGGTCGCGGCCGCGGTGGCGGCGGCGGCGGCGACCACCGAGGCTCCGGCCGCAGCGGCGTGCACGGCCAGATCGCGCAGATCCTCGAGGCTCGGGGACGCCATGCGTCCAGCGTAGCGGCGGCCACCCCCCCTCCCGCTCCACCATCATGCGGTGGTGGCCGGCCCGGACTGCGACCCTCCGCTCCGCCGTGTCTGGGTGCTGGGCACCAGCGGCAGCGGCAAGAGCCGGCTCGCCGGCCGGGTGGCCGCCCGGCTCGGCGTCCCCCACGTCGAGCTCGACTCGCTCCAGCACGGACCCGAGTGGGCGCAGGCCACGCCCGCGGAGCTGATGGCCCGGGCCCGCGCCGCGCTCGCGGGGGGCGACTGGGTGGTCGACGGCAACTACCCCGCGGTCCGCGACGCGCTGCTCGCACAGGCGCAGCTGGTGGTCTGGCTGGACCTGCCGCGCCGGCTGGTCATGGCCCGCGTGATCCGCCGTACCGCCGCCCGTGCACTGCTGCGGCGGCGGCTTTGGAACGGCAACCGGGAGCGGCTCGCCGAGGTGCTGGGACGCGACCTTCCGGTGCGCTGGGCGTGGCGCACCCACCACCGGCGCCGCGCAGAGCTGGAGCCCCTGATGGACGCGCGCTGGGTGCGGCTGCGCACCCGGCGAGAGGTCGAGGGCCTGGTGGCGAACCGGATCCACCCGCAGGCGCCCCTCAGGTGACCGGACGCCGGTCACCCGGGAGCCGGACGGGATGCCGAACGGCGGTATTCTGATGGGTCATGACTCTCGCGGAAGGTCCCCGGGGCACCGGTCTTCGCATCGAGGCGCCCGGCCTCGAACCGGCTCCGCTCCGGGCCTACACGGGCCCTGCCGTCTTCGTCCCCAACGACCCTCCGCGGGCCGGGCTGGTGGCCCTCCTCGACCCCGACGGCCATGCCCGCACCAGCATCAGCCTGGTGCTGCCCATGGACCGGGCGCCACGCCGCACCCGGCTGCCGGCCACCGTGGTGCCGCTGGGCACCGCCGTCCCCTGGCTGACCGCGGGCGTGGCGGCCGGCGCCGACCCCACCCTGGTGGCGCTGGCCGGCGCGGTCCGCGGCGCTGTCGCCCTCATCGGCCGGGGGCGCCTCCACCCCTCCTGGAGCCGGAGCGGCCTGGACTGCTGGCGCGTGGGTCCGCTGGACGACGCCGACCAGGCCTGGCTGACCAGCCTGGCGCGGGCTCTGCCGCTGCTCCACCGGGCCGTCCCCGCCGGCTCGGCCGGAGACCTGGTCTGGTCACCGGAGGCGCTGGTCCGCGAGCTCCTCGACGCGGTGGCCGACGTCATGGTGCGCACCTCGGCGGCGGACGCCGGTCGCAGTGCCGTCCCCTTCGCCAGCCGCGTCGGCCTCCCCGTGGCCCGGGTGCGCGCCTGGCTCGAGGACATCGACCCCACCCGTGCCGCCCGGGCCCGCGCCGGGCTGCGCCTGGAGCTGCCTGACGAGGTGGCCCACCCCGCCGAGGTGGTGGCCACGCTGCGCGGCTCCAACCGGGGGGCACCGCGGGCGGTCGACGCGCGCGAGCTGGCCGCGCTGACGCCGGCGGCGGCGCTGCCGCTCGGCCCCTCGCCCGGCCTCGACCTGCTCGGCGCGCTGCGCCGCGTGGAGCGGCTCTGGCCGCCCGTCGGCCGCCTCCTGGCCACCCCGTTCCCCGACCGGGTGGAGGTCGACGCCGACGAGGTCGACGCCCTGCTCGGTCACGCCGCCGCCGGCATGGCGGCGCTGGGAGTCGAGGTCGAGCTGCCGGCCGGTCTCGACGACCTCGTCGAGGTCGAGATGGCCGCGGTCATCGACCGCCTGCCGGGCGGTGACGCCGAGACCGAGGGCCGGTTCAGCCTGGAGGCGCTCTGCGACTTCCGCTGGGAGCCGTCGCTGGACGGTGTCCTGCTCACCGAGGACGAGGTGAAGCTGCTGCGGGCGGCCACGCGCCCGCTGGTCAGACTGCGCGGGCGCTGGGTGCGCACCGGCGCCGGGGTGCGCTCGCGGCTGGGCAGGCGCGGGACGATGCGTGCCGGCGAGGCGCTGGCGGCGGCGCTGAGCGGCACCGTCGAGGCCGGCGGCGTGGCGGTGCCGCTCCACGCCCGCGGCGCACTGGCCCGCTTCGCCGCCGATGTCGCCGCGCTCACCGACCCGGCCCCGGTGCCGGCTCCGCCCCAGCTGCTGGCGGTGCTGCGGCCCTACCAGCTGCGTGGCCTGGCCTGGCTGGCGGCCGCCTGCCGCCTGGGCACGGGTGGCTGCCTCGCCGACGACATGGGGCTGGGCAAGACCCTGCAGGTGATCGCGCTCCACCTCCACCGCCAGGCCGGTCCGATGCTGGTGGTCTGCCCCGCCTCCATGCTCGGCACCTGGGGCCGCGAGCTGCAGCGCTTCGCCCCCACGCTCACCGTCCGCCGCTACCACGGCGGCGAGCGACACCTCGATCGCATGGGCGGCACCGAGGTGGTCCTGGCCACCTACGCGCTGGCGCGCCGCGACGCCCGCGTCCTCGCCGAGGTGGAGTGGGACCTGGTGGTGGCCGACGAGGCGCAGCACGTCAAGAACCCGGCCTCGGCGGCGGCGCGGGCGCTGCGCACCCTGTCCGCCCATGCCCGGGTGGCCCTCACCGGCACCCCGGTGGAGAACCGGCTCAGCGACCTCTGGGCAATCCTCGACTGGACCACGCCGGGGCTGCTGGGCAGCCTTGAGGGTTTCCGGCGCCGCATCGCCCGGCCCATCGAGCGCGACCAGGACGAGGACGCGGCCCGCCGGCTGGTGGCCGCGGTCCGGCCCTTCCTGCTGCGCCGCCGCAAGTCCGACCCCGACGTGGCCCCCGAGCTTCCGGCCAAGACCGAGGTGGACGTCCCGGTGGGCCTCACCGCCGAGCAGTCGGCCCTCTACGAGGCGGCGGTGGACGAGACCCTGGCGCAGATCCGCTCGGCCCGTGGCATCGAACGCCGTGGGCTGGTGCTCAAGCTGCTCACCTCGCTCAAGCAGATCTGCAATCACCCTGCCCAGTACCTGCGCCAGGAGGGACCGCTGGAGCGGAGGTCGGGCAAGCTCGACGCCCTCGACGAGCTGCTCGACGTCATCCTCGCCGAGGGCGAGTCGACGCTGGTCTTCACCCAGTACGTGACCATGGCCCGGCTGCTGGAGGCGCACCTGAGCGCCCGCGGGGTGGCCACCGCCTTCCTCCACGGCGGCGTCCGGCTGGAGAAGCGGGACGAGATGGTCCGCAGCTTCCAGGCGGGCGAGGTGCCGGTCTTCCTGCTCTCTCTCCGAGCCGGAGGCACCGGCCTGACCCTGACCCGGGCCACCCACGTCATCCACTACGACCGCTGGTGGAATCCGGCCGTCGAGGATCAGGCCACGGACCGGGCGCACCGCATCGGCCAGGAGCATCCGGTGGAGATCCACCGCATCGTCGCCGAGGGCACCCTGGAGGACCGCATCGCCGCCCTGCTGGTGGCCAAGCGGGCCCTCGCCGATCGGGTCGTGGGCGGTGGCGAGGCCTGGATCGGCGAGCTCTCCGACGAGGAGCTGGCCGGCCTGGTGGAGCTGCAGCGAAGCTGATGGCGCGACGGCGCCGGCTGCCCCGCCACCTGCTGACCGACGCCGGTCCGGAAAGCCGCCGCGCCCAGGCGCCGCGCGCCGGCGGGGTGGCGGGACCGGTGGCGAGGGCCTGGATGGAGGCGGTGGAGGCGGCCATGGCGCCGGCGACCCGCCACACCGCGCGGCGCCGGATGGCCTCGGCACGCACCCGCGGGGTGACGCTCCTCCCCGGCAGCGTCCGCGCCGAGGTGCGGCAGGAGAGCTTCAACAATCAGATCGTCGAGATCCGCGTCCCCGCCGCCGACGCGGCGGTGGTCGAGGCGCTGCTGGACACCGCCGCGTCGCGGGGGCGCTGGCTTGCCGCCCTAGCCGCAGGGGAGCTTCCAGACGACCTCGCGGAGGTGCTGCTGGCCGCCGGCCTGGCGCCCCCGGCCGAGGGCCTGACCGCGCAGTGCAGCTGCCGCTCGCTGCCCGGCCTCTGCGTCCACGCCGGGATCGCGGCGGCGGTGGCGGCGCGGGTGCTGGGCGGCGACCCGGGGGCCCTGCTGGTGCTTCGCGGCCTGCGCCGGGAGCGGCTGCGTGAGCTGGTGGCGCGCCGCCTGCCGGGAGGCGGCCGGGCCGACGGCGTGCTCGACCCCGCCGCCATCGACTGGGACTCCCTGGTGCTGGCGCCGGCGGCGCCGCTGCCCGAGCCGCCCGGCCTGGCCGGCGCCGCCGCCGACCCCGCCTATCCGCCGCTGCCCGCCGGCTCCGGGCTGGAGCCGGGCGAGGCGGAGGGCCTGGCCGCCGACGCCGCGGCGCGCGCCCGGGAGCTGCTGGCGCACGGCGGCAGCGCCGCCCTCGACCTTGACGCCGACGCCGACCTGGGGCGCCGCGCCGCCGGCCTCGGGGGCGCCCGGCTCGCCGACCTGGCGCGGCGCGGGCACTCCGACCCGCAGGAACTCGCCGCCCTGGCGCAGGCGTGGCGGGTGGCGGGCGCCGGGGGAGTGAGCGCGCTGCGCCGGCCCTAGTACGCGACCCCCCGCCTGCTCGAGGAGGGCCTGGCCGCGCTCCGCGAGCGCGACGGCGGCGCCACCCTGCGCATGAACCGCGTCACCAGCGTCGACGGCCGCACCGAGCTGGCCCTGGGCCGCGACGGCCTCTGGTACCGGCTGCGCCGCGGCACGCTCGACCACCCCGCCACGCTGGTCGGGGGGCCGCACGCCGACCCCAGAGAGCTGCTCGTCCGCCGCGTCCGGGCCGAGCAGCTCCGGCTCCTCTGAGGAGGCCTTCCAGGTGACTGGTGCCAAGGTGGCCGCTCCCATCCTGGTCGGAACCTGCAACTGGGCCGACCATCAGGACTTCTATCCCCACAACCTCCGCGGCCGGCGGGCTCCCGAGCGGCTCACCTGGTATGCCCGCTGGTTCCCGCTGGTGGAGGTGGACACGACCTTCTACGGCATCCCCAGTCTGGCCACCGTGGAGCGCTGGCTGGAGCGCACCCCCGCCGACTTCCGCTTCACCGTCAAGGCGTATCGCTCGCTGACGCGGCACCAGCGCGAGGGCGGGACGCCCCGGCCGCCGACCCCGGAGGAGGAGCGCGACTTCGTCGAGGTCCTCCGGCCGCTCCGCGAGAGCGGCCGTCTCGACGCCGTCCACTACCAGTTCCCTCCCTGGTTCAAGGACTCGCCGGCAAATCGCGAGATCCTGCTGGAGGCACGCGAGCGCCATCCCGACGACCACCTGGCCATCGAGTTCCGCCATCGCAGCTGGTACGACCGGGGCGCCTGGCCGCGCACGGAGGAGCTGCTGCGCGAGCTCGATGCCACCTACGTCATGGTCGACGCGCCCCAGGTGGGCGACGCCACCGCGCCGCCGCAGCTGAGCGTGACCTCGAAGCGGCTGGCCATCGTGCGCTTCCACGGGCAGAACCGGCGCACCTGGTACATCAAGGACGCGGCCAGCAGCCGCGACCGGTTCGACTACCTCTACCGGCCGGCCGAGCTGCGGCCCTGGGTGCCGGTGATCCACGCCGCCGCCGATGCCGGCGTCCCGGTCCACGTGGTCATGAACAACAACGCCGGCAACCAGGCCGTGACCAACGCCTTCGACATGGCGGCGCTCCTCGGACAGAGGCTGCCCCGACCGCCCGAGGGCGTGCTCCGAACCCTGCGCCAGCGCGACGGCCGGCTTCCCGACTGGGTGGCGAACGCGCCCTCCCCGCCGCCCACCGACGCCGGCGACCAGCTCGACCTGGGCGTCTGACGCCTCACCAGCCCGGAGGCGGCTCCTTGCGGTTGAGCAGCCGGACGAAGTCCTCGGCGCGCGCCATCGCCTCCCAGCGTCGGGCGAAGAAGTCCTGGCAGATGCCGCGCTTGTCGGCCAGGCTGGTGACCGAGACCGCCCACTGGTTGAGGGCGCGCGACACCTCGACCTCGTGGGTCTCGGCGTCGTTGCGCAGCACGACGCCGGTCGGAGCGGCGCTCCGCGAGCGGTCGTTGCGACGGGGTGCGGCCATGGCCATGTCGGATCCTCCTTGCGGAGCGGCTTCCACCAGCAACCGGGGGCGAAACCGTGGGCGCCCTGCCCGGGCATCGCGGACGACGCCGCAGCGCGCGGCGGGTGCCAACCTACCCGCCTATTCTGGCCCATCGGCGGG
>JRHI01001848.1_pt1 | contig 16300 bp, 16 predicted proteins | sample 215371 | NCBI WGS metagenome assembly JRHI01 (sample SAMN02929681, study PRJNA255918) | sediment metagenome | biome: cave system; feature: Ice Cave; material: Sediment; isolation source: sediment from deep within a dark volcanic ice cave with no known source of... ...
GGCTCCGAACGGGCTTACGATTGTACGTAATCAGGAACGGCTTTCAGCCCGAGCCCAGCTGGCGCATTATCACGGGCGTATCCCTCGCGTTCTAGCGCGCGGCCCGCGACCCTCGGAGAATCTAGCAATCGGAAGCAATCAGAGCGAACGCGATGAAGGGTATTAGTATGGCTGCCGCGGCGATTGCTTTGCTGGTCGCCGCGAGCGCAGTTGCGGCGCATGAATTCAAGATCAAGGATTTGGAATTCATCCATCCGTACACTCGCGAGCCGGCGCACGGCGTCAAGGACGTGTCCGTGTTCCTGGTTCTGCGCAACACCGGCGGCACGGGCGAGCGGATCGTCGGCGTTTCTTCACCGTTCGCGGCAAGGGCTGAGCTGCGGGCGGCAAGGGCTGACGGCGGAGGGCGGGTGGCCGCCATCGAAATCGCGGCCAACGCCACCGTGGAACTCAACGCAGATGGCCCGCATATCTTGCTGCTCGGACTGACCGAGTTGCTCGAGGGGTATCAATATTTTCCGTTGTCGCTCGAGTTTCGAGCGCATTGGCCAGGTTGAGATCGACGTTTATGTCGAAGAGCGCAACTGAGAATGTCCTGTTCGTCCACCGCCGCGCAATCGCAAGATCACGTGTAGCACCTAGAGCAGGATCGCTTCAGATGAAATCACTTGCCCCCAAATTCAACGTGAGGCTGAAGCGTGAATCCTGCTCTACTTATCGAGTCTTAGAGCGAGATTCACGTTCCCTGATGGAAGCCTCAGTGCTTCCATCAGGAACGATCTCGCTAGAGCAGGTCGCTTCAGATTGAAGCACCGATCTCGCTCAGCGCGGGGTCTGCTTCGGGGGGATCACGGCATAGCGGATGACGAGCGGAGGCCGGCCTGCGAAACGCGGCCAGGCGAATCTCTCCTCCTTGATTACATGCGACGCCAGCGCTGCCTGCAGGGCCTCGGGTGGACCTTGCGACCGGGCATCCCACACGACCAGCATGCCTTCGGCATCGATGCGGGCAGGCGTGATCCACGGCGAGAGCTTGACGTCGCCGTAATCCAGAAGCGACGGCCGCTCCTTGGCGGTGAGGCCGACGAGACCCGCCACCCAGCTGTCGCCGGTAACGATGCGCAGCGGCCGGCCCGTCTCCCGCGTCCAGATCGCGCTCATTCTCTCGGATATCTCGCCTTGCGGCCAATGCACGCGCGCAGGCGCGCCGTTGAAACGCGGAGCGAGGCCGATCACCAGGCATAGCCGATCGGAACGACGATGAGGCATGTCGCGGCCGCGACAGCGATGGTCTTGAGACTGCGCTGCGTGAAGCGGTGCGAGGTCAGCAGGATCGCCAGCAGACCGACGAAGCCGAATATCGAATTGCCCCAGCCGGTCTTGAGGCCGCCGCCGGTAATGACTGCGCCCGCGATCGCGATGGTGACGGGCACGAACGTGAAGATGAGCAGCAGGGCCAGTGCGCGCTGCTCGGCGGGCGTACGGCTTACGCCCAGGGGCTCCCCCGTCGCGCGCCCTCGCAGAGGCAGCGTGAGCAGTCCGGCCAAGGCGAGCATCACTCCGACGCCGGACAGGTTCAACAGCGTCTGCAGGATGAAGCGAGCGGCGTTCTGACTTTGCGCGGAACGACGCGAAGCATATGCCAGCGACACGAAGTCGTTCGCAATCAACCAGCGAGCGAGCGGAATGCAGAGCACGGCGAACACCGCCAGCCCGATCCACGGCCCGGGCGTGGCGAGCGCTTGGCGTGCGCGCCGATCGACGAGCATCCATACCAACGCCGTGACCATCAGCAGGCCGACGGTGAGGCGCGCGTACATGCCGACCCCTGCAAATGCTCCGGCAAGCACCCACCACGCAATGGAGCGTCGCTCGACCGCGCGCCAGAGAAGCCACGGCAGTCCGGCCCAGAACGGGGTCTCGGCGATGTTGTGCTTCAGCTCCGGGGTCCACCAGGCGTAGTAGGCGATGCCCGTGAGCAGCAGTGTCCCGGCGGCCGCGCGCTCGGCCTCCATCAGATCGCGGCCCAGCAGGAAGACGAATATGAAGGACGCCACGATGAAGAGCTGCGAGACGATATAGGCCGGCCAGCCGTACGCACCGGTGAGCAGATAGCTCGCCTCCAGCACCCAGCCCGGCATGGAAGGATGCTTGTAGGTAGCGACCACCCACTCCCGGCCCCACATGTAGCTCTCGATCACGTCGAGGGGCGGGGAGATGTGCGAGATCGCCGGCGCCAGCGTCCAGAGCACCAACTGGCCGAGAACGAGAAGCGCGATCAAGGTCTCCGGTTCGGGCAGACGGCCCGCGCGGATCATCAGCGCGTCATGGGCATGATAGACGAGCTGGGCGGGAAAATCGCGTAGCCGGGGTTGCCGGCGAACCTGGTCGGACAACATTACGTCCTGCTGTGGAACGGCGTGGCTTACCCTACGACGGACGCGCACGAGTTGGAAAAGGATTTTCTCACCAAGCGGTTATGGACGCTTGCTCGAGGCGGCGAAGAAGGGTAGGCGCGCAACGCGCGGTTGTGGCCGCCAAATAGATCGCCTGACTACGGACTAATCCCGGCTCGCCCCGCACCCTGCAGCTTCCCCAGCAGCCGCGCCAGCTCGCGCTGCTCCCGCTTGGAGAGCCGCGACGCCACGCCGGCCTCGAATGCGCGGACCTTCTCGCGCGCGGCCAGGAACTGCGGCTCGCACGACGCCTCGAGAAAAAGCGCGTGGCAGCGCCGGTCGCTCGCCAGCACCTCGCGCCGGATCAGCCCGCGCTTCTCCAGGCGGACGATCACCGGGCTCATGGTCGACTTGTCGACGCCGAACGCCGCGGCCAGCGCCACCTGCGTGATGCCGGGATTGGCGCGGATCAGGGTCAGCACGCCAAACGAGCCCGGCGTAAAGTCGACGTTGGCGAGCGTCGCCTCGAAATCGGCAAAAATCTTGGCCTGCGTGCGCCGCACCTGATAGCCCACGTAGGTCGGCAGCTCGCCGAAATCGATCGCCCGCCCCGCGGCATCGCCCGGTGCTCGGCGCTTTACCGCCGCGCTCGACCTCTTCATGCTGCTCGTCCTCCAACACGCCTTGAACGTTGTCATACCGGGGCTTGTCCAGGCTTGTCCCCGGTATCCAGCAGTCAGCACGCTCCGGAGCCTGCGGGACGATGGATCCCGGCAATAAATGCCGGGATGACACTTTACATCTTCGACGGCAGCCACAGCGCCAGGATCGGGAAGGCGATCAGGATGATCAGGCGGATGATGTCGGTGGCGATGAAGGGCAGGACGCCCTTGAAGATGGTGGAGAAGCTCACATCGTGCACCACGCTCTTGATGACGAACACGTTCATGCCCACGGGCGGATGGATCAGCCCCAGCTCCACCGTCATGACGATGATGACGCCGAACCAGATTGGATCGAAGCCCAGATGCACGATCACCGGGAAGATGATGGGGATGGTCAGTATGATCATGGCCATGGCGTCCATCAGGCAGCCCAGCACCAGGTACATGAGCATGATCAGCGCCAGAACGCCGTAGCTGCCGAGCCCGAGCCCGGTGAGGAAGGCCGTCACCTTCTGCGGCGTCTGCGTCACGGTGAGGAAATAGCCGAACAGCAATGCGCCGATCAGCACCGTGAACACGGCCGCCGCCGTGCGCGTCGCCTGCAGCAGCGAGGCCAAGATCTCCTTGCGCCGCAGCCGTCCGCGCGCCACCCCGATCAGGAAGGCGCCCGCGGCGCCGACGCCACCCGCTTCCGTGGGCGTGAAGCGCGGCAGGTAGGGCAGGCCGTAGAGGCCGCCGATGACGAACACGAACAGCAGCAGCGGTGCCCAGATGTCGCGCACCGCCGCCAGGCGCTCCTGTGCGGTTGCGCGCGGGCCCTCCGGCAGGAAGCTCGGGCGCATGTAGCCGATGATGCTGATGGTGACGATGTACATCGCCGCGGCGAGCAGGCCCGGGATGATGCCGGCCATGAACAGCTTGCCTATATCCTGCTCGGTGATGATGCCGTAGACGGCAAGCACGGTCGACGGCGGCAGCATGGCGCCGAGCGTGCCGCCCGCGGCGATGACGCCGGTGGCGAACGACTGGGGATAATTGAACCGGCGCATCTCAGGGTAGGCGACGGTGGAGAACGTGGCCGCTGTCGCCACCGACGATCCCGAGATGGCGGCGAAGCCGCCGCAGGCGACGATGGTGGCGATGCCGAGCCCGCCGCGGCGATGCCCCACGAAGGTGTTGGCGGCGCGGAACAGCTCACGGCTCATCCCTGAGTTGGTGACGAAGGCGCCCATCAGCAGGAACATCGGGATCACGCCGAAGGTGTAGTCCGTCACCGTGCGCATGGAGGTGTGGCCGACGGCCTTCAGCGCCGGCCCGCCGCCGACGATGTAGGCGAACCCTGAGACCCCCACCAGCCCCATCGCCATGCCGACCGGCACGCGCAGCAGCATCAGCGCGAACAGCGTGAGGAAGCCGATGACGGCCACGGCGTCGGTGCCCATCGCCTCACTCCACCGCTTTGGCCGAAGGCGGCACGGCGGCCTCGCCCGCGAGCTTCTCGGGCTGGAACACGAGGCGCCAGGTGCGGATGGCGATGAGGATCACGGCGGAGACGTCGCCGGCCCAGGCGACGGCGAAGAAGGGCCAGGTCGGCAGCCGCAGGTCGTAGGTGAGCACGTGGTCGTCATAGGTGCCGCGCACCTTGTCGAACAGCGTGTAGGTCTGCACGGTGACGACGAACAGCAGCACGAGGGTGGCGAACGCGTCGATGGCGCGCTGCCAGCGCGGCCCGACGTTGGACCACACCAGATCGACGGTGATGTGGCCGCCGCGATAGCTGGTGGCGGCGATCCCCCAGAAGATCAGGATCCCGAGCATCAGCCGGCCGAAATCGTAGGCGTCCGGGATCGACACCGAGAACACGTTGCGCAGCAGGACGGCGAGGAAGATGTTGGCGGCAACGATGCCGACGAAGAAAGCGGCCACCCATTCGATGGTGTCGATGAAGCGGTCCATGCCGTTGCGTTGCACGCTTCCCCCCGTGGCTTGCCGCAGCGACGCTTCTCTTTCTTGCCGCGACGGCGGCGAGTGGGCTCGCCGCCGCCATCCACGTATCGGTCGATTGAAGGCGTGTCGCTCGTCAATAGGCCGAATTGTGCTTGGCAAGCGTGGTCGCGAGGTCCTTCAAAATCGCGTCCGGATCACCGCCGACCTTGCGCACGCTGTCGCCCCAGGCTTTCACCACGGGCTGCGCCGCCTGCTTCCATTCGGCCAGCTGCGCGTCCGAGATCGTGTACACCTCGTGGCCGGGCTCATTCGTGAGCTTGGCAACGCCCGCGCGCTCGAAGTCGGCCCAGGGGGCGGCAACGCGCAGCGCCCACTCGTTGTTGCAATGATCGTCGACCGCCTTCTGCTGTCCGGGCGACATGCTCTCGTACTTGGCCTTGTTGATCACCCAGACGAAGCTGGTGACGTAGAGCGGCACGTTCATATGGTACTTCGTCACCTTGTCGATGCCGAACAGCACTACCGAGCCCCAGGGGAAGGTCACCGCGTCGGCCACGCCCTTCTCGATGATGTCGCGCACCTCGGGAGCGGAGGACTGCACGTTGGTGCCGCCAAGAGACGTCACCAGCGTGGCCATGGTCGCGTGGGCCGGGCGGATCTTCATGCCCATGATGTCGGCCGGCACCATGATCTTCTTGGTCTTGGAGTGGAACGAGCCGTAGTCGTGCACGAAGGCCAGGCAGAACTTGACGTCCTTCATCTCGCTGCCGGCGTACTTGCGATACCACTCGTCGAGCGCCTGCGAGCCGCCCTTGGCGTTGCTCATCGTGAAGGGGAGATTGCCGGCGTCGATGATGGGAAAGCGGCCGGGCTGATAGCCGGGGCTGACGTAGGTCACGTCGGCGATGCCGTCGCGCGCCATGTCGTAGTGGTCGAAGGCCTTGCCGAGTTGCTGCGAGGGAAAGATCGTGAAGGTCACGGTGCCGTTGGTGGCCTTCTGGATCGAGCCGCCCCAGTCCTCCAGCGCCTTCTGCAGCGGATGCGACGGAGGCACCCAATGCGACAGCTTCAACTGCACCGGCTTGTCCTGCGCCGCCGCCGGCGCCAGCAGGGCCGAGATCGCCAGCAGCGTGCCGAATGCTAGACTTGTGCGACGCGAGCGCATGATCCTCCTCCTCGATTTTCTCCTGCGCGGGGCAACCCACCGCCGCATGCTCAGCCGATGCTTTTTTCTGCTCCTATTTGAGCCCCCCATTTCGGCCCCCGCATTTCAGCCCCATGTCCCCCAACTTGTAAAGCGAATTGGTCGGATATAAAACTATCGTCGTTCGGGCTACGTTGGTTCGCTTCGGGCTATGCGCGGGTTCGTCGGCGATCGGCGTCTGCGCTCTCGCTCGAAGTTCGAGCCGGAGAGGTAGAGAGCCGTGGTGCAGTCGCCGTCCCTTGCCCGCACGCCCGTCGCCGCGCCGGCGCGCCCTCGCAATGGAGTGAGCGCACGCGTCGAAGGCGTCGACTACGGCCCGCTCGCGGAGTGGTTGGGCTTTCATTTGCGCATGGCGCAGATCGCCTCCTTCCACGCCTTCGCCTCCGAGGTCGGCGAGGTCGATCTGCCGCCCGGGCGCTTTGCGCTGCTGACGCTCATCGGCCGCAACCCAGGCATCAGCCAGACCGTGCTCAGCCGCGCCGCGGGACGCGACAAGTCCACACTGACGCCCGCCTTACGCGATCTGAAGAAGCGCGGCCTCATCGTCTGCGAGCGCCTCGCCAGGGATCGGCGCAGCTATCACCTGAGCCTGACGCCGGCCGGAGTGGAGACGCTGCGGCGCCTGACCCAATGCGCCGCCCGCCACGAGCGCAACCTCGACCGCACCGTCGGCACGCGCGACCGCAAAAAACTGCTGCGCATCCTGCGCAAGATCATGTCGGAGCTCGGCTGATGCTGCGCGCTCGCGCTGTCATCCCGGAATTTCGCGAGCGAAATATCCCGGACCCAGAGGTCGCAGACATGCGTGGTACTTTGGGCTCCTGGGTCCCGGCTCTCCGCGCGGTCGCGCTCCGGCCGGGATGACTAGGTAGGAGGTTGCCTCAATGGCTGAAGTCTCGTTCCGCAAGGAGATCGAGAGCCTGCGCCTCGGCGCCGGCGATACCTTCTACGGCGAGGGCATCCTGGCAGTGACCAAGGCGCTATTGCAGTCGGGCGTCGCTTACGTCGGCGGCTATCAGGGTGCGCCGGTGAGCCATCTGCTCGACGTGCTGGTACAGTCGGAGGACCTGCTGTCCGACCTCGGCATCCATCTCGAGACCTCCACCAACGAGGCCGCGGCCGCCGCCATGCTCGCCGCCTCCATCAACTATCCCCTGCGCGGCGCCGTCACCTGGAAATCCATCGTCGGCACCAACGTCGCCGCCGACGCGCTCTCCAACCTCGCTTCTCCCGGCGTTCAGGGCGGCGCGCTCATCATCGTCGGCGAGGATTACGGCGAGGGCGCCAGCGTCATCCAGGAGCGCACCCACGCCTTCGCCATGAAGTCCTCGCTGTGGCTGATCGACCCGCGCCCCGACCTGCCCACGCTCGTTCGTAGCGTGGAGAAGGGCTTCGAGCTGTCGGAGGCCTCCAACACGCCCGTCATCCTGGAGCTGCGCATCCGCGCCTGCCACATGTTCGGCAGCTTCCTCGCCAAGGACAACATGGCCGCAGCGCATTCGGCGAAGCACCGCCTCGCGCCCGCCCGCTTCAACTACGACCGGCTGAGCCATCCGCCGGCGACCTTCCGTCAGGAGGTTGACAAGAACGATCGCCGCCTGCCGGCGGCGCGCCGCTTCATCGTCGACAACAAGCTCAACGAGCGGCTCGGGCCGGTCGACGGCGACATCGGCATCATCGTGCAGGGCGGACTGTTCAATGTCCTCAACGGCCGCCTCGCGCTCGCGGGCCTCAGCGACCTCGACGGCACGACCGCGGTGCCGACGCTGGTGCTCAACGTCGTGCATCCGCTGGTGCCCGAAGAGATCAGCAGCTTCTGTGCCGGCAAGAAAGCCGTGCTCGTGGTCGAGGAGGGCGCGCCCGACTTCATCGAGCAGGCGGTCGGCCAGATCCTGCGCAAGGCCGACGTGCAAACCAAGCTGCACGGCAAGGGTCTGCTGCCGATGGCGGGCGAATACACTCCGCTGGTGGTCGGCAAGGCTCTCGCCGCCTTCTGCACGAGCTACGGGCATTTCGTGCCGGCGCTCGATCGCTGGATCGCCGGTGTCGAGGCGCAACGCGCCGAGGTCGACAACGCCCTGGGCGCGCCCTTGCCGGCGCGGCCGCCGACGTTCTGCACCGGCTGCCCGGAGCGGCCCGTGTTCTCGGCCATGAAGCTGCTGCGCCAGGAGATGGGGCCGATGCACGTCTCGGCCGACATCGGCTGCCACTCGTTTGCGACCTTCGCACCCTTCAGCCAGGGCAACTCGATCCTGGGCTACGGCATGTCGCTCGCCTCCGCAGCCGCGGTCTCCGGCACGCAGACCAAGCGCCCGATCAGCGTCATGGGCGACGGCGGCTTCTGGCACAACGGCCTCATCACCGGCGTCGCCGGTGCGGTGTTCAACAAGGACGACAGCGTGCTGATCGTCATGAACAATGGCTATTCCAGCGCCACCGGCCAGCAGGACATCCTCTCCAGCAAGGAGGAGGTGGACGGCCGCGGCAAAGGCCTCGACATCGAGGCAGCCTTGAAGAGCATGGGCGTGCCGTGGATCAAGCGCGTGCGTACCTATGGCGTGGCGGGCGTCGCCAACACGTTGCGCGAGGCCCTGCGCACGGGCCAGAAGGGCCTCAAGGTCATCATCGCCGACGGCGAATGCCAGCTTGCGCGCCAGCGGCGCATCCGGCCGGAGAACGCGCGCAGGATAGCGGCCGGCGAGCGCGTGGTGCGCACCCGCTTCTGGATCGACCCGGACGTGTGCACGGGCGACCACTCCTGCATCCGCCTGTCGGGCTGCCCCTCGCTCACCATCAAGCCCAGCGAGGACCCGCTGCGCACCGACCCCATCGCCCACGTCAACAACGACTGCGTGGGCTGCGGACTGTGTGGCGAGGTCGCGCATGCGGCCCAGCTCTGTCCCTCCTTCGCCCAGATCGACATCATCCAGAACCCGAGCCGCTGGGACCGGCTGAAGCGGTGGACATCGGCAGCGCTCATGCGCCTCCTCGGCGGCGGCCGGACGTCGGCGCCCGCCCTCGTGCCGGCGGAGTGATCGCGTGGCCGAGGCAAAACCCATCAAGCTCCTGATCGCGGCGCTCGGCGGCGAGGGCGGCGGCGTGCTGGCATCTTGGCTGCATGCGGCTGCAATCTCCGCCGGGCATTTCGTGCAGGGCACCTCGGTTCCGGGCGTCGCCCAGCGCACCGGCGCCACCACCTACTACCTCGAGATCGTGCCCGGTGCCGGCGCGCGCCATCGCACCGCGGGCTCGCGCCCTATCCTGGCGCTCAACGCCGCGCCCGGCGAGGTCGACCTGGTGGTCGCCAGCGAGCTGCTCGAAGCGACGCGCGCCATCGCCGCCGGCTACGTCACGCCCGACCGCACGCTGCTCGTCGCCTCGTCGGCGCGCGTGTTCACGATCGACGAGAAGGCGGCCATGGGCGACGGCCGGCTCGACGAGCCGCGCATGCTGGACCTGGCACGGCGCTTCTCGCGGGACGCCGTGATCACCGACTTCGCGGCCGTTGCCGCGCAAGCAAAGGCTCCGCTCGGCGCCGTGCTGCTCGGCGCCATCGCCGCCTCGCAGGTGCTGCCGATCCCGGCCGAGGCGTTCCGCGCCGCCATCCGCGCCGAGGGCAAGGCGGTAGATGCCAACCTGGCGGGCTTCGAGGCCGGATTGCAGATGGCGGCGTCCCCCTCTCCCCGTTTTTCACGTCATGCCGAAGGCGTGCTTTCAGCACGACGAGAGGGTCGGGGTGAGGGGCGGCCGCTTGCTCCGGCACTTGCCGCCGCCCCTCACCCTAGCCCTCTCCCCACTGAAGAGTGGGGAGAGGGGATCCCCCCCGAAGCCCGCGCCGTTCTCGCCGAAGGGGTCAAGCGCCTCACCGACTACCAGGGTGAGCCATACGCCCAGCGCTATCTCGCGCGCGTACGCCGCTTCGTCGGCCGGCCGGGCGCCGACGGCACCTTCATCCGCGAGCTCGCCCGCCATCTCGCCGTGCGCATGACCGTGGAGGACGTGATCCGCGTGGCACAGCTCAAGCTGCGCGAGGCGCGCCTGGCGCGGGTGACGCAGGAGGCCCGAGCGCGCGACGGCGACATCGTCGACGTGACGGAGTACCTGAAGCCCGGCCCAGAGGAGATCTTCGGCCTGCTGCCGCCGCGGCTCGGACGCTGGGCGCTCGCCCGGGTTCGCCACGACCGCGCCTGGGCGCTCAAGGTCACCACCACGCGCGTCTCCGGTTTCCTCCGCCTCAAGGTGCTGGCCGCGCTCAAGCGCTGGCGCCCGCGCACGCTGCGCTTCGCCGAGGAAGAAGCGTGGATGGAGCGTTGGCTGGGGCTCGTCGATCGCACGCTTGCCGTCAACCCGACGGCAGCGCGCGAGGTGGTGGCGTCCGCGGCCCTCGTGCGCGGCTACGGCGACACCTACAAGCGCGGCCTCGCCAACTGGTGCAGGATCATGGACGGCGTCGTGGAACCGATGCTGTCGGGTCGGCTGCCGCGCGCGCATTTCGCCGACGCCGTGCTGCAGGCGAGGCTGGCCGCGAGCAAGGACCCCGAGGGCCAGGCGCTCGAGCAAACCATCGTCGCCATCTATCGCGCCACCCAACCCGACCAAGCCGCCGCCGAGTAGTCGCTGTTGGCGCCGTGGCACCACATGGCCATACATTCCGCGCCGGATTGCCTGGCCGACGTATTGTCTCGAGGTGCAGATGCCCCAGCGCTGGTTCATTCTCGCTATTCTGACGTTTGCGCGAGCCTCCATCGGCTTCCAGCTTCAGTCCGTCGCCACGCTCTCTCCCTTCCTTCTCGACCAGTTCGAGTAATCGCGTGAGCGCCACGGCCAAGCGCCGGTCGCAACGCGCAGCGCTGCCGTTGGCACCACGAGCCATTGCAGTATCGGCGACAGGCCGGTTCCGAGGCCGGGGACCACGGGCATCAGTCCCGAGTAGGCCCAGCTCGCGCGCAGCCCCGTGTTGAGCCACTCGCTGTAGATCGTGTAGCCGACACCGATCAGGAGCGCCGCCGCGAACACGCGTGCATTCCGCTCTGCCGGCCAGCGCCCCGTTGCAAAGAGCATGAGCGCGGCGAGGAGCGAAAGCGCGGCGATGAGAACGTCGCCGCCCGTACAGTGCAGCACGGCAAATCCCAACTGTCGCGCCGTGCCGGTCGTCCAGATCGTATAGAGCGGGAGCTGCAGGATCTCCCAGACCAGATGAGCGGCGGCGGAAACAGCAAGATAGGCGCGTAGTGTAGAGAGCCACGCGCCCGCGTGCGGCTCCATGCTGCGCATGCCACTAGCCTCCGGCCGACAGATCGACGTGGCGCAGGCGCAAGGAATTGCTGATGACGCTGACGGAGGACAGCGCCATCGCCGCCGCCGCAATGACCGGCGAGAGCAGCAGGCCCGTCAGCGGATACAATACGCCGGCCGCGATCGGCACGCCGGCCGCATTGTAGATGAAGGCGAAGAACAGGTTCTGGCGGATGTTGGCCATGGTGGCGGCCGACAGCCGCCGCGCGCGCACCAGCCCGGTGAGGTCGCCCTTAACTAGCGTCACGCCCGCGCTCTGCATGGCGACATCGGTGCCCGTTCCCATGGCGACGCCGATGTCGGCCGCGGCGAGCGCGGGGGCGTCGTTGACGCCGTCTCCGGCCATGGCCACGACGCGGCCTTCGCGCCGCAGGCGCTCCACCACCTTGCTCTTGTCCTGCGGCAGCACCTCGGCCTCGACCTCGTCGATGCCGAGCTTGCGGGCGACCGCCAGGGCCGTGGTTGCGTTGTCGCCCGTCAGCATGACGACGCGGATGCCGGCTCCCTTCAGCGCGGCGACGGCCGCCGGCGTGCTGGCCTTGATGGGATCGGCGACGGCAATGACGCCGGCGGGCCGACCGTCGACGGCGACGAAGATCACGGTCGCCCCGTCCTGGCGCAGGCTTTCGGCCTCGCCGTCCAGCGCGGCCGGATCGACGCCGGCCTCGACCATGATGCGCCGGTTGCCGATCACGAGCGCCTTGCCGTCGACCGAGCCGGTCACGCCCTTGCCGATCGGGGCGTTGAAATCTTGCCCCTGGGCTAGCTCCAGGCCACGCTCCCCGGCGGCCTGGACGACGGCCGCGCCGAGGGGATGCTGGCTGCCGCGCTCCAGACTCGCGGCGAGGCGCAGCACGTCGTTCTCCGCAAACCCGCCCGTCACCCGGACCGCCACCACCTTGGGCTTGCCCTCGGTGAGCGTGCCGGTCTTGTCGACGACGATCGTGTCCACCTTCTCGAAGCGCTCCAGCGCCTCGGCGTTTTTGATGAGCACGCCGGCCTGGGCTCCGCGCCCCACCCCCACCATGATCGACATCGGCGTGGCCAGCCCGAGCGCGCAGGGGCAGGCGATGATCAGCACCGAGACGGCGGCAATGAGGGCGTAGGTGAGCCGCGGCTCCGGCCCCCAGATCGACCAGGCGAGGAAGGCCAGCATGGCAACTGCTATCACCAGCGGGACAAACCACGCCGACACCTGATCGACCAGCCGCTGGATAGGCGCCCGGCTGCGCTGCGCCTGCGCCACCATCTGCACGATCTGCGCCAGCACCGTCGCACTTCCGACCTTGTCCGCGCGCATGACGAAGCTGCCGGTCTGGTTCATGGTGGCGCCGATCACCTTGGCGCCGGCCTCCTTGGCCACCGGCATCGATTCGCCCGTGAGCATGGATTCGTCGACCGAGCTGCGTCCCTCCAGCACCTCGCCATCGACGGGAATGCTCTCGCCCGGCCGCACCCGCAGGCGGTCTCCCACCAGCACAGTCTCGAGCTCGACCTCCTCGTCCGTCCCGTCCGGCTTGATCCGGCGCGCGCGTTTCGGCGCCAGGTCGAGCAGGGCGCGAATGGCACCGCTCGTCTGCTCTCGGGCACTCAGCTCCAGCACCTGACCCAGCAGGACGAGCACGGTGATGACCGCCGCCGCCTCGAAGTAGACAGCAACGCCGCCGTCGTGCGCGCGAAAAGAAGCAGGGAACAGGCCGGGCAGCACCGTTGCCAGCACGCTGTAGGCCCAGGCGACGCCCGTTCCCATGGCGATGAGCGTGAACATGTTGAGATTACCGGTCCTGAACGAGGCCCAGCCGCGCTCGAAGAACGGCCAGCCCGCCCACAGCACGACCGGCGTCGCCAGCGCGAATTGCAGCCAGTTGGAGGTCTGCTGCGCGATGACCGCGTGCAAATCGATCAGGTGCGCACCCATCTCCAGGGCGAGCACGGGGACCGCCAGGGCCAGCCCGATCCAGAAGCGCCGCGTCATGTCCGCGAGCTCGGGATTGGGCTGTGTCGCGGCCGTGACGAGCTCGGGCTCGAGCGCCATGCCGCAGATCGGGCAGGCGCCGGGGCCGACCTGCCGGATCTGGGGATGCATGGGGCAGGTGTAGATCGTGCCCTCGGGCACCGGCGCCAGGGAGCGTTCCTGCGCCGAGAGATAGCGCTGCGGGTCGGCAACGAACTTCGCGCGACAGCCGGCCGAGCAGAAGTAGTAGCTCCGACCCGCATGCTCCGCCTTGTGCGCGGCCGCGTGCGGGTCGACGTCCATGCCGCACACGGGGTCTTTGACCGTGCGCGACGATGCCTGCGGCATGGCGCCGTGATCCGCCTCTTGCATTGCCCGACTCCTGCAATTCCGCATACCCCGTGGGGGTAAATGGCACGGCTTGACACCTATACCCTAGGGAGGTACCCGTCAAGCATGCGTGACAAAGCCAAGACGTCCTGCCTGAAGCGCCTTAGCCGGATCGAGGGCCAGGTACGCGGTCTGGGGCGCATGATCGACGAGGACCGCTACTGCATCGACATCGTCACCCAGCTGTCTGCCGTGCGCGCAGCCCTGCGGCGGGTCGAGGAGGAGGTGCTGCGCGACCACGTGGCGCACTGCGTCGAGCACGCCATCGCCAGCGGCAACACGGGCGAGCAGCGCCAGAAGGTGGCCGAGCTGATGGACGTGCTGGCGCGCTCCACGCGCTGAACCCCACGCGCCTCGCTTGTCATCCCGGTGCTGTTAGCGCAGCGCCTGCGTCAAGCGGTGCGGTCGCGCGGGCCGATCAGGCCATAGATGATGCCGAGCCCCAGCCCGAACCCGCCGACGATGCAGGCGACGATCAGCATGCGCGTTGGGTTCCAGCCGCCGAACAGGACTTGGTTCGCCTGGCCGAACACCTGCCCCTTGATCAGCGGCAACAGGATCCAATTGCTGACCACGACGATGAGGAGGCCGAAGATCAGCCCTTTCAGCCATGCCATGCCGCCCGGGATCCATGCGTAGATCAGGCCGAATAGCGCGCCCCACAATCCGCCCCAGAAGATGTTGTTGATCAGACGGGGCACGCCCCAAGGCGGAATAGCCGGCGTCATCGACCAGCCGTGGCTGGGTATGTAGCCTCCGGCGTTCAACAAATAGATGATGCCTTCGTGGACCACGACCACGGAAATCGCCGCGGCGATGAATCCCAGAACGATGCGTCCGATGGTTCCCTGCATGGCTTCCCCCGATTGCGCAGCTGTGATTTGCAGCGTCCACACCAGTATCTCCCGGCGCGTCGCGCCGAGGAAGCCGGGATGAGCCGGACACGGATCACGGTCGCGTGATCTGCGCGGTGGAGAGGCCCCTTCCCGCTGCCAGTTTTTACTTGCCGCAGCCGTCCTGTGGGCCCATATACGGCCGGCAAATCCCGTGTCGGAGGCCTTTTTGGTCGCGGCCTGCTCTTCGAGCGGCTGCCGCTGACAGCGAGCCTTCACATAAGCGCATCCGGGTGCCCAGGCGAGGAGAGTGCATGGCCAAGGAAGAGATGCTGGAATTCGAAGGCGTTGTCGACGAGGTGCTGCCCGATGCGCGCTGCCGCGTGAAGCTCGACAACGGTCACGTGGTCATCGCCTACACGTCGGGGCGGATGAAGAAGAACCGCATCCGCATCCTGGCTGGCGACAAGGTCACCGTGGAGATGACGCCCTACGACCTCGACAAGGGCCGCATCAACTTCCGCCACAAGGACACGCGCGCACCCACGCCCGGCAGCGGCCAGCGCCGCCCGCCCCAGCGCCGCTTCCGCTGACAGCGTCATCCCCGCGCAGGCGGGGACCCAGGTCACCTTTCCACAGTTTTGTTGAATGAGGCGGCGCACGACGTTCGCCGCAATGCTCTTAGGGTAAGCTTGCTTACGCACGTTCATCGCACGGTGTCATGGGTTCCGGCCTCCGCCGGATTGACGCAAGGCAAGGGCGTTCGGCCAGCCAGCTGCCGCTGCCTTTCTCCCGCCCCCCGAATCGGTCAATCGTGACCCTATGGAGAAGGCGAGCGGGCGACGCAGGGACAATGAGGACGCCGGGGCCAAAGTCGGCGCCGACAGCCGGCGCGTGCAGGTCCCCAAGTTCGACAAAAAGACCATCGCGCTGGTCTACGACTTCGACGGCACGCTCTCCCCCAAGCCCATGCAGGAATACGCCTTCCTGCCCAAGATCGGTGCCGACCCTGCCGCTTTCTGGGCCGAGAGCAACGCGCTCGCCCGGGAGACACAGGCCGATCCGCTCATCACCTACATGCACCTCCTCTACAAGAAGGCGAAGGCCAAGGACGTGCGCATCGACCGCCGCGACCTGGTCGCGCAAGGCCGGCACGTGGAGCTGTTCCAGGGCGTCGAGGCCTGGTTCGATACCATCGGCGAGTACGTCAAGAGCCACGCCCAGAGCCACGGCGTCGCGCTACGCCACTATCTCATCTCCTCGGGCCTCGTCGAGATCATCGAGGGCACCTCGATCCGCAAGCGCTTCCACAACGTGTTCGCCTCGGAGTACTGGTTCGAGGCCTACGACCTGCCCTACCCCAAGCGCGTCATCACCGACACCGGCAAGACGCAATACCTCTTCCGCATCAACAAGGGCGTGGAGGACTTGGGCGAAAGCATCAACCAGCACATGCCCGAGGCCGCGCGCCCCATCCCGTTCGCCAACATGATCTACTTCGGCGACGGCGACACCGATGTGCCTTCCATGGCGGTGATGCGCAAGAACGGCGGCCACGCGGTTGCCGTCTATCCGCCGGGCAAGGGAAAGTCCAAGTGCGTGGAGCTGTTCAAGGC
>JRHI01001849.1_pt1 | contig 16300 bp, 11 predicted proteins | sample 215371 | NCBI WGS metagenome assembly JRHI01 (sample SAMN02929681, study PRJNA255918) | sediment metagenome | biome: cave system; feature: Ice Cave; material: Sediment; isolation source: sediment from deep within a dark volcanic ice cave with no known source of... ...
TCTCAGGAGGTCGCCGGCGCCGGCGACCTCCTGAGAGAGGCCGGCATCCCCGTCTTCGGGCCGAACCGGGAGGCCGGCCGGATCGAGAGCAGCAAGGCCTTCGCCAAGGAGCTGATGGTGCGGGCGGGCATTCCGACCGCCGCGTATGGCGCCTTCCGCGACCCCGACCCGGCCCTGCGCATGGCCTCCCGCCTGTCCGGCCAGGTGGCGATCAAGGCTGACGGCCTGGCCCAGGGCAAGGGTGTGTACGTGTGCCGGAGCCTGGCCGAAGCGGAGGCGGCGGTGAGCGCGCTGCTGCGCCGGCGCGAACTGGGCCCGGCCGGCGATACGGTGGTGGTCGAGGAGCTGCTGGAGGGCCCGGAGGTATCGTTGCTGGCGATCACCGACGGCACCGCGGTTTGCCCGCTGGTGCCTGCGCGCGACTTCAAGCGGGCCCACGACGGGGATCTCGGGCCCAACACGGGTGGGATGGGCGCCTACAGTCCTCCGATCGACGTGGACCAGGAGCTGGCGAGGCGGCTGGTGGCCGATCTGGTCGAGCCCGCGCTGGCCGAGCTCGGCCGGCGCGGGCTCGAATACTGCGGAGTGCTCTACGCCGGCATCATGCTCACCGCCGATGGCCCCCGGGTGCTGGAGTTCAACGCCCGGTTCGGAGACCCCGAGACCCAGGTGGTGTTGCCGCGGCTCAAGTCGGATCTGGCTCCGCTACTGCTGGCCGCCGCCAGAGGCCGCCTGGCCCAGGTGGCCGAGCCGCAGTGGAGTCCCCGGCCGGCGGTGGGGGTGGTGGTGGCCTCAGGCGGCTATCCGGGCGCGTACCGGACCGGGCTGCCGATCGACCTGCCGGCCGCGTCCGAGGGCCTGCTCTTCCATGCCGGCACCCGTTTGGATTCCGGGGGGCGGCTGCTGACCTCCGGAGGCCGGGTGGTCACCGCGGTAGGGCTGGGGGACACCGTCGCCGCCGCCCGTGACGCGGCGATGTCACTGGCCCAAAGGGTACGATTTCCGGGAGCATTTTTTCGCCGTGACATCGCCCGGGAGGCGACCGGCTGAAGGTGGCCGGCGGGCCGGGTGGACCGGGCCAAGCGGGTCGGCGGGGGCCAGGAAGGCGGCTCGTCCGGGGTCGCGGCGGATCGAGCGGATCGAGCGGATCGAGCGGATCGAATGGTCGCCTCGGACGGCGGGTGCAACACCGGCAATGAGGAGTGTCTGACTTGGAGACGAAGACCGAGGGTCGTGCGCTGAGCCTCACCGACACATCGTTCCGGGACGGTCAGCAGTCGCTACTCGGAGGAATGCTGCGGCCGGAGGAGATGCTGCCGCTGGTCGGGCCGATGGACCGGATCGGCTTCCACAGCATGGAGATGTTCGGGGGGGCCACCTTCGAGACCCAGCTCCGCGATATGGGCGAGGATCCCTGGGAGTTCGTGCGAAGGTTCAAGGAGCAGGCGCCCCAGACCCCGCTTCAGGCCTTGATCCGCAGCCAGAACCTGGTCAGCTATCACCACCTTCCCGATGACGTGGTCGAGCTGTTCATCTCCCACGCCGCCGGTCTGGGCATCGACATCTTCCGGTTTTTCGACCCGCTCAACGACCTTCGCAACCTCGAGGTTGGCATCAACGCGGCCAAGAAGGCGGGCGCCCGGGTACAGGGCGCGCTCTGCTACACCGTCAGCCCGGTGCACAATCTCGACCGCTGGTGCTCACTGGCGGCGGGACTCGCCCAACTCGGCTGCGACGAGTTGGTGATCAAGGACACCTCGGGCATCCTCAGTCCTCAGCACACCTGGGAGCTGGTGACGGCGATCACCGAGCAGGTGGCGCTGCCGCTCGGGGTCCATTCTCACTGCTCCAGCGGCATGGCGCCGATGGCCTACATGGCGGCGGTCGAGGCCGGCGCCACCATCCTCGACACCGCGATGTCGCCGCTGGCCTGGGGCAACTCGCAGCCGGCTACCGAGAGCGTGGTCGCCGCGCTCCGCGGTGGCGACTACGACACCGGTCTCGACCTCGAGCGGCTGATCGACCTCAGGGAGCCGTTCGCCGCCCTCCGCGAGGCTCACGTCGAGTATCTGAGCCGGTTCGCGGATCGGATCGACGCCGAGATCCTGCGTTACAACATCCCCGGCCGCCTGATCGATGATGTGTTCAACGGGCTGCGCCAGCACCGGGCGGAGAGCCGCCTGCATGAGGCGCTGGCGGAGGTCGCCCGGCTCCGGGAGGAGCTGGGCTGGCCGCCTCTGGTGTCGCCGATCCGGCACATGATCGCCGGCCAGGCGGTGCTCAACGTGCTCGGCCCAGACCGCTACGCGACCGTAAACCAGGAGCTGAAGGACTACCTCCATGGCCTCTACGGCCGGCCGCCGGTGCCCGCCTCGACCGAGGTTCGGCGCCAGGTGCTGGGCCGGGACGAGCCGATCACGGTTCGGCCCGCCGACCTGCTGGAACCCAGGGTCGAGGCGGCGCGCGGCGAACTGCGCCGCCGGTACGGCCTCACCTCCGATGGCGATGTCCTGATCTGGTTGCTCTACCCGGCCCTGGCGGCGAAATTCTTCGAGCGGCGGGCGGCCGCCGCCAATCCGCCCCCGGCGCCGGTGGGCGGTGTCGAGGACCCGGCCGCGGCCGAGCCCGACGAGGCGCCGGCGGCCGCCACTGAACCGGCGGCCGAGCCGGAGCCGGAGCCGGCCCCGGTGGCCGAGTTCCAGGTCGAGGTTGAAGGCGAGACCTTCACGGTTCGCGTGAGCGGGATCGGCCTCAGCCTGACCGCGGCGCCGGCCGGGGCCGCCACGGCTTCGGCCGGGAGCGCCCCGGTGGTCGCCCGGGGCGCGGTCCTGGCCCCGATGCAGGGCCTGATCGTCAAGATCCCGGTCAGTGTGGGAGATCAGGTGAAAGTGGGGGACGTGGTCGCCATCCTGGAGGCGATGAAGATGCAGAACGACATCTCGGCTACCGCCAACGGCACGGTGACGGCGATCTACGTCAAAGAAGGTGACGTGGTCAGCCCCGGGCAGGCGATCCTGGCGGTGGGGTAGCCGGAACCGTGCCGCGCACCTTTCGCAAGATCCTGATCGCCAATCGCGGCGAAATCGCGGTCCGGGTGATGCGGGCGTGCCGGGAGATGGGGATCGAGACGGTGGCGATCTACTCGGACGCCGATGCCGGCGCGATCCATGCCCGGTACGCGACCGAGGCCCACCATGTGGGCGGGTCGGCGCCTCGCGACTCCTACCTGAAGCTGGAGCGGATCATCGAGATCGCCCAGGACACGGGCGCCGAGGCGATCCACCCCGGCTATGGCTTCCTGTCGGAGCGGCCGGAGTTCCCGGAAGCGTGCGAGGCGGCCGGAATCGCCTTCATCGGTCCGCCAGCGTCGGCCATGCGGGCGCTGGGATCCAAGGTCGCGGCCCGGAACCTGGCGATGTCGCACAACGTGCCGGTGACCCCCGGCACCGGTGCCATCGACGATCCCGAAGTAGCGGTCGCGCGCGCCCGGGAGATCGGCCTGCCCGTGATCGTCAAGCCCTCCGGGGGGGGCGGCGGGATCGGCATGCGGGTGGTCGAGAAGGAGGCGGACCTGGTGCCGGCGATCACCGCCTGCGCCAACGCCGCCCGCAGCGCTTTCGGCGATCCCACCGTGTACATCGAGCGTTATGTCCGAAACCCCCGGCATATCGAGATCCAGGTGATCGCCGACGCCCACGGCAACGTGGTCCACCTCGGGGAGCGGGAGTGCTCGATCCAGCGCCGCCACCAGAAGATCCTGGAAGAGTCGCCCTCGCCGGTCTTGACCCCCGAGTTGCGGGCGCGGATGGGCGAGGCCGCGGTCAATGCGGTGCGGGCGGCCGGCTATGTCAACGCGGGCACCGTCGAATTCATCTTCTCGGAGGGACAGTTCTACTTCCTGGAGGTCAACGCGCGGCTTCAGGTCGAGCACCCGGTGACCGAGATGGTGACCGGAGTCGACCTGGTCAAGGAGCAGATCCGGGTCGCCGCCGGGCTGCCGCTCAGTCTGAACCAGGACGAGATCAGGTGGACCGGCCACGCGATCGAACTGAGGATCAATGCCGAGGATCCGACTCGCAATTTCCTGCCCAGCCCTCGCCGGATCGGCCGCTGGGTGGCCCCGGCGGGGCCGGGGGTGAGGATCGACTCCGGGTTCGGGCCGTCCAGCGAGGTCCCGTCCAACTACGACTCGCTGATCGCGAAGCTGATCGTCCATGGTGCTGACCGGGCGGTGGCGATCGCCCGCGCCGAGCGGGCCCTGTTCGAGTTCGTGCTCCAGGGGCCGACCACCATCATCCCCTACCACCGGGCCATCCTCGCCCACCCCGACTTCCGGGCCGGCAAGCTGTCGACCAACTTCATCCCCGACCATCCGGAGCTGGTCGAGGAGGCCCGGCGGTACCTGGACGACCGCTCTCCGCTGGACTACGGGCGGGATCCCCGGCACGTGGCGGCGGCGGCCGCCGCGGTGGCCGCGCTCGTCTCCCGGGGCAGTTGAACGAACTCGACCACGACCCCCAGCCGCCCTACCGGGTAACCGGTACGCGCGTGGTCTGCAAGGTGGGCCGGCTCGGCCTGCGCAGCGACACGGTGGCCTGGGCAGACGGCACCGAGGATCTGTACGCGGTGGTCGAGGGACCCAACTCGGTCTATATGGTGCCGGTTTTCGAGGACGGCTCAACCTTGCTGGTCCGGCAGTGGCGACACGCATTCGGGGGTACCTCCTGGGAGGTCTGCGCGGGCACCCTGGAGCCGGACGAGGATCCGGCCGATGGCGCCCGGCGCGAGCTGATCGAGGAGACCGGCTACCGGGCGGGCGAGCTGATCCGGCTGGAGGGGAGCCACCGCAGCCTGGCCGCGGCCGCCTTCAGCTTCAGAATCTTCATCTGCCGGGAACTGGAGTTCGTGGGCAGGTCGCCGGAGCGCTACGAGGCCGACATGGTGGTACGGCGATTGCCGTTTCGGGAAGCGCTCGAACACGCGGTCGCCGGCCGGCTCCACCACGGCGGTTCGGTCACCGCCCTGGTCCGGGCGGCGCACCACCTGGGCCTGATCTGATCAGGCTTCCAGGGAGCCGGGGCGAGAAGCGGGGCCGGCGGCCGGTATAATTTGAAGCGAACCCTCCCGCCGCTGGTCGATCCATGCATGGAGAGCCTGCTCACTTGAAGATTCATCCGGCCGGCGATCCCCGCCCGGCTGGCCTTTGATCCCCCGGTACACCCCCCCGCGCATGGCGGCGATCTGGTCCGACCAGCGCCGCTACCAGCTCTGGGCCCAGGTGGAGGTGCTCGCCTGCGAAGCGTGGGCTGAACTCGGTCGGGTGCCGGTTGAAGCGCTGCCGGCGATCCGCCGGGGCAGCTTCGACATCGATCGCATCAACCAGATCGAGGCCGAGGTCCACCACGACGTGATCGCCTTTTTGACCGCCTTCAGCGAGACGATCGGTCCGGAGTCCCGCCACGTCCACCTGGGCCTGACCAGCAGCGACGTGGTCGACACCGCGCTGGCGGTCCAGCTCCAGGAGGCGGGCGGCCTGATTCTGGCCGATCTGGGCCGGCTCCGGGCGACGCTGGGTGAGCTGGCGATGGCCCATCGCGACACCCTGATGGTGGGCCGCACCCACGGCATCCATGCCGAGCCGATCACCTTCGGCTTCAAGGTGGCGGGCTGGACGGCCGAGATCGACCGGGCCTCGGCCCGGCTGGCGGCGGCCGTCGCCGAGGTGGCGGTGGGCAAGCTCAGCGGCGCGGTCGGCACCCATGCCACGGTCGATCCCCGGGTCGAGGAGTACGTCTGCCGGGGCCTGGGCCTGACTCCCGACCCGGTCAGCACCCAGGTGGTCAGCCGTGATCGCCACGCCTCGTTCCTGGCCGCGCTGGCGGTCGCCGCCGGCTCGATGGAGCGGATCGCGACCGAGATCAGGCACCTCCAGCGCACCGAATTGGCGGAGGCGCGGGAACCTTTCGGGGACGCCCAGAAGGGCTCCAGCGCCATGCCGCACAAGCGCAACCCGGTCCTCACCGAGCGGATCTGCGGACTCGCCCGGCTGGTTCGGGGCTATGCCCTCACCGGGCTGGAGAACATCGCGCTGTGGCACGAGCGCGACATCAGCCACTCGTCCGCGGAGCGGGTGATCCTGCCCGACGCGTGCTGCGCGGTCGACTACATGGCGCTGGAACTGCTGAAGGTGGTGGCGGGCCTCGAGGTACAGCCCGAGCGGATGCGTCTCAACCTCGAGCACGGAGGCGGAGTGGTCTTCAGCCAGCGAGTGCTGCTGGCCCTGGTCGAGGCCGGGATGCCGCGCGACGAGGCCTATCGGATCGTGCAGGCGGCCGCCTTCCGGGCGCTGGAGGGGGAGGCAGGGTTCCGGGCCCAACTGGAGTCGGACCCCAGGGTGACGTCTCGGCTGCGGCCTGAGGCCCTGGATGCGGCCTTCGACCCCTGGGCCGGACTCGAGCACATCCAGGTCGCTTACCAGCGCCTGGGCCTCGCGTGAACCCGGTGACGCCGGCCGGCCGCCTCCGGCTGCCGCTCCCGCTCTTCGGGGTCGGGAAGGTCCGGGAAACCTACCGGCTGGACCCCGACCGGCTGCTGGTGGTGGCCAGCGACCGGATCTCGGCCTTCGACTGGGTCCTGCCCAGCCTGATCCCCGACAAGGGCAGGCTTCTGACCCAGCTCAGCGCCCACTGGTTCCGGTTGAGCGCGGAGATCCAGCCGAATCACCTGATCTCGACCGATCGGGCTGACCTGCCGGCTTCGCTGCGGGACTTCGAGGAGGCGCTGGACGGACGGTTCATGATCGTGCGCCGGGCCGACCGGATCGACTTCGAGTGCGTGGTGCGGGGCTACCTGGCGGGCAGCGCCTGGAACGAGTACCTGACCACCGGGGCGGTGACCGGCATCCGGCTGCCGGCCGGACTGCGCCGGGGGGAGCGGCTGCCCGAGCCGATCTTCACCCCCGCCACCAAGGCGCCCGCCGGCGCCGAGGGCGAGCCCGCCCCCCACGATGTCAACGTCAGGTTCGAGGTGCTGGTCGAGGCCCTGGGCGCCGGCCTGGCGCTCCACCTGCGCAGGGCCAGCCTCGCCCTCTACCGCTTCGCCGCGGCGGAGGCGGAGCGCCGGGGCCTGATCCTCGCCGACACCAAGTTCGAGTTCGGGATGGTGGGCGACCGGCTGATCCTGATCGACGAACTGCTGACCCCGGATAGTTCGCGCTACTGGGATGCCGCCGCCTACCGGGTCGGCGAGCCGCCCGAGTCCTTCGACAAGCAGCCGGTCCGCGACTGGCTGAGCGGCTGTGGCTGGGATCGGACGTCGCCTCCGCCCGCGCTCCCCGCGGAGGTGATCGAGGGCACCCGCCGCCGCTATCTGGAAGCCTTCGCCCGCCTGACCGGCCGGCCCCTGGAGGGGACATCGTGAAGACATTCGTCGCTACCGTGGCGGTCATGCCCCGCCCGGTCCTCAACGACCCTCAGGGCCTGACCGTGAAGCAGGCGCTGGGCGCCCTGGGCTTCGCCGGGGTCCAGGAGGTGAGGATCGGCAAGCTGATCCGGGTCACCGTGGAGTGTCCGAGTCTGAAGGATGCGCGCTACGAGGTCACCCGGATGGCCGACCAGCTGCTGGCGAATCACGTCATGGAGGACTATCAGATCCAGTCCTTGGAGGAGCGACCGGCGGTCTCCGGCCCGGCCGCCGGGCCGCCCCCGCCGGCGGCGGTGGATCCCGTTCCGGGTGGACCCGACGCGGCCGCCGGAAGCGAGCGGGAGGCTGGTCGATGATGAAGTTCGGGGTGGTGGTCTTCCCCGGTACGTGGTCCGACCGTGACTGCGGCTGGGTGATCGAAGACGTGCTGGGCGCCGAGGTTCGCTATCTCTGGCACAAGGACTCGGACCTCCAGGAGTGTGACTGTGTGATCCTGCCCGGGGGCTTCAGCTACGGCGATCACCTGCGCACGGGAGCGATCGCCCGCTTCTCGCCGATCATGGGGGCGGTGGTTGAGTTCGCCGATCGCGGCGGCCTGGTGTGGGGCATCTGCAACGGCTTCCAGATCCTGTGCGAGGCGGGCCTGCTGCCGGGAGCACTGATCCGCAACCACAGCCTCCAGTTCCGCTGCCAGTGGACCACGCTCTATTGCGAGCGCAACGACACTCCATTCACCAGCCGGCTCGCGGCCCGCGAAGTGGTGCGTCTGCCGATCTCCCACGGGGAGGGCGCGTACTTTGCCGACCCGGCCACGATCAGCCGGATCGAGCAGCGGGGACAGGTCGTCTTCCGCTACTCGGATGCCCACGGATACGTGCTTCCGGAGTCGAATCCGAACGGCTCGCTGCACTCGATCGCCGGGCTGGTCAACGAACGCGGCAATGTGCTGGGCATGATGCCCCACCCCGAGCGGGCATGCGAGCCGGAGATGGGCGGAACCGACGGGCTCCGGCTGTTCAAGTCAGTGCTCGACTCGGTGGCGGCGGTGCTGAAATGAGCGCCAGGGGCCAGGTCGACATCCACGCCGGCTCGCGAGCCCGAGGCCCCAGCGACCAGGAGCTTCGTGAAGTCGCGCTGACCAGGTCGGAGTACGACCTCATCGTCAAGCGGCTTGGCCGCCCCCCGAATCGGGTGGAACTGGGCATGCTCGGGGTGCTCTGGTCGGAGCACTGTTCGTACAAGTCCTCCCGCCGCCTGCTTCGGCGGCTTCCCACCACCGGGCCGGGCGTGCTCCAGGGCCCGGGTGAGAACGCCGGGGCGGTTGACGTCGGCGACGGCTGGGCCTGTGTCTTCAAAGTCGAGTCTCACAACCATCCCTCGGCGATCGAGCCCTATCAGGGGGCGGCCACCGGGGTGGGTGGGATCCTCCGCGATGTGATCGCGATGGGGGCCCGGCCGGTGGCCCTGCTCGACTCGCTGCGCTTCGGGGCGCTACCGGAATCGGCCTGGCTGTTCGAGGGCGTGGTGGCGGGGATCGGCGGCTACGGCAACTGCATCGGCGTGCCCACGGTGGGCGGTGAGATCTACTTCGACGACTCCTACTCCGGCAACCCGCTGGTCAACGCCATGTGTGTGGGTCTGGTTCGGATCGACGAGTTGAAGCGTGCCCAAGCCGGGGCGCCGGGCAACATCCTGATGCTGGTCGGAGCGGACACCGGCCGCGACGGCATCCACGGGGCGTCCTTCGCATCGCTCGAACTCGACGACTCCAGCCATGAGCGCCGGCCAGCGGTGCAGGTGGGCAACCCCTTCCTCGAGAAGTGCCTGCTCGAGGCCTGCCTGGAGATGGTCGCGGCCGACACCGTGGTGGGGATCCAGGACCTGGGGGCGGCCGGGCTCACCTCCTCGGTGGCCGAGGTCGCGGCTCGGGCTGGCACCGGGGTGCGGCTGGACGTCGAGCGGGTGCCCCGGCGCGAGCGGGGAATGTCGGCCTACGAGGTGATGCTGTCGGAATCACAGGAGCGGATGCTGGTGATCGCCACCCCCGCCCAGCGGGCGAATGTGGCCCGGATCTGCGAGCGGTGGGATCTCACCTGCGAAGTGGTGGGAATGGTCACCGGGACCGGTGAGTTCGAGGTGTACGACGGCCGCGAGCGGGTCGCGGTGCTGCCGGTCGAGCTGCTGGCGGAGGGTGCGCCTGAGCGCTCGCTGACCGCCCTGCCAGCGGCGGCACCGCCGCTGGTCGATGGCGCCCTGGCCGGGATCCAGTTCGGTGAACCGGACATCGGTCCCGCCCTGCTCCGGTTGCTGGCCAGCCCCAATCTCTGCAGCCGGCGGCCGGTCTTCCGCCGCTACGACCACATGGTCGGCAATCGCACCGTGGTGGGGCCCGGAGGCGACGCCGCGGTGGTACGGATCCTGGGCACCCGAAGGGCTTTGGCGCTGACCATCGACGGCAACGGGCGTCACTGCCGGCTCGATCCTCGCGAAGGCGCCCGCCTGGCCGTTTGCGAGGCGGCCCGTAACATCGTCGCCACCGGAGCCCGGCCGGTGGCGGTGACCGACTGCCTGAACTTCGGCAACCCGGAGCGGCCCGAGGTCTACTGGCAGTTGGAGCAGGTGATCGAGGGCATGGCCGACGCCTGCCGCGGGTTGCGGCTGCCGGTGGTGAGCGGCAACGTCAGCCTCTACAACGAGTCGGAGCGCGGCGGGCGCTCGGTCGCCATCCACCCCACCCCGGTGGTAGGCATGGTGGGCGTGCTGGACGACTATCGACGCCGCCTGAGCCCGGCCTTCCGGCAGGAGGGCGACTTCGTACTGATGATCGGCACCGCCTTCAACGAACTGGGCGGCAGCGAGTACCTGGCCACCATCCACGGGGTGGTGGCGGGGCCGGTGCCGCGGGTCGACCTCGCGCGTGAGCTGGGGGCGATGGAGTTCCTGCTCCAGGCCAACCAGCAGGAGCTGCTGCACACCGCTCATGACATCTCGGACGGCGGCATGTTGGTGGCTCTGGCCGAATCCGCGCTCCTGAGCGGAATCGGCGTGCGCTGCCCGCCGATGATCCCCGATCCCGGCCTGCGACTCGACGCCGCGTTTTTCGGCGAGTCGCAGGGCCGGTTCCTGGTCTCCTGTCCGCCCCGGGCGATGCCCCAGTTGCAGAGCCTGGCCCGGCGGCACCGGGTCGAACTGCTCCTGCTGGGTCTGACCGGGGGGGATGCGATCGAGTTCGAGGGCCAGATGTACGTGACCCTGGAGCAGGCCGCGATGGCCTGGGAGCGCCCACTCCAGCACCCGGAGGAGCGCCAATGAACGCCGGTGGACCTCGGCCTATGGAGGCACCCTGACATGTGCGGAATCTTCGGTATCCACGCCACCTCGGCCTCGGTCGCCAACCTCACCTATTTCGGCTTGTTCGCGCTCCAGCACCGGGGCCAGGAGTCGGCCGGGATCGCGGTCGGTGACGGGACCCGGGTGAAAGTCCTCCGAGGTATGGGGTTGGTCAACCAGGTGATCGGACCGGAGGACATCGGCGGGCTCAAGGGCACCGTGGCGCTGGGCCACACCCGCTACTCGACGACCGGCTCCAGCCGGATCGAGAACGCCCATCCCCTGCCCATCCACCACCCTGAGCTGGGTGACGCCGCGCTCGCCCACAACGGCAACCTGATCAACAGCAATGCGCTCCGTCGGGAGCTGGAGAGCCAGGGTGTGGAGTTCGACACCGGGCTCGACACCGAGGTGATGGTACGGCTGATCGAGCACACCCATGGACGCAACTGGGAGGAGGTGATCCGCCGCGCCTTCGCCCGGATCGTGGGCGCGTTCTCGTGTGGCATCCTCACCCCGGGGGCGGTGATCGCGGTCAGGGATCCTTATGGCTTCCGGCCACTCAGCCTGGGCGTGATCCAGCTTCCGGGTGCTCCCGGACACGTGGTGGCTTCCGAGACCTGCGCCCTGGACACCGTCAACGCCACCTTCGTCCGAGATGTCCAGCCCGGAGAGATGGTGGTGCTCGACGGCCGGGGGGTTCGCTCCGAAAAGTTCCAGTCCGGCTCCCGGCACGCGATGTGCGTGTTCGAGTTCATCTACTTCGCCCGGCCCGACTCGATCCTCAAGAACTGCGAACTCGAGGAGGTCCGGATGCGCATGGGCCGCCAACTGGCCCGCGAGTGCCCGGCCGACGCCGACATGGTGATCCCGCTGCCGGATTCCGGGACCCCGGCTGCGATCGGTTTCGCGGAAGCCTCGGGGATCCCGTTTCGCGAGGGCTTCGTCAAGAGCCGATACATCAACCGGACCTTCATTCAGCCCGACCAGTCGATCCGGGAAGCGGGCCTGCTGCTCAAGCTGAACCCGCTCCGGCGCAGCATCGCCGGCAAGCGGGTGGTGGCGATCGACGACTCGATCGTGCGCGGCACCACCAGCCGGCGGATCGTCGAGCTGCTGCGGCGGGCGGGCGCCCGCGAGGTGCACATGCGGATCGCCAGCCCGCCGATGCGGTTTCCCTGCTTCATGGGGGTGGACATCGGGAGTCCGAAGGAACTGGTGGCGGCCAACCGCTCGGTGGAGGAGATCCGCCGGCTGATCGGCGCCGACTCGCTGGGCTACCTGTCGCTCCCGGGCCTGATCGAGTCGGTCGGTCGCGGCACCATGGATGAGTTCTGCCGGGCCTGCTTCGACGGCTCCTATCCGGTGCCGGTCCCGCAGCAGCTGGAGATGGACAAGCTCGCCCTCGAGACGGCGGAGCATCGCTGATGGCGGCGGCCAACCCCGGCTCCGGCCATCTGCCGGGGCTGACCTACGCCGGGGCCGGGGTTGACATCGGTGCGTATGCCGAGGTGCTGGCCCGGCTCGTCCCCCGGATCGAGGCCACCCATGGCCCCGAGGTGCGGGACGGGGTGGGTCCGTTCGCCGGGCTCTTCGACATCGGGGGCGGCCGCCGGCTGGCGGCCAGCGCCGACGGGGTCGGCACCAAGATCAAGGTCGCGATCGCGGCCGGCCGGCATAGCGGCATCGGCCACGACCTGGTCAATCACTGCGTCAATGACATCGCCACCGCTGGCGCCCGGCCGCTGTTCTTCCTCGACTACTTCGCCGCCGGCCGTTTGGATGGGGAGGTGGTGGAGACGGTGGTGGGCGGGGTGGCCGACGCCTGCCGGGCGGTCGGCTGCGCCTTGCTGGGAGGCGAGACCGCCGAGATGCCGGGTGTTTACGCGCTGGGCGATTACGATCTCGCCGGCTTCATCGTCGGCCTGGTCGAGGAAGGTGGCGAGCCGCCAGCGGACTCGATCACGGAGGGCGACGTGCTGGTCCGGTTGCCTTCCTCCGGGCCGCACACCAACGGCTACTCGCTGATCCGACAGGTGCTGGCCGAGATTTCCCTGGAGTCGGTACTCCCTGAGCTGGGACTGCCGCTGGCCGACGTCCTGCTCGCACCCCACCGTTGCTACCTGGCCGATCTCGACCGCTTGCGCCCGGCCTGGAAGGCGGCCGCCCACATCACCGGCGGCGGGCTCCTGGACAACCTTCCGAGGGCGCTCCCGGCCGGTCTCGGGGGCCGGATCCGGCTCGGCAGCTGGGAGGTGCCCCCGATCTTCGACCTGATCCGGCGCCGGGGCCGGATCGATCTCCGGGAGATGTTCGCCACCTTCAACATGGGGGTGGGGATGGTGCTGGTGATGACCCCCGAGGCGGCCGCCGGCTCGGGCCTGGAGGTGATCGGCGAGGTGGTGGTGGCGGGCTCGGGGCCGCGGCTCGAACTGGTGGGCGCTTGAGTCGACTGCGGATCGGGGTCCTGGTTTCGGGACAGGGCAGCAACCTGCGCAACCTCCACGGGCGCGGCGAGAACGTGGTGGCGGTGGCCACCAACCGTCCCTCCTGCGGCGCCGCCGCCTTCGCCCGGGAGCGCGGCCTGCCGCTCGGCGAGTTCCCCCAGAGCCGGTATCCCGGCCTGGAGCAGAGGGACGCCGCGATGGCCGGCTGGCTGCTCGAGCGGGAGGTCGAGCTGGTCGTGTGCGCCGGCTATGACCGGGTGCTCAGCGCCGGCTTCGTGCAGACCTTCGAGGGCCGCATCATCAACATTCACCCATCTCTGCTGCCCGCCTTCGCGGGCGGCATGGATGCGGTCCAGCGGGCCCTGGAGCACGGCGTCAAGGTGAGCGGATGCACGGTCCACCTGGTGGTGCCGGAGGTCGACTCAGGACCGATCCTGCTCCAGGCGGCGGTGCCGGTGCTGGAAGGTGACGACGTCAGCTCCCTGCATGCCCGGATCCAGGAGCAGGAGCACGCGCTGCTGCCGGAGGCGGTAGCGCTGATGCGGGAAAGGCTTGGCCAGGAGATGAGAATGCAGAAACGAGCGCTGCTGTCGGTGAGCGACAAGGCCGGCCTGGTCGAGTTCGCCACCGGGCTCCGGGAGCTGGGCTTCGAACTCTACTCGACCGGCGGCACCCGGGCCACCCTGGCCGGAGCCGGGCTCCCGGTCAGCCCGGTCTCCGATCTGACCGGATTCCCGGAGATCCTGGACGGCCGGGTCAAGACCCTCCACCCCGGCGTCCACGCTGGTATCCTGGCCCGCCGCGACCAGCCCGAGCACCTGGCCGCGCTGGCCGGACACGGGCTGCGCACGATCGACCTGGTGTGCGTCAACCTGTACCCATTCGCGGCCACCGCGGCGCGGCCGGAAGCGGGCTTCGAGGAGATCCTGGAGCAGGTCGACATCGGCGGGCCGGCCATGGTCCGGGCGGCCGCCAAGAACCACGCGGCGGTGGTGGTCGTGGTCCGGCCCGAGCGCTATGGCGAGGTGATCGAGGCGATCCGGACCGGGGGCCCCGGGCTCGCCCTGCGCCGGCGGCTGGCGGCCGAGGCCTACGCCCACACCTCCGCCTATGACGCCCGGGTCGCCGCCTGGCTGCGGAGCGCGGCCCTCGGCGAAGCGGAAGCCGGAGGACCGGCGGAGGGTGAGTTCTTCCCGGCCGAGCTCTCGATCGCCGGGGAGCTGGTGCGGCCGATGCGCTACGGCGAGAACCCCCACCAGAGAGCCGCCTTCTACCGGCTCGGCCCCGACGCTGGAGGGCTGGCCACCGCCCGCCAATTGCAAGGGGTCGAGCTCAGTTTCAACAACGTGCAGGACGCCGCCGCCGCCTATGCCCTGGTCAGCGAGTACTCGCGGCCGGCGGCGGCGGTGGTCAAGCACACCAACCCCTGTGGTCTGGCCGAGGCCGACACCGTCGCCGAAGCCTATGCCCGCGCGTATGCGTGCGACCCGGTCTCGGCCTTCGGCGGGGTGGTGGCGTTCAACCGCCCGCTCGACGCCGCCACCGCGGAGCAGCTGGCGGCGATCTTCGTCGAGGTGGTGGTGGCGCCCGAGGTCACCGAGGAGGCGCTCGGGTGGCTGGCCCGGAAGTCACGGACCCGGGTCCTGGTGGCGTCGCCGCCCCGGCCCGGGTCGCTCGACCTCCGCGCGGTGCCGGGAGGATTCTTGGTCCAGACCTGGGACTCGGCCGGCTTCGAGCGGACCGCGTGCCGGGTGGTCACCGAGCGCGAGCCATCCGGGGCGGAGTGGGAACAGCTCGCTTTCGCCTGGCGGGCGGTCAAGCACGTCAAGTCGAACGCGATCGTGCTGGCGCGGGATTTCGCCGCGGTCGGGGTGGGCGCCGGCCAGATGAGCCGGGTGGAGGCGGCGCGGCTGGCAGTGGCTCGGGCCGGCGGCCGGGCGGAAGGGGCGGTGATGGCCTCGGACGCCTTCTTCCCTTTCCCGGACGGCCTCGAGGTCGGCCTCGCCGCCGGCGCCACCGCGGTGATCCAGCCGGGCGGTTCGGTTCGCGATTCGGAGGTGATCGAAGCCGCCGACCGGGCCGGCGCGGCGATGGTCTTCACCGGGCAGAGGCACTTCAAGCACTGAGGTCGATTCCGCCATCCCGTCCGCTCAACGACCGCGGCCGCCAGGCGATGTAGAGCGCGGCGAGCAGGGCTGAGGCTAGCCCGGGCCCGGGCCGCGGACTGGAATCGCGCCAGCGGAGCCGATGCGCGCGCTTTTGGGCGGAACGGAGGTCAGGACATGCAGCAGCACACGGTGAGCGGGGGAGGAGGCGTCAAGCTCCACGTGGTGGAGACCGGCCGCCCTGACGGCCGGCCGATCCTGTTCATCCACGGTTGGTCGCAGAGCCACGATTCCTGGGCCAGGCAGTTGAACTCTCCGCCCCTGGCGGAGCGCTTTCGGCTGCTGGCGCTCGACAACCGGGGCCGCGGCGAAAGCGAGAAACCGGCGGACGCCTACGGCGATTCGCGGTTGTGGGCGGATGATATCCGGGCTGTGATCGACAGCCTCGGACTGCACCGGCCCGTGCTCAGCGGGTGGTCTTACGGCGGATTCATAATCAACGATTTCGTACGGCACCACGGTCAGGAGAACGTGGGCGGTCTCAACTACGTCGGAGCCGCCACTGACATCAACGTCGAGACCAGCTACCGGTTCCTGGGGGAAGGCTGGGCCGGACTGCTGCCAGGAGCTGACGGCTCGCTCGCCAACACCGTGTTCAGCGAGAGCGCCGAGGAGGCTTCGATTGCCATGCGGACATTCGTGCGCCGTTGCTTCGCCCGACCCCTGCCGAGGAGTGAGGAGCTGGCCATGCTCGGGCTCAACCTGCTCTGTCCGCCGCGGGTGAGGCTCGGTCTCTTCAGCCGTTCGTTTCGGAACGACGACATCCTGGCCGGGATCACCGTGCCGGTCCTGGCGAGCCATGGCGCGGCCGACACCATCGTCGATCTGGAGACCGGCCGGCACATCGCTTCCAGCATCACGGGCGCGAAGCTTTCGGTGTACGAAGCGGTCGGTCATGCCCCTTTCTGGGAGAGCGCCGACAGGTTCAACCAGGAG
>JRHI01001850.1_pt1 | contig 16292 bp, 14 predicted proteins | sample 215371 | NCBI WGS metagenome assembly JRHI01 (sample SAMN02929681, study PRJNA255918) | sediment metagenome | biome: cave system; feature: Ice Cave; material: Sediment; isolation source: sediment from deep within a dark volcanic ice cave with no known source of... ...
CAGTTGCCGGCTCCGAACGGGCTTACGATTGTACGTAATCAGGAACTCCATTGCTTCTGCCAATCCGGCAATTCCTACAAGGTCGCGCTCTACCTCAACTGCGCGGGGCTCGACTGGGAGCCGGTGTTCGTCGACTTCTTCAAAGGGGCAACGCGCGATCCCGAGTGGCGCCAGGGCGTCAACGAGATGGGCGAGGCACCGGTGCTGGAGACGATGGGCAAGAAGCTCACCCAGTCGGGCGTGATCCTGACCTACTTGGCGGAGAAGACCGGAAAATTCGCGCCCGCCAATGAGGATGCGAAGCTCGAGGCGCTGCGCTGGATCCTGTTCGACAACCACAAGTTCACGAGCTATCTCGCCACTTACCGCTTCCTCAAGGCGCTCCTGCCGCAGCCACCCGATCCCAGCGTCGTGGCGTTCCTGAAGGGCCGCTTCGATGCTGCTGCCGCCGTCGTCGAGAAGCACCTGGCGGGCTCGAAGTTCATCGTCGGCGACACCCCGACGATCGCCGACTTCTCGGTGGCCGGCTACGTGTTCTACCCCGTCGAGGAGCACGGCTACGATTGGGCCAAGAGCCATCCCAACATCCATGCCTGGACCGAGCGGGTGCGCGCGCTGCCGGGCTGGAAGGACCCATACGAGCTGATGCCGGGCGCGCGCATCAAGCCGCTGCGGTGATGAGCGTCGACGTCAGGCCGAGGCTGCTCGCGATCGGCGGGCTGATCGCCCTGGCGAGCGCCATCGGTATCGGCCGGTTCATCTATACGCCGATCCTGCCTCCCATGGTCGAAGGACTGCACCTGACGAAGGGCGAAGCTGGGCTGATCGCCTCCGCCAATTTCCTGGGCTACCTCGCCGGCGCCGTGGCCGCCGCGTCCCCGCGCCTGCACGGCAATCCGCGCGCCTGGCTGCTGGTTGCGTTGGCGGTCAGCGCCACGACAACCGCGGCCATGGCTTGGCCGGACAGCATGAGCACGTTTCTCGCCCTGCGCTTCATCGGCGGAGTGGCTAGCGCCTATGTGCTGGTGCTCGCCTCCTCCCTTGTGCTGGAGAGGCTCGCCGCGAGCGGGCATGGCGGGTTGTCCGCAGTCCACTTCTCCGGCGTCGGCACCGGCATTGCGGTCTCGGCGCTGATGACCTGGGGGCTGGCGGCCGCGCAACTCGGCTGGCGCGCGATGTGGATCGGCGGCGGAGTACTGTCGCTTGCAGGCCTGGCGGTGGTCGCCGCGCTGGTTCCCGGACGGGATGCCGCGCGGCCGGCGGCGGCGAATGCAGCGACCGGCCCCGACGATGCGCGGCTGCGGCGGCTCACGATCGCCTACGGACTGTTCGGCTTCGGCTATGTCATTACGGTGACCTTCATCGTCGTCATCGTGCGCGGCTCACCGCAGGCAGCGCCGATGGAGCCCATGTTCTGGCTCGTGCTCGGCCTCGCGGCCATCCCCTCGGTCGCGCTCTGGGTTGCCGCCGCGCGGCGCTTCGGCGCGATGAAGGCATTCGCTGCGGCCGCGATCCTCGAGGCTGTCGGTGTGTTCGCCAGCGTCGCCTGGACCACAGTCGCCGGACTGCTCGTTGCTTCCGCCCTGCTCGGTGCGACGTTCATGGGGCTCACCGCTCTCGGCCTGATCGCGGCGCGCGATTTGGCGCCGGGCAATCCAAGGCGCTGGGTTGCGATCCTCACTTCGGCCTTCGGCCTGGGCCAGATCGTCGGGCCCGTGGTTGCCGGTTACGGCTTCGACCTCACGGGCAGCTTCTTCCTGCCCTCCATGGTGGCCGTTGCGGCCCTTGCCGTCAGCGCCGTGCTGGTGAGCCGAGCGCAATAGCTCTCAAGGGCGTTTGCGCCGGAGGAACGGTGCCGCAGGAGGACGTGTCTCAGCGGCGAGGCGGATATCGGAGCGGCGCATCCTCAGCCGGCACGATCATCTTGCCGATCGGCCAGAGCGCGATTCCGGCGAGCTTCAGATGCGCCCATGCGAAGGGAATGCCGATAATCGTCACGGCAAGGATAATGGCGGCGATCAGGTGCCCGAGCGCAAGCCACCAGCCGGCGAGCACGATCCACACTATGTTGCCGATCTCTCCGAGGGGGCCGGTGCCCACATCGGGGACGCCGGTATAGGCGGCGCGAGACACCGCTTTTTGGCCAAAAGGGAGCAGTGTGTAAACGGCGATATTGAATGCCGCCCGTGCCCAGGGGATGCCGACGATGGTGATCGCCATGATGACGGCGGCGATGCCCCAGCCGACGGCCATCCACAGTCCACCGAAGACGAGCCACAAGAGGTTCAGCAAGATGGATACGGGCGACATGCGGTTCCTTTGCGAGTCGAGAACGAGGCTACTTCACTGACGCCGCCATCTCGATCCGAGCCGTCATCATCCAAGCACTTGATGACAAAGCGCGAGTTCGGTGGACGTCTCTATCATGAGTTCGTTCGTTACCCGAAATACGCGAGGAGTAATCAAAACTCCGTGACCTCAGCGTCGGATATCCCTAACGTGATGTTCCCGAGCCGCCTCGTACAGGACGCCGAGATGCAGAAGATGACCGACCCGAAAAAGCAGAAGTGCAAGAACTGCGAAGGCAAGGGCACCTTGAAAAAGGGGGATAAGGTCGTGCGCTGTCAACGGTGCGGCGGGAGCGGCATAAAGCGGTGAGCGCGGAGCCTCGTCAGAGCAGTTGGTAGCCCGTGACAGCGGGTCAATTTCGTGCTATCAAGTATGATAGCAGGAGACGAGCCATGGGCCAAGTTCTTATTCGCAACGTCGAAGACAGGATCCTCGAATCCTTGAAGCTCAAGGCTGAGCAAAAGGGCCACTCACTCGAGCAGGAGCTGCGCGACATTCTCAAGCGAGCGGCCGGACCGACCGTGGACGAGCGGCTGGCGATGATCGATCGCGTCGCCGCGATGCAGAAGAAACCAACCAAGATGCTGAGCGAAGATGTCATTCGCAAAATTCGGAATCGGCGCGTGTGATCGTCGTTGATGCGAACGTAGCAATAAAGTGGACGATTAATCAGCCGCTGAGGGCGCAAGCTCGGGCGCTTCTATCGGCGTCCCAAACGCTTGGTGCGCCGGCGATGTTTGTGGCTGAAGTCACGGCGGCGATTTGGCAATACGTGCGTGCTGGTCAAATTGGCGCCGAGCAAGCCCGACGAGGATTGTCGCTGATCGTGGATCAGGTATCCCTTCTGGAGGGGGATGCGGAGCTTGCTGAGGATGCTCTAAACGTGGGATTGGAACTGGGCCATGCTCCATATGACTGTTTCTACTTGGTGTCAGCGATGCGCAGGGGCGCGCCCCTCGTCACCGTGGACAAGCGCTTCATCAATCGCCTTGCGAACACGCGGTACAAGTCACACGTCATCCACCTGGCCGATTGGACCTGACCGACCATGCATTTCGCGCTGACGGAGGAACAGGCCGCCATCCAGGAGACGGCGCTCACTTTCGCCAAGGAGCGCATTGCCCCGCATGCGGGCGAGTGGGACGAGAAGAGCCATTTTCCCGTCGACGTCATCAAGGAGACGGCGGCGCTCGGCATGGCCGCCATCTATGTGCCGGCCGAGCAAGGCGGCTCGGGGCTCTCCCGCCTCGACGGCGCGCTCATCATGGAGGCGCTGGCCTACGGCTGCCCGGCCATCTCGGCCTACATCTCCATCCACAACATGGTGGCGTGGATGGTGGGCAAGTACGGCTCTGATGCCCAGCGCAGCGACTGGATGTCGAAGCTCGCTTCGATGGAATGGCTGTCGGCCTACTGCCTCACCGAGCCCGGCGCCGGCTCGGACGCCGCCGCGCTCAAGACCTCGGCCAAGCGCTCGGGTAACCACTACGTGCTCAACGGCACCAAGCAATTCATCTCCGGTGCCGGTGCCGCCGATTTCTATTTCGTGTTCGCCCGGACCGGTGAAGCCGCTGAAGGCGGTGCCGGCGGCATCTCGGCTTTCGCTGTCATGAAGGACACGCCCGGCCTCTCCTTCGGCGCGCTGGAGAAGAAGATGGGCTGGAACGCGCAGCCGACCCGCCAGGTGATCTTCGAGAACTGCAAGGTGCCGGCGACAAACCGCATCGGCGAGGAGGGGCATGGCTTCAAGTTCGCCATGAGCGGCCTCGACGGAGGGCGCATCAACATCGGCGCCTGCTCGGTCGGTGCGGCCTGGGCCGCACTTGACAAGGCGCGCCAGTACGCGCTGGAGCGCAAGGCCTTCGGCCGCGCGATTGCCGACTTCCAGACCCTGCAGTTCAAGCTCGCCGACATGGCGACCGAGCTCGAGGCCGCCCGCCTGATGATCTACCGCGCCGCCGATGCCATCGATCGCGCCGACCCACAGGCGTCCATGTATTCGGCTATGGGCAAGCGGCTCGCCACCGACCTCGGCTTCGGAATCGTCAACGGCGCGCTGCAGGTGCACGGCGGCTACGGCTATCTCAAGGATTATGGCCTGGAGAAGTTGGTGCGGGATCTGCGGGTGCACCAGATCCTGGAAGGCACCAACGAGATCATGCGCGTCGTCATCTCGCGCAAGTTGCTCGGCGGCAACCGCGGCTGAGACGATATCGCCCCGCCAATCCTGTCCAAAGAGCGAGCCAAGAGTCCTCCCATGCCGGCCGAGCGCCCTGCCGCGCGCAATCGCCAAGCCCTGCTCCTCGGTTTCCTGGGCATTGTGATCTTCGGCCTGACGCTGCCGGCGACGCGCCTGGCGGTGGCGGATTTCGACCCGCTGTTCGTCACGGCGGGGCGCTCGCTGGTGGCGGCGGCGCTGGCGTCCCTCGCGCTGCTCTGCGCGCGGCCACAGCCGCCGTTGCGCCGCGAATGGCCGCGGCTCGCTGCGTTTGCGGTATTCTCCATCATCGGGTTTCCGCTGCTGATGGCGATCGCTATGCAATACGCGCCGGCCTCCCACGGAGCGGTGGTGCTGGCCGTGCTGCCGCTGCTGACGGCGATGGGGGGCGCGCTGGTAGCGGGCGAGCGGCCGTCCCTCGGGTTTTGGGCCTGCGGAGTTGCGGGAACCGGCGCCGTGCTCGTCTATTCGCTGCTCACCGGAGGCGCTTCCGGCGATCTGCATTGGGCCGATCTGCTGCTCGCCGCATCGGCGGTCTCCGCAGCCATGGCCTACGCGCTGGGCGGTGAGATGGCACGCCGCATCGGCGGATGGGAGGTGATCTCCTGGGCGCTGGTGTTCTCGGCGCCGGCGATGCTGGTGCTCCTGCTGTTCGCCGGGCCGATCAACTGGGCCGCCAGCCCGTCGGCCTGGGCCGGCTTCCTCTATGTGTCCGTGTTCAGCATGTTCTTGGGTTTCTTCGCCTGGAACAAGGGGATGGCGATGGGCGGCATCGCCAGGATCGGACAGATCCAGCTGCTGCAGCCATTCGTGGCGCTGGCTGGCGCCGCAGCCGTGCTCGGCGAGACTGTGGGCTGGCTCGAGATCGGCTTTGCCGTCCTGGTCGTCGGCATCGTGGCGCTGGGGTGGCGCATGCGCGTCGTGCGCCCGGCCTGAGCCCGTCGTGTTGCCCCGCAGACGCCGCAGTTCCGTGCAGAGATTAGGCGAACGGCCTGGTCGCGAACGAGGTCGACCGCTTGCGTTCGGATACTGAACAGGGAGACGACCAATGGTGAGGAAATTGCCCGTGGCGATCGCTGTGCTGCTGGCTCTGGCGCTCGCGTGCGGGCCGGCTTCGGCGCAATCGGCGGAGGACGCTTTCGGGCTGTGGCTCAACCCCGAGAACGGCTCCAACATCGAGTTCTACAAGTGCGGCGGGGACGGCCTGTGCGCCAAGCTGACCAAGGTCACCGACGGGCAGAAGACGGACGACAAGAACCCGGACCCCGCCAAGCGCAGCCGGCCGGTCATCGGGCTCGTCATCATGGAGAACGCCAAGAAGTCCGGCGCCAACAAGTGGTCGGGCACGCTCTACAACCGCGAGAACGGCAAGAGCTACTCGGGCTCGATCACCGTCAAGAGCAAGGATGCGGTGGATCTATCCGGCTGCGTCGCCCTCGTGCTGTGTCGCGCGGTGACCTGGACCCGGATCAAGTAGGCCTCCCTGGTGGGTTCCCTCTCCCCACTGAAGAGTGGGGGAGGCAACAGGCCCCGCATGCCGGCCCCGCCGAGGCTGCATAAGACGCAATTTTGTTGCGTGCGCGTGGGCCCCGGTGTGCTGCACAGCAGCAAAAAGCCTGGCGATAATGCTGGTTGCGACCGCTGATTGCGTCCGCCTTCGCTTGCACCCATGTTAGGGGGTGCTCAGGGAGGCTGGGCGAAGCCGGACGAGTTTGCGGTTGCCGGCAGACTCTGGCATCCCTGTTGTACGTATCTGGACCCCCATGAGGCCACCCGCGGACCACGCCCGGAGCTAGAGCCCGCCATGCCCAAGCATACCGTCAGCCTCGACGACAAGTACGCTCTCGATGAAAGCCGGCAGTTGTTGACCGGCACCCAGGCGATCGTCCGCCTGATGCTGACCCAGCGCGCCCGCGACGTGAAGGCCGGTCTCAACACGGCAGGGTACGTGACGGGCTACCGCGGCTCGCCGATCGCCTCGCTCGAGGCCGCGATGCTGCGCGCCAAGGGCATCCTCAAGCCCAACCACATCAAGTTCATGGCCGGCTTGAACGAAGACCTGGCCGCCACCGCGCTGTGGGGCTCGCAGCAGTCCGAGCTCAGAGGCGAGGGCAAGTACGACGGCGTGTTCGGCGTGTGGTACGGCAAGGGCCCGGGCCTCGACCGCACCGGCGACGCGTTTCGCCACGCTAATCACGCGGGCACCTCCAAGCACGGTGGCGTGCTCGCTCTCATGGGCGACGACCACACGTGCGAGAGCTCGACTTCCGCCCACCAGTCCGAGTTCGCCTTCGTCGACTACATGATCCCGGTGCTCAACCCGGCCGGAGTGCAGGAGATCCTCGACTACGGCATCCTCGGCTGGGCGCTCTCCCGCTACGCCGGCGTTTGGGTCGGCATCAAGTGCGTGAAGGACAACATCGAGGCCACCGCGACGGTCGACGGCCGCATCAACCGCGTCCAGATCAAGATTCCCGAGGATTTCGTGATGCCGCCGGACGGGCTCAACATCCGCCTCGGCGACCAGGCGCTCCTGAAGGAAGCGCGTCTGCACGATTACAAGCGCGCCGCCATCCTCGCCTTCGCCCGCGCCAACAAGCTCGATCGCATCGTCACCAGCGGTGGGCAAAACCCGAAGATCGGAATCATCACCTGCGGCAAGAGCTATCTCGACGTGCGCGCGGCTTTTGACGAGTTGGGCATCGACGAGGTGAAGGCCAACCAGCTGGGTCTGCGCCTCTACAAGGCCGCCATGACGTGGCCGCTGGAGCCGCAAGGCGTGCTGAAATTCGCGGAGGGGCTCGATCTGATCCTGGTCATCGAGGAGAAGCGCGCGCTGATCGAGACGCAGGTCAAGGAGCAGCTCTACGATTTGCCCAAGCGCCCGCGCGTGCTCGGCAAGAAGGACGAGAACGAGCAGTGGCTGTTCCCGGCCAAGTACGCGCTCGATCCCAGCGACATCGCCATCAAGGTCGGCGAGCGCCTGATCCGCAATGGCGCGGGCGACGACATCAAGGCCCGGGTTGCCGACCTCAAGCGGATCAAGGGCAACCAGCCGCTCGCCGCGGAAGCTGCCGTCCGCATCCCCTATTTCTGCCCGGGGTGCCCGCACAACACGTCGACGGTCGTGCCGCAGGGCTCGCGCGCTTATGCCGGCATCGGCTGCCACTTCATGGCGCACTGGATGGACCGCAATACCGAGGGGTTCACCCAGATGGGCGGGGAGGGCACCAACTGGATCGGCGAGGCGCCCTTCTCCAAGACCCCCCACGTGTTCCAGAATATCGGCGACGGCACCTACATCCATTCGGGCAGCCTGGCGATCCGCGCCGCGCGGGCGGCCGGCGTCAACATGACGTTCAAGATCCTCTACAACGACGCCGTGGCCATGACCGGCGGGCAGGCGCTCGACGGCGGCACGACCGTGCCGATGATCGTCAACCAGGTGCTGGCGGAGGGCATCGAGAAGGTCGTCGTAGTCACCGACGAACCGCACAAATATGCCTTCGGCGCCATCCCGCAGGGCGTGCCGGTGCATCACCGCCGGGAGCTGCAGAGCCTGCAGAAGGAGCTGCGCGAGGTGCCCGGCGTCTCCGTGCTCGTGTACGACCAGACCTGCGCAGCCGAGAAGCGCCGCCGGCGCAAGCGCGGGCTCTTCCCCGATCCCGACAAGCGCGTGTTCATCAACCCGGCCGTGTGCGAGGGTTGCGGCGATTGCGGCGTCAAGTCGAACTGCGTGGCCGTGCTGCCGCTCGAGACCGAGCTCGGCACCAAGCGCGCCATTGATCAGTCGGCCTGCAACAAGGACTTCTCCTGCCTCAACGGCTTCTGCCCGAGCTTCGTGACGGTGCACGGCGCCAAGGTGAAGAAGGCCAGGAAGTCGGTCGGCGACAGCGGCATCGCCAGCATGCTGGCGAGCCTGCCCGAGCCGGCGCTACCCAAGCTCGACCATCCCTACACGATGCTGGTTACGGGAGTAGGCGGCACCGGCGTGGTGACGCTCTCGGCTGTGCTCGGCCAGGCGGCGCACCTGGAAGGCAAGGGGTTCGGCTCCATCGACATGACGGGTCTTGCGCAGAAGGGCGGCGCGGTTGCCTGCCATATGCGGGTCGCCAGAAACCCCGACCAGATCCACGCTATCCGGGCAGGCGTGGCGGGCGCCGACTTGGTGCTCGGCTGCGATCTCGTGGTGACCGCCTCCAACAAGGTGCTCGAGACGATCAAGCCGGACCACACCGCCGTGGTGTATTCCAACTACGAGATGGCGACGGCCGACTTCACGCGCAACGCCAACCTCAAGGTTCCGGGCGCGGCGCTCAGGCACGCCATCGAGGAGCGGGCCGGCAAGGCGCCCGTGCACGCGTTCGACACGCACACCACGGCCGTGAAGCTCTTCGGCGACTCCATTGCCGCCAACATGTTCATTTTGGGCTATGCCTATCAGCTGGGTCACGTGCCGATCGGATCGGAGGCCATCGAGCAGGCCATCGAGCTCAACGGCGCGGCGGTCGAGATGAGCCGCAACGCCTTCCGCTTCGGCCGGCTGGCGGCGCGCGAACCGGGAGCCATCGCCCGCCTCATTGGTGCAGACACCACCAGCGTGCCGAAGCCGGAGACGCTGGAGGACCTCGTTGCCTTCCGCGCCGACCAGCTCGCCGAGTACCAGGATGCGGCACTGGCCGAGCGTTATCGCGCACGCGTGGCGCGCATGGCCGAGATCGAGCGCAAGCAGGCCTCCGGGCGCACCGGGCTCGCCGAGACCGTGGCGCGGGGATATTTCAAGCTGCTCGCCTACAAGGATGAGTACGAGGTGGCGCGCCTCTATGCGAGCCCGGCGTTCGAGAAGGCGCTCGCCGAGCAGTTCGAGTCGCGCCGCAAGTTGGAGTTCCACCTGGCCCCGCCCCTGCTGGCGCGCCGCGACAAGGCCACCGGCGAGCCGCGCAAGATGCGGTTCGGCGCTTGGATGCTGCCCGTGTTCCGCCTGTTGGCGAAGGGCAAGCGCCTGCGCGGCACGGCCTTTGACGTGTTCGGCTACTCGGCCGACCGCAAGCTCGAGCGGCAGATGATCGCCGACTACGAGAAGCTGTTGGATGAGATCGCCGAGCGTCTCTCGCCGGCGTCGCACGCAACCGCGGTCTCGCTCGCCGGCCTGGCGCTCGACGTCAAGGGCTTCGGCCACATCAAGGAGCGCAACTACAAGGCGGCGAAAGCGCGCGACACGGCGCTGCTGGCCGAGCTGCGCAATCCCTCACCGACGGCGCTGAAGGCGGCGGAGTGAGTCGCGTCCGGTGTTTTTGCGGGTCTGGGATCTCACGGCACGGGCGTGCATCGTCGGTTCGGCAGGCTCGGCGGGTGCCAGGCCGCATCTGGATCAGACGCTGGACATTATTCGCGAGTTCGCGCGCGAGGATGGGCTCGCATTTCGCATGGCTGTGGTCGCCTCGGACGTGCCGCGTGGCGAGATCAAGCAGGCTATCGGCGTCGGGCGCGTGCGGCCGATGGATACCATGCCGCCGCTGACCGAGGCGGATGTCGACGCTGCGTCCCACATCGTCGGACAGGGCCGCGCGAGGCGTTCGTCATGTGCGAGTGCATCGCGCCCACACCGCAGCGGGCGGAGGAAGTGATCCGAACGACCAAGCAGTATCTCCTGCATCACGGCTACGAGGGGCGTCTCTGCACGGCCGGCAACCTGGCGTTCCCGTTCACGCCGCCCGAGGTGATGATCGGCGAGGCTTACCGCTTCAACGTGTTCCACCTGATGGACGTCGACGACATGGCGCGCCTATACCCGGTGGAGGTAGAGAAGGTTCATTGATGCAGCGGGCTTCACGTATTCTCTACGGGCCTGCATCCTCCGAGCTTTACACAACTTTACATTCAGGAGACGCGCCGGAAACGAAGCTCCCCCACATCTGGACGAGGGCAAGCGCCCTACACCCTCTGAAGGAGAGCACCATGAGCGACCAACATTCCTCCACCTCTGAAACACCGGCCCCGCCGCCGGCACGCAGGCGCCGCGGCCGAAGCTGGCTATTTGTGACAACCATCGCGCTCGCTGCGGGGCTGACCGGCGCAGTCGCTTCGCGCGCCATCAGTCAACAACACTGGCACGGCCACGGCTTCATGGGCGGGGTGTTCGACCCGGCCCGCATCGAGGACGGCGCCGACCGTGGCGTACGGCATCTCGCCATCGAGATCGACGCGACGAACGAGCAGCAGGAGAAGCTGCGCGCCATTGTAAAGGGCGCCATCAAGGACCTGCTGCCGATGCGCGAGAAGGCGCTGTCTGCGCGCCAGCGCGGGCGGGTGCTGCTGACGCAGCCGAGCGTCGACCGGGCCGCAATCGAGGCACTCCGCACCGAGCAACTGGCCCTCGCCGACGCCGCCAGCAAGCGCTTCACGCAGGCCCTCGGCGATGCCGCCGAGGTGCTGACACCCGAGCAGCGCCGCAAGATCGATGACCGTCTGACGGAAATGAGGGAGCGCAGGGGCTTTTGGCAAGGATGGCGGCGCGGCTAGTATGAAAAGGTGAGCGACCGCATTCTGCTGATCGAAGACGACACCCGTCTTGCCGAGATGGTGCGTGACTATCTCGGTGGGGCGGGCTTCCACGTCGAGCGGGCCGCGACCGGAGCGGTGGGACTCGCATTGCAGGCGCGCAATGCCTTCGACGCGATCATCCTTGACCTGATGCTGCCCGATATGGACGGGCTCGATGTGTGCCGTCAGATCCGGTTGCGCGCGAACGTGCCCATTCTGATGCTGACGGCTCGGGGAGACGCCATGGATCGTGTCATCGGTCTCGAGTTGGGGGCGGACGACTATCTGCCGAAGCCCTTCGAGCCGCGCGAGCTGCTTGCCCGCCTCAGAGCCGTACTGAGACGCGGGCAGAGTTCAGCCAAGGCCGATGTGCTTCGCTTTGGCCGGCTGGAGATCGATCGCGGCGCGCGCGAGGTGCGTCTCGACGGCGAGGCGCGGGCGATGACGAGCCATCAGTTCGCGCTTCTCCTCGCCCTCGCCGAACATGCCGGCCGCGTCATGTCGCGCGATGCCCTGATGGACCTCCTCAAAGCCCATCCAATGGAGGCCTTCGACCGCTCGATCGATGTGCACATCTCGAGAATCCGAGCCGCTATCGAGGATGATGTCAAGAAGCCCCGGCGCGTCATCACCGTGCGCGGAGCCGGCTACGTGTTCGCCAAGGCGCAGGACTGACACGGCGATGAGACGCCTCTACCACCAGTTCTATCTGACCATCATTGCAAGCCTCATCATGGTGGTGCTGGCGGCCGGCGCGCTATGGCGCTTTGCGCCCAGTGACACACCCGCCGATCAGGCTTTCGAGATCGCCGGCGAGCTCCTTGCCGCGCATCTGGCGCCAATAGATGCCGGATCAGAAGCGCAGCAGCAGGCGATCGACCGGCTGCACGCGCGGTTTGGCATTGATCTCGGGCTGTTTTCCAGCGACCGGCGGCCGCTCGCGGCAGCCGGAAGGACCGTGCCCACCCCGCCCACACGGCGCGAAAGCGGCGGTTGGATCTACGGTCGCGGCGGCCCGGCCTGGGCTATCCGTTTGCCGGACGAGCGCTGGATCGTGGCAAAACCCCCGCCTCGGCACCGCCCCGCAGGGGGCATCATCGCCTTCCTTGGCGTGATCGCGCTCGTGGTAGCGATCTGCGCCTACCCGATTGTGCGCCGGCTCACGCGTAGACTCGAGCGGCTGCAGGCCGGCGTCGAGTCGCTCGGGGCGGGCGAGCTGTCGGCGCGCGTCAAGGTCGAAGGCAGGGATGAGGTGGCGCGGCTGGCGGAGAGCTTCAACAGTTCCGCCGCGCGCATTAAGGAACTCGTCTCGGCACACAAGATGCTGCTCGCAAATACCTCGCATGAGCTGCGCACGCCCCTGTCGCGCATTCGTCTCGGCATAGAGTTTCTAAAGGATGGTGCCGACCCCGGGCACAAAGCGGCACTCGAGAAGGATATCGCCGAGCTCGACGGCTTCATTGAAGAGATCCTGCTCTCCAGCCGGCTCGAGGCGACGAAGGGCGTCGAGACGACAGAGGACATCGACCTGCTTGCGCTCGCGGCGGAAGAGGCGGCTCGCTACGAGCACTGTTCCGTTACCGGTATTCCCGTTGTCGCCACCGGCAATCGTGCCCTGCTGCGGCGGATGGTTCGCAATCTGCTCGACAATGCTGAACGGCACGGTGCGCCGCCGATCCGGGTCGATGTGCGCCTTCAGGGGGACAAGGCCGTAGTCAGAGTCGTCGATCATGGTGCCGGAGTCGAAATACCCGACCGGGAGCGCATCTTCGCGCCCTTCTACAGGGCGGTTGGGCGCAACGCTCCGGGGGCTGGACTGGGCCTTGCCCTCGTCCGACAGATTGCTCGACAGCACGGGGGCGACGCTGTTTGGGTTGAAGGCGCAGATGGGGCGCGAGGAATTTCGGCGTCGATACCTGTGTCCGTTTCAGCGACCAATTTGAGCAACCCGTGCTAAGCGATTGCGCGCGCGGCGTTGGAGCTTGTGCGCAATGTTTGAGCCGACCCGCAACCGCCGGCGATCAGCGCTTTGAGCCCGCGGACCCATGACTGGCGCACTGAAGGTGGAATTGCACGCCAGGAGGAAGATTCTGGCTGCACCTCGGCCCGGGTGGCGCGGGCTTCGCAGGAATGATAGGCATGACGACCGGCATTTCTTCGAAACGGGAGAGACCAGCGATGGGCGTTGGCGTCGAACTCGATTGTCTCGAGGGTATTCGCGTTGTGGATTTCACCCAGTTCGAGGCAGGGCCGTCGTGTACCGAATCCCTCGCCTGGTTGGGCGCCGAGGTGGTGAAGATCGAGAATCCGCGGACCGGGGACCCAGGGCGCCGGCTGCAACCCGGCAAACCGGACAACGACCCGTGGTATTTCCATCAGTTCAACGCCAACAAGAAGTCGGTGACCCTGAATCTCAAGTCGGCGCGCGGGCTCGAGATTGTCCGAGAGTTGTTGAAGAAGGCCGATGTCACGATCGAGAACATGGCGCCCGGCACGATCGAGCGGCTGGGGCTCGGCTATGACGAGGTCAAGAAAATCAACCCCGGCATCATCTATTGCCAGGTAAAGGGGTTCGGCACCGGCAGCCCGTACGAGAAGAGCCTCGCGTTCGACATGATCGCGCAGGCCGCCGGCGGCACCTTCAGTGTCACCGGCGAAGGTGACCGGCCGCCGGTCAAACCGGGCCCCTCCCTGGGTGACACCGGAACCGGCATGCTGCTGGCGATCAGCATCCTGGGCGCGCTCTACAAGCGCGCCAAGACCAGCCAGGGCCGCCTCCTGCAGGTGGCGATGCAGGATGCGATGCTCCACTACATGCGCGTGCCGTTTTCCGGCACCCAACTCACCGGCCGGGCTGCCATGCGCGACGGAAGCAGCCGGTCGACCCCCGGCGGGCTCACGCCCCGTGCTCTCTACCCGTGCAAGCCTGGCGGGCCGAACGACTACGTCTACGTCTTCTGCAGCCGTGCCAACCCCGAGCACTGGCAGCGCCTGCTCAAAGTCATCGGCCGCGAGGATCTGAGCGGTGACGAGCGGTATGACACCCAGCAGGGACGCAGCCAGCGCGGGGCAGAGGTCGACGAGATCATCGCCGCCTGGACCCGGCAGCACAGCAAGGAAGAGGCGATGAAGCTGATTGGCGCGGCTGGCGTGCCGGCGGGCGCGGTGTTCGACACGCTGGAGCTGATGAAGGATCCTTCGTTCGCCGAGCGCGGCATCATGCAGACGATCGACCACCCCACGACCGGCAAGGTCAAAATGCCGGCTTGGCCGGTGCGTTTCGACGGCGCTCCGCCGAAGGTCAAGCCGTCGCCGCTGCTCGGCCAGCACGTCGACGACGTGCTCGGTTCCTGGCTCGGCATGGGCGCCAAGGAGCTCGCGGCGCTACGTGAGGAAGGCATCGTCTGAGCCTCGATCGGCCGGGCGCTGCGATCTGGGGAACTCTTTTTCTTCCTCGACGACCATGGGCCGCCAATCGCGTGTCGTTGTTGGCGGCTCCCTCGCCGTGCGAGCGAGCAGCGTGAGCTGCCTGGAGGCGGTCTCCGATCGCAGCAGACTTCATCGAGCTGTCGACGGCCACACGGGGCGATGGTAGCCAAGCGGAACTGACGGTCGCGCCCAGAAGGGTGGGGTTTCCGATAACTGCACGACAGGCTTGAGGTGGCCGAGCCGGCCGGACGGTGTTTCGCTTGACGTCGACCAACCTTCCAGTTCGTCGGTGGCGAACTCAGCAGGAATTCTCTCGAGCGCCGCCGCCGGCACTTCACCGAGATCGACGATCCACTTGCCGACCTGAGCGAGGGAGATCCGTACCAGCCAGCTGCCACCTTCCCGCGTCCGCCGCGCCAAGGCCACCATCGCGCCAAACGCCATCAAATACCCGGCGCAATAATCGATTGCCGAGGCAGGATAGAACTGTGGCCCCGGCGTCTTACCCGGGATGGTCTCCGCCTGACGTATCGTCATGCCGCTGACGGTTTGCACAACGGTGTCAAAGCCGCGTCGCGATGCCCAGGGGCCAGCATGACCGAAGGCACAGAGCGAAACAGAGACGAGACCCGGCCGGATCGCGGCCAGCTCCTCCGGCGACAAGCCGCGGCTGGCCAAGGCGCCGGGACGATATCCCTGGGAGAACACATCCGCCTGGCGCACCAGCCCGCGCACGATATCGACATCGCCCGGTGACCGCAGATCGAGCTCGGCTGAAAGCTTGCCATGCCCGGTATCCCATTCCTGGTACCCGAGGTTGGGTAGATGTGCGGCGGTGATCTTCATGACGTCAGCGCCGTGCTCGGCGAGCGTGCGGGCACAAGTCGGTCCAGCCAGGACGCGCGTAAGATCGAGCACGCGGATGCCCGAGAGCGGCCGGTCACCGGTCGGCAGCGGCTCGGGAGCGCTGTCGCCGATGCGCATGATCTCCATCATCGGCAAGGCCGCGACAGCAGCAGCCTGCGGATGTCTCGCCCACTCGGCCTGCGTCCGCGCCATGCCGCCGGCGCCCTTTGCCGCGATGATCGCCTCCTCGAGATCGGCGGCGTTCCAGGTGGCAACAGTGCGCGCTACCGCATTGCGGTCCTCCGCTACGCCAAGCACGCTGAGTGCCGCCGCCCGATGATTGGGAAAATTGCAGTGGAGATAGGACCAGCGGCCGTCTCGGGTCGGATAGACGCCCATGATGCTGTTTCGCGCGGCTGAGACACTTGCGCCGGCGAGCTTCATGTAGTGCCCGCTGCGCAACGAAGCGGTGGCCTGGCGAACATCGACTGTCACTTGCTGACGCCGCCCAGTACGTGCCTCCCACAGCACCGTGGCCGCGAGCCCGGTCGCAGCGATTGTTGCAGCACCGGCCGCGCCGATGCGGAACGGCGTCGGCAGCACAGGATCGGCACCACCGGTGAACGCGACCTCCGCTGCGCGCCGGTCAGACCAACCGGCGACCGGCAGGATCGTACGGAGAGCCTCAATCGGCACGGTCATGATCGGTCAGGTCTCCAACTCGACGAACGGAACTATGCGCTGAAGCCGGTAAGACCGCCACGCTGGTTGATGCATCGCCACGGGATTAGCTTACCGCAAAAAGAGGGAGCGCCCCGACGATGGCAAACAACGGTTTGATTGCTCGTGCGCGCCGAGTTTGGTGGCGGGATGATGGGTGCCGACCAAACCTAGGAGTGTGTCCGAG
>JRHI01001851.1_pt1 | contig 16290 bp, 17 predicted proteins | sample 215371 | NCBI WGS metagenome assembly JRHI01 (sample SAMN02929681, study PRJNA255918) | sediment metagenome | biome: cave system; feature: Ice Cave; material: Sediment; isolation source: sediment from deep within a dark volcanic ice cave with no known source of... ...
CCCGAGCGCCGGTCGGCTCCCGACCTGCTTGTCGGCGCCACCCGAGCCGGGGCAGGATGCACGCCGATCGACGGGGGAAACTCGATGGCCGCGCCGGCACAGCTCAAGACCAGCTCCTCGGTGACCACGAAGCTGGTCGGAATGCTCGTCGTCGGCGGCGCGGTGTCCGTCGCGCTCGGCGTCTACGCCGACTCGCACAACCCAACCCACGAGAAGCCGTACACCCTCTTCTTCTCGGGAACCATCCAGCTCAAGGTGTGGCTCGCCACCGCGGCGATCGCCCTCGCCGTCGTCCAGCTCCTGCTCGCAGCCCGGCTGTACGGCAAGCTCCAAGTCCCCCGACACGCGCCGGCCTGGCTCGGTGACGCACATCGTCTCGTGGGGACCCTCGCGTTCGCGCTCACCCTCCCGGTCGCCTACCAGTGCCTCTGGGCCTTGGGCTTCCAGTCCGGCGACACCCGCGTCCTCCTCCACGGGCTGTTCGGCTGCATCTTTTACGGCGCCTTCGTCATCAAGGTGCTCGGCGTCCGCCTCGAGGGACTCCCCGGCTGGGTCCTGCCAGTCGCCGGGGGCCTCGTCTTCGCCGCCCTCGTCGGCCTGTTCCTGACCAGCAGCGTCTGGTTCTTCACCTCCTCCAGCGCCCCCCGACCCCTCTTCTGAGGCGACGATGTTCAAACGGTTCGTGAACGCGATCGAGGTCCTCGCCGCCGTCGCGGCCGCCGTCTTCGTCGTGCTCCTCTTCGCCAACGAGCCGGGCACGACGGGAGCCGCCTCCTCACCGGGCGGGCAGGTCTTCCAAGCCAACTGCGCGAGCTGCCACGGCGCCCAAGGTGAAGGTGGCATCGGACCGAAGCTCGCCGGTGTCGTGACCCACGACTTCCCGAACGTGGCCGACCAGATCATCGTCGTCACCAAGGGCAAGGGCTCGATGCCGAACTTCGGCGGCACCCTGACACCCGCCGAGATCCGCCAGGTCGTCGACTACAGCCGCACCGGGCTCGGGAAGTAGCCATGCCCGGCGCGGCACCCGTGAGGATCGGCCTCCTCTTCGACTACCCCCAGGGCGACGGCGGGCAACACTTCGAAGACGCGTTGCGCCTCGGGATCGACGAGGTCGCCGCCACCGGCCGACTCGACCGGGACATCGAGTTCCTCCGCGTCGAGGCCACCGGCCTGCCCCTCGGCACCGAGCACGCCGTCGTCGGTGGGTTCCGCGACCTCGAGACCGCCGGCTGCCTGGCGATCATCGGCCCGTCGATCAGCGACAACGGCCTGATCGTCGCGCCGCTCTCCGACGAGGTCGGCCTCGTCTCCCTCAACTACACCGGCGGTGAACGGACCCGCGGCCACTTCGGCTTCCACTACCAAATCGGCTCCCTCGAGGAGGAACCCGTCGCCCTCGCGCAACGCCTCGCGCAGCGAGGCCTGCACCGGCCGGCCGTCGTCTTCGACCACTCGCCCGTCGGGCGCCGCTACGCCGAATGCTTCGAAGCCAGCACCACCGGCGAGGGTCTCGAGATCGCCGGGGCGATCGGGATCTCACCCGTCAGCGAAACCGCGACCGAGCCCGTGACACGGCTCCGATCCGTCGAACCCGACGCGCTCGTCTACCTCGGCCTCGGGATGTCCTCGCGGGCCGTCGCGCTGGCACTCCAGGAACTCGACTGGTCGCCGCCGGTGGTGACGAACTCGGCGCTCATGTTCGGATACGCACGGCCGGACTGGCAGGACGGTTGGATCGGGTGGGAGTACCTCGATGTCATCGCCGACGACAACGAGCGCCGCCAGCAGCTCGCCCAACGCGCCGCCCCCGTCGCCGCCGGCCCGATGGGTTGCGCCGCCGTCGACATGGGCCGGCTCCTCGCCGAAGGTCTCGCCCGCGCCGACCACCTCACCCGGGACGGGATCCGCGACGCGCTCGAACGGGTCAAACGGCTCCCGGCAACCTGCGGCGAGCCCGGCACGACCATGGGGTTCGGCCACTACGACCACGGTGCCCTCCACGGCGACTACCTCGTACTCCGGACCTGGGTCGACGGCAAGAGCGTCCAAGTCCCCACCTGATCCACCGGCCGCGCCGGCTCCCCGCCCGGCACCCCCCCGAGGCGTCTCGTGGCGTGCCGTCACACCCCCGTGGTCTGCTCCCGGAGTCGCCCGGCTCGCCGGGACGTCGAATTACACTGATGTCATTCCAGGAGGACCGCCATGACCCCCAGCACCCTCATCGCCCCGGCCCCGGAGCTCGCCGCACCGGTCTCGTGGGAACCCTGCGCCGACGCCCGCCCCGCCGACCTCGGCGCCGGCCTCTGTCACCGGTGCGGCTGGCCTCTCGACGACCACACCCCCCGCGGCGGCGGCGCCGCCCGGGCGGCCTGAGATCAGGCCGACTTCCGCGACCGAGACGCCCGCTTCTTGGGCTTCGCCGGCGCCGGCTTCTCCGGGGCGGCGTCACCGGCCGGCTCCCCGGTCCCGGTCCGCTGCAAGCTCGCCTCCAGCGCCGCCATCAGGTCGAGCACCTTGCCCGGCGCCTCGACCGTCGGCTCGGCCACGATCTGCTCACCGGCCGCCTTGCGCTGGATGAGATCCATCAGCTGCTCCCGGTACTCGTCGTGGTACCGCTCCGGGTCGAACTTGTCGGAGAGCGCTTCGATCAGCTGACGCGCCATCGCGAGCTCACGCTCGGCAGGCTCGGCACCCTCCTCGTCGGACACGAGCCCGGCGCGCGGCAGCACCTCGTCGGCATACCGCATCGTCTCCAGGCACAGCACGCCCTCGAGGGGGCGGATGGCCACCAGACGCTCCTTCGACCGAATCACCACCCGCCCGATCGCGACCTTGCGGAGCTCGTCCATCGCCTCGACGAGCAGCTTGTAGGGCTTCAAGGCCGTCGCGTCCGGAGTGAGGTAGTACGGCTGCTCGAAGAACACCGGGGCGATGTCGTCGAGGTCGACGAAGTCTTCGATCTCGATCATCCGGCTCGACTTGGGTGCCAGCGCCTGCATCTCATCGTCGTCGATGACGACGTACTGGCCCGCAGAGATCTCGTACCCCTTCTGGATACGGTCGTTCGTGACCTCGTCGCCGGTCGCTTCGGAGATCTTCCGATAGCGGATCCGGGCGTTCGTGCCCTCCTCGAGCTGGTTGAAACGCACGTCGAGGCTCTTGGTGGCGGAGACCACCCTCACGGGTACCGCCACCAGGCCGAAGCTGATACTCCCGGTCCAAATCGTGCTGGGCATCCCACTAGGTTCGCAGAGCATGGCCGTCAGATCCAAAGCGGTCATCGAGATCGGTGGACGCCAGCTCACCCTGACGAACCTCGACAAGGTGCTCTACCCCGATCCCGGGTTCACCAAAGCCGCCGTCATCGACTACTACGCCCGGATCGCACCGGTGATGCTGGGGCATCTCGCCGGCCGGGCCGTCACGATGGTGCGGTTCCCGAACGGCGTCGACGGGGACTCGTTCTTCGAGAAGCGGTGCCCGTCACACGCGCCGGACTGGGTCCGGCGCGCCCCCGCGGACAGCCTGGTGGCCTGCGTGGTCGACGACGCCCCGACCCTGGTCTGGATGGCCAACCTCGCCGCGCTCGAGCTCCACACCCTCCAAGCTCGAGTCGACGACGCCGATCACCCGACCTCGATGGTCTTCGACCTCGACCCCGGCGCCCCCGCCGACGTCATCGCCTGCTGCCAGGTCGCCCTCGACCTCCGCGCCTCCCTCGATAACCTCGGCCTGACGAGTGTCGTCAAGACCTCGGGCAGCAAGGGCCTGCACCTCGCGGTGCCCGTCCGGGGCGCGACGGCCGACGACACGAAGACGTTCGCGCGCGGCCTCGGTCAGCTGCTCGCCGAGCAGGCCCCCGATCGGGTGACCGTCGTCATGAACAAGAACGCCCGCGCGAACCGGGTCTTCGTCGACTGGAGCCAGAACGACCGGCACAAGACGACGGTCTGCGCGTACTCGCTGCGCGCCGAGCGTCGACCGGCGGTTTCCACACCGGTGACCTGGGACGAGGTCTCCGACGCGCTCGACGCACGCGCCCCTCAGTCCCTCACGTTCGAGGCGCCCACGGTGCTGCAGCGGGTCGAGGACTTCGGCGACGCCTTCGCGGCGAACTTGACCGTCGATCAGAAGCTCCCCACCCGGCGTTGACCGGCGGGCCGACCCAGCCGAGCCCGTAGCCTCCGTCCGTGGACCTCACCGGGAAGGTGGCCATCGTCACCGGCGCCAGCCGAGGAGTCGGCGCCGCGACCGCGGTCGCGCTCGGCGCCCGCGGCGCCCGCGTGGTGTGCGCGGCCCGAGCGACCGACGACACCCCGATGCGCACCCCCGGGACGATCGACGCCACCGTCCAAAAGATCACCGACGCCGGCGGAACCGCCATCCCGGCGCCGACCAATCTCGCCCGCGACGACGAGGTGCGGGCGATGGTCGACCGCGCCATCGACGCGTACGGCGGCGTCGACATTCTCGTCAACAACGCGGCGATCACGTTCCCGGGTGACCTCGAGATGGAGATGAAGCGCTTCGACCTGGTGTTCAGCGTCGACGTCCGCGCCCCGCTCCTCGCCATCCAGGCGGCCGTCCCGTCGATGCGAGCCCGCGGCGGCGGACGAATCGTCAACGTCTCATCCGCCGCGGCGTTGAACTTCATCCCCGAGCTCATGGCCTACGGCATGGCCAAGATCGCACTCGAACACCTCACCGTGTCCGCAGCCGCGCAGCTCCGAGCCGACGCCATCACCGTCAACACCTTCCGCATCGACCTGCCCGTGGCCTCCGAAGGGTTCATCGCCAACTTCCCGGAGATGGACCATTCCGAATGGGAGCCCACCGAAGTGGCCGCCGAAGGCATCCTTTGGATGATCGACCAGCCCGCGGCGTATACGGGCAACAACGTCGGCATGGCACGACTCCGCGCCGAACAGGGGATCATGAACTCCGGAGCGAACCGGACTCGGGGCCCGTCGACCGACATGCTCACCGAGAACCCGATGCGACTGCCCTGACCATCGCACGCACCTCGACGGGGCGTGCAGCCTCCCCGATCCGTCCGACATCCGGCAATATCCTCGCCGTCAATGCGCTCCGGACATCCCCGTGACGCGCAGCGCGCCCGCGTCTATCGCGCCGAGCTCCCGCTGCCGTCGAGCCCCTTGCCCGGCCTCGACGCGTGCGCCCGGTTCGCGGATCGGGTCGTGGGCACGCTCTGGTGGCACGTCCGTTTCCCGCACCTGACGCTCGACCGCCGGCCGCGGCTCCGCCCCGGGAACGGCGCCCGCACCGCCTACTTCGGCGAGACCGACGACGGCGCGACCACCATCACCCTCCCTCGGCGGTACCGGACCAAGGGCATCGTCCTCCACGAGCTCGTCCATTGGGTGTTGCAGGATCAACCCGACCTGCCGAGCCATGGCGCGACGTTCACCCGGCTGGTGCTCGACTCCACCGAGGAGTTCTGCGGCGCAGAGCGCGCCGAGGCGCTCGCCGATGCGTACCGAACAGAACGGGTCAGGGTCGCGCAGGCTCCCCGCCTGGGACCCGACGGGCAGTGGCGGTACGGCTGGGACGAACGCCTCCGACTCGCGCGGGGACGTGAGGTCATCGTCCGGGCCGACGAGGAACGGTCACCGATCCGGGGTGTGCTCGAGCGGTCCGAGCGACGCGGATCGGTCCTCGTCCTGCGCGACGGCGAGGAGACGCGACGGGTGCCGGTCGACAGCATCTGGTTCGTCCAGGCCGCCCGGTAGCCTCCCGCGGCGTGCAGGAGGACAGCCGACGCGCCGTCCTCGCGGCGCTGCTCGCAAACATCGGAATCGCGGTCGCCAAGCTCGTCGCCTTCGCCGTCACGGGCGCGACTGCGTTGCTCGCCGAGTCGACCCACTCCATCGCGGACGCCGGAAACGAGGCCCTCCTCGCGTTCGGGAGTCGACGGTCCCGCAAGGCGCCGACCGCCCAACATCCCTTCGGGTACGGACGCGAGCGCTACTTCTGGGCCTTCGTCGTCGCCCTCGTGCTGTTCTCCCTCGGCTCGGTCGTCGCCATCTACGAGGGCGTCGACAAGGTCCTCCACCTCCACGTGTTGGAGCAGCCCGAGGTCGCGTTCGTGGTACTCGGCGTCTCGATCGTCCTCGAGAGCCTCTCGATGCGCACCGCGACCCGGGCGGCACGTGGGCTGCGCGGAGACCAAAGCTGGTGGGCCTTCATCCGCACGGCGAAGACGCCCGAGCTTCCCGTGGTGCTGCTCGAAGACTTCGCAGCCCTCGTCGGGCTTGGGCTCGCGACAGCCGGCATCACGCTCAACGTGATCACCGGTGATCCTCGCTACGACGCCGCGGCCGGAATCGCCATCGGCGCGCTCCTCGGCGTCGTCGCGGCGCTCCTCGCGGTCGAGATGAAGAGTCTCCTCATCGGCGAAGCGGCATCCCCCGAGGACCTCGCCGCGATCCGGTCGGCGATCGTCAACGGCACCGAGATCGACCGGCTCATCCACCTCCGCACCGAGCACCTCGGGCCCGAGGACCTGCTCGTCGCCGCGAAGGTCGACCTGAGCCCCGCAGGCGATCGAGACACCGCCCGCGCCATCGACCGGGTCGAGGCCCGAATCCGCGCCCAGGTGCCCCACGCCCGAGTCATCTACCTCGAACCGGACGAGTACCGCGGCGACCAGGACGCGTACTAGAGGTCAGGCCCGATGCGACGGAGCTCGGCCCGGTAGCGCTGGCCGTTCCGGACGTAGTTGGCGGCGTTCGGGCGGATCATGTCCGGCGTCACCGCGCCCAGACGGAGTCGCGCCGGGACCCCGAGCGCCATCGCACCCGATGGAACCTCCATGTCGTTCGGCACGAGCGCGCTCGCCCCGACGAGAGCGTTGGTCCGGATGATCGCCCGGTGCAACACGACCGAGTTCGTGCCGACGAGCACCCCGTCCTCGACCGTGCAGCACTCGAGATGGGCGAGGTGACCGACCACACAGTCGTCCCCGATGACCGTCGGCAGCTCGGCCGTGCAGTGGATGACCGTGCCGTCCTGGATCGACGTGCGCTCGCCGATCCGGATGGTGCCGTAGTCGCCGCGGAGCACCGCCTGGGGCCAGATCGTGGATCCGGCACCGACCGTGACGTCGCCGATGATCGTGGCGTCGGGATGCACCCAGGCGTCCGGGTGCAGGGTCGGCGCGACGCTCCCGAGCGCGTAGACCGGCATCGCTGGGACGGTAGCCTTCTGGTGTGCTCGACGCAGCAATGATCGAGAAGCACGCTGCCGCGATCGACCGTGACGGGTACACCATCCTCGAACGGGTGATCGATCCCGACGTCGTCGACGCACTCGCCGAGGATCTCGCCCGGCTCGAGACCATCTTCGAGGTCAAGCCCTCAGCGAACAGCTTCGAGGGTGCGCACACGCTGCGGGTGTACAACCTGCTGGCGTACGGGAAGCTCTACGAGGCGATCCCCGTCGACGACCAGGTGCTCCCGATCGTCGAGGAAGTCCTCGACCCCGGGTGTCTGGTGTCGTCGCTGTCGTCGATCAAGATTCTCCCCGACGAGACCGCGCAGCCCATCCACGCCGACGACCAGCTGATCCCGCTGACCAAGCCGCACGTCCCGACGGTGTGCAACACGATGTGGGCCCTCACCGACTTCACGGAGGCGAACGGTGCGACCCGCGTCGTCCCGGGAACGCACACCGCGGACCACTCACCCGACTACGGGGCGCCGTACGACTCGATCCCGGCCGAGATGCCCAAAGGCAGCGTGCTCGTCTGGCACGGAAGCCTGTGGCACGGCGGCGGCGCCAACACGACCGCCGAGCCCCGCGTCGGGATCGCCATGAACTACTGCGCCGGATGGATCCGCCAACAAGAGAACCAGCAGCTCGGCATCCCACGCGAGATCGCCGCCGGCTTCTCACCCCGGCTGCGGCGCCTCGCTGGTTACGGCATCTACTCCGGCCTCATCGGCCACATCGACAAGCACGACCCGATCGAGATGCTCGGCGACGTCCCCGCCGAGGACCAGATGATCTGGGACCAGATCTGACCCACCGCGTACGATCACATGACGACGGCGCCACCGTCGACCGCGAACGCGTGACCGACGACGAACGACGCCGCATCGGACAGCAGCCACACCATCGCCTCGGCGATCTCTTCGGGTCGGGCGAGTCGACCGATCGGCGCTGACCGTTCCATCGCCCGCTCGATGGCCGGGTCGCCGCCCATGAACCCCTCCAGCATCGGGGTCCGCGTGCTGCCCGGACAGACCGCGTTGATCCGCACCCCGGCTTGGACGTACTCCAACGCCGCGGCACGGGTGAGCCCGATCACGCCGTGCTTGCTCGCCACATACGCGGGGAGGCCTGCGAAACCGACGAGACCCGCTCCCGACGAGGTGTTCACGATCGACCCGCCCCCTTGGGCGACCATCGGCGGGATCTCGTGCTTCAACCCCAGGAACACCCCGGTGAGGTTCAGGGCCAGCACCCGGTTCCAGTCCTCGACCGAGTACTCAGCGGTCGGATTCGACGGGCCGGTCGTCCCGGCGTTGTTGATCGCACCGTCCAGGCGCCCCCAGGTGTCGAGCGCCGTGCCGACGGCAGCCGCGAGGTCAGGCTCATGGGTGACGTCGGTCCGACAGAACACGGCCTCGCCGCCTGCGGCCCGCGCCGCGCCGACGACCGTCTCGCCTCGGCCCTCGTCGAGGTCGGCGACCACGACCCGGGCGCCGCGGGCCACCAGCAGGGCAACGGCCGCCTCGCCAAGGCCCGACGCCCCGCCGGTCACCAATACCACCTTGTCCTCGAGGCCCGTTCCGGCGCCCATGGGCACTCCTCCGCTGGGGTCCGTGGGCCCCGGACCATAGGCCCTGCCGGGGGCGGGGGACCCAGGAACGAGCGCCCGTGCCGCCTCGACCCTGCGCCGGCGCTTCGCAGGGCGGTTTCCCGCCCTCCGACCGGCGTTCGGACGGGGTTCCTCCCAACGGCCATGGCCTTCGCGGCGGACAAGAGGCAAGTGACCCACTCCCCCTTCAGGCCCGGGCCTGGCGCGCCGATACGACGGCATGGCGCCGACTGTCGAGCGCAACGTTCAGGACCCAAGCTCGCCGAAAGATGTCGGGCGCAACCTCCGTCAGGTCCGCAAGCAGCAGGGTCTGTCGCGGGGCGCCGCGGCGCGTTCGGCGGGTCTGACCCGTCGGGAGCTCGCCGCGTACGAGCGCGGCAAGGTCGAGGTCCCCGAGAGCGACTTGTGGTGCCTCGCGGGATCGTGTGGCGTCGACGTCTCCGAGTTGCTCCCCCGCCGGGAGCCGCTGCGCGTCAGCCCCGACCTGTCGAGCATCTCCACGGGCGACACGATCCGGCAGCTGCGCGGACCGGCCGAACCTGACGGCGTGCTGCGCGAGTACCTGTCCATGATCTACGAGCTGCGCAACCTGCCCCCCGGCGGCGCGGTGCCGCTCCGTCAGCCTGATCTGACCGCGCTCGCGGAGGCCCTCGGCGGGACACCCGACTCGATCGAGCACCGCCTCGTCGAGCTCATCGGCGCCTCGCCCCAAGAAGCGGCACGCCTCCGGGCCATGATCCTCCCGTCACTGTCGCTGCCCAGCGCGCCGCTGACCGACACGCCGCGTGTGGACCCATACGCCGCGCTCATCGAACCCCAGGCGTCGCCCGCGGTCGAGGACTTCTTCTCCCACCCGCCGGCGGCCGACGTCTTCACCCCGGCGTCACCGTTCGCGGACCCGACGCCGTTCGCGGCGCCCCCGGTGAGTTACGCGCCCCCGACGGACATGCCGTCGGATCTCGCCGGCCCCGGCCCGATGACAATCGACCCGTTCGTGCCCGACGCCTCGGCACCGGCCGATCCGTTCGTGGCGCACACCCCGGCGCCGGAGGCGCCGGTCGCGCCGCCGGTCGGCCCGTTCGCGTCGAACGGCGAGGCCACGATGACCAGCCTTCCCCCACCGGACCCGTTCGGGTTGACGTCGCCGCCCCCCCCCATGAACGGCCCCGGTCCGTCGGACCCGTTCGCCGGACCGGTTGACCCGAACGCGGCCGCGGCCTCGAGCATGCCGGACCCGTTCGCCCCGATGGTGGACGATCCCCTCGCTCCTTCGCCGCTCCCCCCGGACCCGTTCGCGGTCCCGGCGCCGGAACCGACCGTCGCGGACACCAACCTCGCTCCGGTCGCGCCGAGCCGCGACGACCCGACAAGCGAGGTCCCGACAAGCGAGGTCCCACAGCCTGCCTCGGCGGCACCGTTCACCATCGGCCCGAGCGGCAACGGCTCGCACGCCCTCGTCGACGACCCCTTCGCGCCGCACTGGGAACCGGACCGCGCCGAGCCCGTCCCGCCCGACTCGCTCGGCATCAACGTCATGGACGCGATCGTCGTCGATGACCCCCTCGCGCCGACTGCGTCGCCGGACATGTTCGCGGCGACGCCCGCCCCAGCCGCACCCTCATCGGCCGATCTCCTCACCCCCGTTCGGCCCGCCGAGCCCGCCATCCCTCTGGTCATTCCCGGGGTGGCACGGATCGCGTGGATCGCCGACACCGACCAGGCCACGAGCGCGGAAGCCGAGGCCGCGCCGGTGGGCGACTCGACCCCCCGCTTCGAGCGGGCCAGCGCCCAGTGGCAGATCGGCGGCATCTTCCCCGCGACCGCGATGGCCGACGACGGCACGCTCGCGTTGCGTCGCGCCGATGCCCGTTGGGCGCTCACTGACCTGCGCGCCGGCGAGGACTGCATCATCGAGGCCGCCTTCGACTTCCGAGCCGGTTCCGGCTTCGGTGTCATCTTCCGCGGCGCGGTCGACGGCGGCGAGCGGATCACCGGGTACTCGTTCGACATCGACCCGATCGCCGGTGGCGGCGGATACCTCCTCCGACTGTGGGAAGACAGCCGTCAGCACTGGCGTCCACTCGCCCAAGCGCCGGTCACCGACCCCGCCCAACTGTACGGACGCCACGTTGTCCGCCTCGCGCTGCGCGCCGACCAACTCACCGTCGCCGTTGACGGCGACACGGTCCTCGACGTCCCGGCCCTCAGCCGTGCCACCGTTGACCTCGGCCGCCAGCCGTGCCGGGGCGATCGGGTCGGCGTCCAGGCCTGGTCGACGACCGAGGTCACCGTCGAATCGTTCCGGGTCGCCACGCTCTAGATGTAGACCGACCGACAACACCCACCCGAGCGGTACCGTGCCGCCGGTGGAGGTCGACGAGTACGCGCGGATCGCCGCCGCCGAAGACGACCACTGGTGGTACCGCAGCACGCGGGCCGTCATGCACGACCTCCTTGAGCCCTGGCTCGAGGTGAATCAGACCATCCTCGACGCCGGCTGCGGCCCCGGCGGCAACGGCGCCTGGCTGGCCCAGCACGGGCAGGTCGTCGCCGTCGACCTCGCGTCGGAAGGCCTCCGCTTCGTGCGTGAACGTCGACCGGTGCTGGATCCGGTGCGCGCCAGCGTCGCGCGGCTCCCGTTTCCCGACCGGACCTTCGACGTGGTCGTGGCGATCACCGTCGTGTACTCAATGCCGGACGATCACACGGCGGTCAGCGAGCTCGGGCGAGTCCTGCGTCCGGGCGGCGTGCTGCTGATGCTGGAGCCGGCGTTCCGGTCGCTGAGGCGAGCCCACGACAGGACGGTCGGCGGTGTGCACCGGTACCGGAGAGCCGAGCTGGCCGCGCTGGCCACCGACGCCGGGCTCGCGGTCGTCCGGGCGACCTATGCGTACTCGTTCCTCGCTCCGCCGGCCGCGGCGTTGAGCCTCGGCGATCGCCTCCGTCCTCGGCCGGTCGCCGCGGCCAGTTCCGATGTCGATCGGCGCGGGCTCGACCGGGTGTTCGCGCCGTTGGCTCGCCTGGAACGTCGCCGACTCCGGTTCGGTGATATGCCCTTCGGCACCTCGGCGATCGTCGTCGCGACCCGCCGGCCGTCAGACTCGTGAGCGCTCCCGGCGGCGACCACCGATCGCGATCAGCCGGACCCAAAGACCGGCGAGGTCGACAAGCGACCGGGTGACCTGGGACGGTCGGAAGAACTGCGATTGGCCGTGCTCCCGCCGGTAATGGTGGACCGGTACCTCGACGAAGCGGGCGCCAGCATCCTGCAGCTTGCGGACCAGCTCCACGCAGATCACCCCGGTCGTGTGGACCAGCTCGACCCGATCGAGCGCCTCGGCGCGGATCAGACGGAAGTCGCAGTCCGTGTCGCGGATCCGCAACCCGAACGCGGCCGCCACAAACCGGTGGTACACCCGGCCGATCACGCGGCGGGCGAGGCTGTCGGCGCGGCGGATCTTGTAGCCCTGGACCACGTCGACGTCGTCGCGTGCGGCGCGGACGAGGAGCTCAAGCTCGGACGGGTCGAACTGGGCGTCACCGTCGGTATAGAACACCCATTGCTGCGTCGCGGCCTCGAAGCCGGAGAGCAGGGCGCCCCCATACCCGCGGTTGCGCTCGTGCGTCACGATCCGGAGCCGCGGGTAGCTGTCGGCGAGCTCCTTGAGGACGTACGCGGAGCTGTCAACGGACCCGTCGTTGACGACGATGACTTCCCCGTCGGCGCCCGCGTTCTCGATCGTCGAGAACGCGAGCGTGACCATCGAACCAATCGTCCGCTCGTCGTTGAAACACGGGAAGAACGCGGAGATCGATTCGACCGCCGGGTTTATCGGAGTGCGCGGCACACAGCCTCGATCTCGTCGTCGGTCAGCTCGGGAAAGCAGGGGAACGATAGGCACTCCGCGGCCCAGCTCTCTGATTCCGGACAGGCACGCTTGCGGTACGGCGCGTACGCGGGCTGTTGGGTCAGCGCGTGCGGGTAGTGCACCGCGGTGTGGAAGGGAAGCCGATTGCGGAAGACCTCGCGGTCAGGAACCCGCGCGACGCAGAGGTGGTACACGTGCCGGGGGTGCGGCGCCTGCCACGCCAGTCCCGGTGCCGCGCTCCGGTACCGGGCGGCGATGGCGCGACGCCGGTCGTTCTGCTCGCCGAGCCGACGGAGCCCGACCCGCAGTGCCGCCGCCTCGATCTCGGACATGCGGGCGTTGCCGGCGACCGCCACGTGCACGTAGCCCGGTTCGAGCCCGTGGACGCGCCGGAGACGGACGCGCGCCGCCAGCCCGTCATCGTCGGTGACGACGGCACCACCGTCGCCGATGCCGCCAAGGTTCTTGGTCGGATAGAAGCTGTAGGCCGCAGCTGCCGAGGGTCGGGCCGGGTCGAGCGCTCCGTGCGCCTGCGCGGCGTCGTCCACGACGGGGACGCCGATGTCGGGCAGCACGGCGGGTCGGCCGAAGAGATGAACTGGGACCACGGCGCGTGTCCGGTCACTGACCGCCTGGCGCGCCGCATCCTCGTCGAGGGTCCCGGTGTCGGGCTCGACGTCGACGGGCACCGGGACGGCACCCGCCGCGCAGATCGCCGCCGCGGTCGGCACCGCGGTGAACGCGGGAACGATGACCTCGTCCCCGGGCCCGACGCCGAGGGCGACGAGGCTCAGGCGCAGCGCTTCGGTCCCCGACGCGACTGCGACGGCGTGACGACGCCCGCAGAACGCCGCGAACTCGGACTCGAACGCCTCGGTCTCGGGACCGAGGAGGAGCCGGCCGGAGCGCAGGACCCGTTCGACGGCCGCCGACAGCTCGGGTTGCAGCGCTGCGGCGCGCCGCGCCAGGTCCACGAACGGAATGACGCGGGTTGTCACCGCGGCGCTCAGCGGTACCACTCGTCGTTTCGACGGTAGAACTCGACGGTGCGCTGGATCCCTTCGGCGAACGAGGTCTCCGGCACCCACCCGAGGAGCCGCTTGGCTTTCGACGAGTCGCCGAAGTACGACCCGATGTCGATGGCGTCGCGGTCCGGAGGCCAGGGTACGAATTCGATCGAACCGGATCCGGCGGCGTCGATGATGAGCTGGGCCAGGTCGCGGAGCGGGAGGTGCTCGTCGTTGCCGACGTTGAAGACCTGGCCCGGCGCGTCGGGCAGGAACGCGGCGCGCAGGAGGCACTCGACGACGTCGTCGACGTAGAGGCAGTCGCGTTCTTGGGCTCCGTCACCGAACACCTTGATGGGCTGGCCGAGGAGGGCGCGGCGCACGAAGATCGGCAGGAACCCTTGGAAGTCGTCGCGGAGACGTTGCCGGGGCCCGTAGACGTTCGTGAGTCGGACCACGGTTGCGGGGAGCCCGTAGCACTCGCTGTAGAGGAGGTGGAACAGCTCGGTGGCGTGCTTCGTGATGCCGTTGACGTCGACGGGTGCAACGGGATGGTCCTCGTCGACGGGCAGGTACCGGGGGCGGCCGAACAGCTGGCGGGTCGACGTGAACACGACGCGGGCCTCGGGATTGCTGGAACGCAGCTCCTCGAGCAGGGCGACGTGGTCCCGGGTGTTGACGTCGAGATCAAAGACAGGATCAATCATCGAGTCGACGTGGCTCACTTGGCCCGCGACGTTGAAGATCACCTCGGCGCGGGACGCCGCCGCCCGGGCTTCGGGGCTGGCGAGTCCGCTCACGATGACGGGGACGTCGGCACCGCCGGGCCCGTCGAGGTTCCGACGGTCTCCTCCGTGGCGGGGATAGAGGGCATCGACGACCGTGACCTCAGCGCCAGCCTGGGCGAGGGTGAGCGTCAGGTTGGAGCCGATGAAGCCGAGACCGCCGGTTACGAGGCACCGGCGGTCGGCAAAGGCATCCGACGGGAGCGGTTCCAGAACCGGCAAGCCTACCGGCGGGTCGCCACGACTCGATGGTCAGCGGACATCCGCGGCGGGAGGTCGACGCCGTTGGTCCCAACGCTGCGGTGTCGATCCCGTGTGGCGGGGCCCCGCGCCCCGGACGTCGTCACCGGAACGTCACGAGCGCGGACGTGCGGACCTCGTCGCCGGTGGTCAGCCAGCATGCCAGCTGACCCGGACGGTGGGTGGTGCGCAGCTCGACCGGATCACCGAGGTCGACGGGGGCCCGGTACTCCATCTCGGCGCGCGCCAGCTGTCCCGTCGGCGGCTGGCGCCACCACGCGTCCTCGACCGCCGACCAGGAGGCTGCGTTGTTGACGTGGTTGAGGACGTCGACGTCGGTGGCGCGCAGCGGCCATGGGCGAACGTCACTCCCCTGAGCGGGCGGGGGTGGATGCTGGAGACGGCTGTGGACGCGCCGGTCGCCGGCGGCTTCTCCGTAGAGATCGAAGAACCAGTCCTCCAGGCGCGCCGGCCGCCCCGCCTCGTCGACGTACACCCAAAGCGCGGCGGCTTCGACGGTGACGCGGTCGCCGACGCGGACCGTGGTGCGCCGCTCGGCGAAGCGACTTCCGGTCCCGCTGCAGAACGTCGTCAAGGTCAGCTCGTCACGAAACGTCGGGAGAGAGCCGATCGCCAGGACGACCCGGCGGAGCACCCACGCGCCCACGACGCCGGCTTCGTCGACGTCGTCGCCCGCGACGTCCTGGAGGTAGCGGGCCAGGGCATCGAGGCGGAGTCGACCGGTCCCCGTGACGTCACTGAGCCGCACCGAGCGCCGCCGGGTGACGCGCCGACCCTTGACGGGTACAGGGACGAATTCGTCGGGGTCGAGGGCGGGATTCAACGCGGCCGTCACCGGGGCATGGTCGCACGATCGTCGCACCGGTGGCGGTGCCCGATGTCGTGCGCCGCGATCAGCCGTCGGGCTGCGTCCCTACCTTCAGGTCACGGAACGGGGTGTGCTTGTCCGGTCCGGGCTCCTTGGGGAGGCCGAGAATGCGTTCACCGATGATGTTCTTCTGGATCTCGTCGGTGCCGCCGTAGATCGACGGCGCGGGCGCGAAGAGCGTCATCTCCTGGACGATCCCGCCTCCCGTGGTGTCGGGTCCCATGATCGCGCCTTCGGGTCCGAGCACCTCGGGACCGAGGTCGCGGACCAGGCGTGCCGTCTTGCTCATGAGGAGCTTGGCGGTGTTGGCTTCCGGCCCTGGTCCGCGCCCGACAGCCCGGGCGGCTTTGATCCGGAGGCCGGTCATGCGGCCGAGCTCGTTGAGGGTGTACAGCTCGACGAGGCGTTGACGGACGATCGGGTCGTCGCAGCGGCCGAGCTTCTCGGCGAGCCCGCGCAGCAGGTCGAAGGCGCGTCCGAAGGCCGCGGGTTGCACGGCGCCCCGCCCGGCCCGCTCGGCGAGATCCCCGGCTCGCTGTTGGAGCATCCCGCCCTTGCGCCCGGGGAACGCGGCCCCACCGGCGCCGCTGCCACCGCTGCCGAGCCCGGCGCGTTCGGCGGCGAGGGTGGTGTTGGCGACCGCCCAGCCCTGGTC
>JRHI01001852.1_pt1 | contig 16287 bp, 15 predicted proteins | sample 215371 | NCBI WGS metagenome assembly JRHI01 (sample SAMN02929681, study PRJNA255918) | sediment metagenome | biome: cave system; feature: Ice Cave; material: Sediment; isolation source: sediment from deep within a dark volcanic ice cave with no known source of... ...
TCTCTCCCCAGTCGTGGGGGTCCAGACCCCGCTCCGCGTTCCGGGGCCGGCGCTGCCGGGATCCTCACCGCCGCCCGGCACCAGTCGGGTGTTCCGCGGCACGCTACTGCCGCCCGAGAGAAGCCATGCTCATCGCGCTCGGGAGCCCGCGCTGCCGCCTGCCTGAGCGCCCAGTGCGGCCAGCTGCCTTCATGCGTGACGCCCGCGGTACGCCGTCTCACAATTGAGTTGAGAGGCGTCCGGAGACCCATGAAACATTGAGGGATGCGCAATGCCACAGAAGGCGTGGTCAACAAAGCGCGAGCGCCAGTACGAGCACATCAAGGAGGGGCTGGAGCAGAGGGGGACGCCCGACGACACCGCCGAGGAGATTGCGGCTCGCACCGTGAACAAAGAACGGGCGCGCGCTGGTGAGGCCAGGGAAGCAAGTCGCACATCGATCGACGACATCTCCTCCGGCCGCCGCGGTGGACTCCGCTCGCATCAGGGCTCCAGTGGACGGACGTACGACCAACTGCGCAGCGAGGCCAGCCATGCCGGCATCAAGGGACGCTCGAAGATGAACAAGGCGCAGTTGGAGCGCGCCCTCGCGCGATAGGCGGGGCCGCCCGCAACCCTCGCAACAGCCAGGCTCGGGCCATGACACCCGTGGCGCACGTCCGTGGTCGCCCTCGTCGGGCTCGTCCTTTGGCCCAGTTTCCGTCCACCTGATTCGCTGTGTCGGCGTGGGCGTCGAAGTGGATAATGCCGACATTGCCGAACCCGTGATGCTCGGCAACAGCGGTGGCACTCGGCCAGGTGATCGAATGATCGCCGCCGATGACCAGCGGGATGATTCCGCGACCGGCGACCTCGGCCACACGATCGTGGATCGCCGCGTAGGTAACGTCCCACAGCCCACTGGCGACAAGCGCGTCACCGTAGTCGACGAGCTCGAGGTGGTCGAAGATCTCGAGCTCGAGGTCGAGGTGGTAGCTGCCGTTGACATATGTCGCGGCGCGTAGGGCGCGAGGACCGAAACGGGCGCCGGGGCGGTGCGTGGTGTTGTCGTCCCAGGGTGCACCGACGATGGCGGCGTCGGGACGCCACTCGTCGAGCTGTTCGGGCTCGGTCAGCAATGGACGCCGGCCGAACGTTGGCACACCGACGAACGATTCGCTATCCAGCTGCGCGCGCATTCCTACGCCGAGCTCACGACGGGGAGCGCCGCCATCGCTGGTCACGGTCGCAAGGCTACTGGATGGCCGACCCGCCGATGTGGACGCCGTCGCCGGATCGCGCTGACCAGCGACCTACGCGGCGGCCCCTGTCGGCGTGATGGTCTCTCGCCCGCTGGCGATGTCGGCGACGTCGCTCCGCCGGACGAAGAATCCCACCAGCACAGCGCCCAGGATGAGCAGCACCGCCCCGGCGAGGAAGGTCCGCTGCCGGCCGAACAGGTCACCGGCGCGGCCGCCAAGAAGCAGGAATCCCCCGAAGGTCAGGGTGTACGCGTTGACGATCCATTGCAGGTCGGCGTTGGTGAAGTTGAGGCCGCGCTTGATCGACGGAAGCGCGACGTTCACCACGGTGGCGTCGAGCACCACCATGAACTGGGCCATGCCGACCAGCGTGAGCACGACCCAGGGATTGACGAGACGGCGGACGGCGACAGCGGTGGACATTGCTCGCATTATGGCGGCCGCCCCGGCGCGGAACGATTCAAGGAATGTTGATGACGGCACCCGCGCCGCTCGCCAGGTGCCCGCGCGCGGCTGCCTACAATCGGCCCAGATGCAGGTGGCGGCGACCACGGAACAGCTGCTCGCGATCCACGGCCGGATTCGGGCGTGTGTCGCCTGCCGCCTCCATCGCACCCGCACCCAGGCGGTGCCCGGCTACGGGCCTGTCGAGGCACGGATCATGGCGGTGGGCGAGGCGCCCGGCGAGAAGGAGGACCAGCAGGGCCGGCCGTTCGTCGGCGCGGCCGGGAAGCTGCTCACTGAGCTGGTCGAATCCATCGGTCTGACCCGCCGCGACATCTACATCACCAACACGGTGAAATGCCGTCCTCCCGGCAATCGCGACCCGGAGCTCGACGAGGTCGCCGCCTGCAGCCACTTCCTCGACGAGCAGATCGCGCTGTTGCGGCCCGACGTCATCCTCATCCTCGGCCGTCTCGCGCTCAACCGCCTGCTCCCGCAATCGGCGGGGATCTCCCGATTGCACGGCCAGCGCCTGGAGCACGACGACCGCGTCTACGTGCCGCTCTACCACCCGGCGGCAGCGCTCTACAACGGGTCGCTGCGTGAGACGCTGTTCGCCGACATGCTGCGGGTGCGGACGTACCTCGACGAGGCCGAGGCCGGCCGAGCAGCGCAGAGTGCGCCACCCGAAGCGGACGCCGACCCGCTCACCGCCGACCAGTTGAGCCTGTTCGCACAGTGATCGCGCTGATTCCGCTCGGCGGCCTCGGCGAGATCGGCCGCAACCTGATGGCCATCGAGTGCGGCGACGACATCGTGGTCGTCGACTGCGGGCTGATGTTCCCCGAGCAGGAGATGCTCGGCATCGACCTGGTCATCCCCGACATCACCTGGCTGATGGAGCGCGTGCAGCGGGTTCGCGGCATCGTGCTCACTCACGCCCACGAGGACCACATCGGCGCCCTCCCGTACGTGCTGCCTCGCCTGCCCGTCCCTGTCTATGGCACGAGCCTCACGCTTGGCTTCCTGCGCAACAAGCTCAAGGAGCACAAGCTCCTCGACTCGACCGACCTGCACACCGTGCGCGCCGGCGACACGGTCACACTCGGCGAGATGTCGGTCGAGTGGATCCACATCACCCACTCGGTGCCGGACGCGTGCTCGCTGGCGATTCACACCGGCGACGGCGTGATCATCCACACCGGCGATTTCAAGGTCGACCAGACGCCGGTGAACGGCTCGCCGCCGGACCTGGCCAGGCTTGCCCGCCTCGGCGACGAGGGCGTGCTGCTCCTGCTCAGCGACAGCACCAATGCCGAGCAGGAGGGCACCACCCCGAGCGAGCGCCACGTGGGCGAGGGGCTGGCGCCACTGTTCGCCGCCGCGCCGGGACGCATCCTGATGGCCACGTTCGCGTCGAACATCTCGCGCCTGCAGCAGGCGATCGACGCCGCCGGTCACGTCGGTCGCAAGGTGTTCATCGTCGGCCGGTCGATGCTCAACAACGTGCGCGTCGGCCAGGAGCTCGGCTTCCTGCGCACCTCGAACAACTTCGTCTCACCCAAGCAACACGCCGCCGTTCCCGACAGCGAGCTGGTGGTGCTCTGCACTGGCGCTCAGGGCGAGCCCATGTCGGCGCTCTCGCGCATCGCTGCCGGGGAGCACCCGATGGTGGAGTTGCACGAGGGCGACACCGTGATCATCAGCGCCAACCCGATCCCCGGCAATGAGGAGGCGGTGCACCGCACCATCAACAACCTCTACCGCCGCGGCGCGCGCGTCTTCAACTCGTCCAAGCACCACGTCCATGCGTCGGGCCACGCCAGTCGTGAGGAGCTGAAGCTCATGCTGACGCTCACCCGCCCGAAGTTCTTCGTGCCCGTCCACGGTGAGTACCGTCATCTCAGCATCCACGCCGAGCTGGCCAGGGCTGTGGGGGTCGCTCGCGATCACATCCTGCCCGTCGACAACGGCACTGTCATCGAGATCGATGGCGACGTGATCAGGCGCCGCCCCACGAAGGTCCCGTCGGGATACGTGTACGTCGACGGCCTGAGCATCGACGAGGCCGGCGATGTCGTGCTCCGCGACCGCCGTCTGCTGGCCCAGGACGGCGTGGTGATCGTCGCCCTGACCGTCGAGCGGGGCAGCGGTGCCGTGGTCGCCGGGCCCGACCTGATCTCCCGCGGCTTCATCGAAGACACCGCCTCGGACAACCTCTTCGAAGAGGCGCGCGAGCACACCCTCAAGCTGGTGCAGAACCTGAGCCCGGGAGCGGACTGGACGGTATGGCAGGCCGCGATTCACGAGGGTCTGTCCAAGTTCCTCTACTCGCGGACACGGCGGCGCCCGATGATCCTGCCGGTGGTCACCGAGGTGTAGCCACGCAGGGACAACAGGCGAACGCCGGTTCGGCACGGCGTACGGGCTGCTGATACGATCGACGCGCCTCCGGGCACCCCGGGAGCAGCCCTTTCTCGCACACGTCTACGCCGAGGCTGCACAACCACCATGGCACGACGCGCACCCACCCGTTCACGCCCCGCAACTCGCCGTCGCGCACCCGCACGATCTGCGCGATCTGCGCGAGCGCCGCGCCGCGCGCCGGTTCGTCGCGACCCCCTCCTCACACCCGACCAGCGCCGTGAGCTGAGCGGCGTCGGGTTGGTCGGCGTCGGGGTGGTACTCGGCGTGCTCCTGCTCATCCCCGGCGGAGGGTCCGTCGCCGGACCGGTGCACGACCAGTTCTTCACCTCGCTCGGCGCCGGCGCCTGGCTGGTTGCGGCCGGGCTGGTGGTCACCGGCACCCGTCTGCTCCAGCGTCACGAGTGGCGTGGCGGGCTGCTCGCCGGCGTCGGGTCGGGACTCACCCTGCTGGCGATCCTCGGGTTTCTCGGCTTGGTGGCCACGGGGAGCGCCGGCTGGGTGGGCAACAAGCTCGGCCCCGGCATCGCCGATCGCCTCGGCGGCCCAGCGTCCGGGGTCCTCATGCTGGTCGGCGCCTCGCTCGGCCTGGTGCTGGCCATCGACCTTCGCATCGCGCCAGTCGCGGTCTGGCTCCGCGAACACCTCGCCGCCCCTGCCGAGCCACCGCGAAAGGCACGGGGCGACGGTCGCTTCGACGTCAACCTCCGCGGCTCGGCGGCCCCGGTGTTCGTTCCCCCCGTGGTGCCGGTCGCGCCCGTCGTGGTGGCATCCGAGATTCCGTTCGCGCCGATTGTCGAGCCTGAGCTGGCCAACGTCGAACCCCTCGCGGAGGACGGGTTCACCCGCGAGTTCGAGGGCACCCCTCAGCCGACGCTGGGTCCGATCCCCGAGGTCGTGATCGCCCACGCCGCCCCTTTGGAAGAGGGGGAGAAGGTCTGGATCTTGCCGACAGCCGACCTGCTCGACGTCGTCGCCGGCAAGCGTGAGCGGCTCAACGCCGAGGTGGAGCGCAACAAGCAGACGATCGTGTCGACCCTGCGCAGCTTCGGCATCGAGACGCGGATCAACGGCGAGTCGGTCGGACCGACGGTCACCCAGTACGAGCTCCAGCCCGCTGCCGGTGTCCCGGTGCGCAAGGTGATCGGCTACCAGACCGACCTCTCGCTGGCGCTGGCCGCGCCGATTCGCATCCAGCCGTTCATCCCGGGCAAGTCGGCGATCGGCATCGAGGTGCCCAACAAAGCGGCGCAGCTGGTCGCGCTGAAAGAGGTGGTGCAGTCGCCCTCGTTCGTCGACATGCGCACGCGCCTGGCCGTCGCGCTCGGCGCCGACGTCAGCGGGCACCCGGTCGCCGGCGACCTGACCCGGATGCCCCACATGCTGATCGCCGGGGCGACGGGAAGCGGGAAGTCGGTGTGCATCAATGCCATCCTCGGCGGCTTCCTGCTGCAGGCGACTCCCGCCGAGCTGAAGCTGATCCTCATCGACCCCAAGCGGGTCGAGCTGAGCAACTTCGCCGACCTGCCCCACCTGCTCGTCCCGGTGGTCGTCGAGCCCGAGGCGGCGGTTGCCTCGCTGCGCTGGGCGGTCAAGGAGATGGAGGAGCGCTACAAGCTGTTCGCCTCGCACGGGGCGCGCAACATCGCCGCCTTCAACGAGCGTGCCCCGGGGCTGGGACTGTCGCCGCTGCCGTACACGGTGATCGTCATCGACGAGCTGGCCGACCTGATGATGGTCGCGGCCGGCGAGATCGAGGACCTGATCTGCCGCATCGCCCAGCTGGCCCGAGCCGTCGGCATCCACCTCATCGTCGCCACCCAGCGTCCGTCGGCCGACATCATCACCGGGCTGATCAAGGCCAACATCCCCTCGCGCATCGCGTTCGCGGTGTCCAGCGGTACTGACTCGCGCGTCATCCTCGACGAGATGGGCGCGGAGAAACTGCTGGGGCGGGGCGACATGCTCTACCTGCCCATCGACCAGGGCAAGGCGCAGAGGCTCCAGGGCGCATTCGTCAGCGACCGCGAGCTCGACGCGCTCATCGGCCACTGGAAGCTCCAAGGTGCACCCGACTACCAGGAGGAGATCTTCCAGGTCGAGGCCAACGTCTCCTGGGCGCGGGAGGCGACCAAGCGCGACGCGCTCTTCGCCAAGGCTGCGCACATCGTCGCCGCCGAGGGTCGCGCCGCCGCCTCACTGCTCCAGCGCAAGATGAATGTCGGCTACACGCGCGCCGCCCGGCTCGTCGACCAGCTCGCCGAACACCGCATCGTCGGTCCCTACGAGGGCAGCAAGTCTCGCGAGGTGCTCATGGATGTGATCCAGGTCGACGAGTACCTCGCTGAGCTCGGCGAGGAATGATCGGAGTCACAATCCGGGGATGACCAGGAGGGTGCCGGCCTGAACTTTCTCCAGGGGCTGCACGGGGCTGTGGCCGTCGTGCTGCTCTGTGGTCTGTTGTTCGCTGAAGAGTCCGGCGTGCCGCTGCCGTTCGCGCCCGGCGAGATCGTGCTCCTCGCCGCCGGGCTGTTGATCGCCGCCGGCGGGCTCGATCCCTTCGTCTTCATCCCGCTGGCGATGTTCGCCTGCGTGGTCGGCTCGATCGTGGGATACAGCTGGGCTCGCCTGGTCGGCGAGCGCGGGCTCATCGCCCTGGCGCAGCGGTTGCACCAGCAACGCGGCCTCGAGCGGGTGTCGAAACGGGTGCGATCAGCGGGCTGGACCGGGGTCGCCCTGAGCCGGCTCATCCCAGGGCTGCGCATCTACACCACCCTGGTGGCCGGTGCGGTCCGTGTTCCGCCGCGCACCTTCATCGCCGCGATGGTGCCGTCAACGATTCTCTGGGTGGGGATATTCGTGGCGCTGGGCACCGTCGTCGGCATTCCTGTCGAGCATGTCTTCAACCAGGTGGAGCAGCTCGCCGTGCAGGGCGTGATCCTCATCCTGATGGGCCTGGGCATCTTCCTCGCCATCCGGCGCACGCCCCCGTCGACGGGAGCCGGGCTCGTGCGGGTACCACGTGGCGTTCGCGCCAGCATCGCCGCCGCCATCGACATCGGGGTTGTGACGAGCATCGTCACCGGGCTGCTCGCCTTGGGACGCCGGCTGTTCGGGATCGGCATCGGCGCCGGCTGGCTCGACGCGGTGATTCCCCTGGTGGTGGTGGGGATCATCTACATCGTCGCCGCGCGGCGCGGCGCAGGCGCGACGGTCGGCGAGGCGCTGCTCCAGACCAGCTACGTCAGCGGTCGCCAGCTCCCGCGCCGTCCGCAGGATGCGTTGCAGGCGGCGCGCGCGCTGCTGGCCGGCTCCCCCGACGAGCTGCAGCCGACCGCCGACCTGCTCCGTTCGCTCGCCGACCCCGACCGGCTCCGGCTGGTTCGCCACCTCCTCGACGAACCGCGCACCGTCGACGCGCTGGCCGCGCTGACCGGGACAGAGGCATTCGAGGTGCGTCACCAGCTCGACCGCCTGCTCCAAGCCGGGGTCCTGATGGTGCAGGCCGAGGGAACCCAGGCGCGCTCGCAGATCCGGCCCGACCTCGTCGCGCCGTTGCTCGAGTTCCTCTCCGCAGCCCGACGCCCGGTGGTGACCCCGCCCGCCGAAGAGGCGGCCTTGACCGCGACGGTCCCCGAGTAGCAGCTCCGTTGGGATCGGTATCCTCTGCCAGCAGATGGCGCAGGAGTTCTCGTTCGACGTCGTCAGCGACTACGACCACCAGGAGCTGGTCAACGCGATCGACCAGGCGCGTCGCGAGATCGGCGCGCGCTACGACTTCAAGAACCTCACGGCGGAGATCGAGCTCGAGAAGGAGCAGCTGACCCTCACCACCGAGGGGGACATGCAGCTCCGCGCCATGCTCGACGTGCTCAAGACCAAGCTGCACAAACGCAGCCTCGACCTCAAGATCCTCGACCCCCAGAAGCCCGAGAACGCGGCCAAGGGCAACCTGCGCCAGGTGATCAAGCTGCGCCGGGGGATCAACGACGAGCTGGCCAAGAAGCTGCAGAAGCAGATCCGCGCCGAGCAGTCCAAGGTGCAGGTGCGCATCCAGGGCGATCAGCTGCGGGTCAGCGCCAAGGACAAGGACGCGCTCCAGGCCGTGATCGCGTCGCTGCGTGGGGCAGATCTCGACGTGCCCCTGCAGTTCACCAACTACCGGTGACGCGTCACCTCACCCTGCCCAACCAGCTCACCATCTTCCGGCTGCTGCTCGTCCCCGTCATCGGCATCTCGCTCAGCGCAAATTTCGCCTACCACGACCAGGTGAGCGCGGCGGTCTACGCCACCGCGGCCGCGACCGACTCGCTCGATGGTCAGATCGCGCGGCGTCGCCACCTCGTCAGCGAGCTCGGAAAGTTTCTCGACCCACTCGCCGACAAGATCCTGGTGATCACTGTGCTGGTCATCCTGGTCGGCCAGGCGGTGATCCCGGCATGGGTCGTCGTGGTCGTCTTCGGTCGCGAGTTCCTCATCACCGGCCTTCGCTTCGTCGCCGCCAACCAGGGCGTGGTGGTGGCGTCCACCCCGTGGGGAAAGTCGAAGACCCTGAGCCAGAACCTCATGATCGGGCTGCTGATCCTCGAGCAGCCGTACCCGGTGCTGCACGTGCCGGCGCTGGTGGTGGTCGGTCTCGCGGTCACCGCGACGGTGTTGAGCGGGTTCGACTACCTGTGGCGCTACCGGCGATTCGTGATCTGATGCCGGTCGACGAGCTCGGGCCGCACCTCGCACAGATCTTCCCGGACAGCGCGCGCGCCGGTGAGGTGCTGCGAGCCAGGGCCTGGCGGGTGGCGGTCGCCGAATCGTGTACCGGTGGCCTGCTTGGCGCGGCGTTGACAGCGGTGCCCGGATCGTCGGCGTACGTGGTGGGCGGAGTGATCGCGTATGACAACGCGGTCAAAACCCAGCTTCTCGGCGTGGCCGCAGACGCGCTCAGAGAGCACGGTGCGGTCAGTGAGGCTGTGGCGGCCGGCATGGCACGCGGGGCGCGCGAGAGGCTCGGCGCCGAGGTCGGGGTGGGGATCACCGGTGTCGCCGGACCCAGTGCCGAGGATGGTGGCAAGCCCGCCGGGCTGCTGTTCGTCGCGCTCCAGGCACCTGGGGTGGAGCGCGTCGTACGGCTGGACCGCGACCACGGCAGGGAGGGGAACCGCGCGGCTGCTGTGCAGGCGGCGCTGGAACTGCTGGTCGCGCTGGAATGAACATGGGTGCGCGACAGGCTGTTGTCGCCGAGCGGGTCCATGCTGCCGTTGTCATCCTGACCGCCAGCGGCTACAGTGGGGCAAACATCCGTTCGATAAACCAGTGTACCGAGCCCGCCCGGCAACCTTCCCCAGCCCCGGTCCACCACATTCCACCGTTCATGGAGTTTCTGCTTTGACAACAACACCAGAAAGTCGTACCATCGAGCCCATCATCGAGGTCAACGGGCGGCGAGCAGCCGCCGTCAAGGGGAGTGAGGCGGTGACGACAGAGCGGGATCGGGCACTCACGACGGCGCTGGGGCAGATCGAGCGCGCCCACGGCAAGGGCGCGATCATGCGCCTCGGCGAGGTGCGCACCCAGCGCGTTGAAGCCATCCCCACCGGTGCGCTCACCCTGGACATCGCCCTGGGCGTGGGCGGAGTGCCGCGCGGCCGGGTCATCGAGATCTACGGGCCGGAGTCCTCGGGCAAGACCACGCTCACCCTGCACATCATCGCCGAGGCACAGAAGCTCGGCGGCGTGGCCGCGTTCATCGACGCCGAGCACGCGCTCGACCCCCAGTACGCGGGCCGCATCGGCGTCAACACCGATGAGCTGCTGATCTCGCAGCCCGACACCGGCGAGCAGGCGCTCGAGATCGTCGAGGTGCTGGTGCGCAGCGGCGCTGTCGACGTGGTCGTCATCGACTCCGTGGCAGCGCTGGTTCCCAAGGCGGAGATCGACGGCGAGATGGGTGACAGCCACGTCGGCCTGCAGGCCAGGCTGATGTCGCAGGCGATGCGCAAGCTCACCGCCGCCATCTCACGTTCCAACACCTGCGTCATCTTCATCAACCAGCTGCGCGAGAAGATCGGGGTGATGTTCGGCAATCCCGAGACCACCACCGGCGGGCGCGCCTTGAAGTTCTACGCGTCGGTGCGCATGGACATCCGCAAGATCGACTCCATCAAGCAGGGCCTCGACGTGGTCGGCAGCCGCGTCAAGGTCAAGGTGGTGAAGAACAAGGTGGCCCCGCCCTTCCGGGCGGCCGAGTTCGACATCCTCTACGACGAGGGCATCTCCTACGCGGGCAGCGTCCTCGACGTCGCCCTGGAGAGCCGCATCGTGGAGAAGAGCGGCGCCTGGTTCAGCTACGGCGACATGCGCCTCGGCCAGGGGCGTGAGAACGTCCGCGACTTCCTGCGTCAGAACCCCGACCTGCTCGGCGAGATCGCCCAGCGGGTCCGGGACAGCCTGCTCCCCGCCCCGCCCGCCGCCGGCGCACCAGCCACGCCAGCGACACCGGCCGCGAACGGGACCGCGGCGGCGCCGGCTACGGGGAAGTAGGAGGCGACGGCACCACCTCGCGCCCCCGCTCGTAGCGCACCACCGCGCTCAGCGAGACCAGCGCGACGGTGGCGCAGAGCACCCCGAGCAGCACGAGGCCGTCGAGCAGCAGCCACTTGGCGAAGAGGCCGCCGAGCAGCGAGCCGAGCGCGCCGCCGCCCGCGAGGGTGATCGTGTAGAAGGCCATCAGGGCTGCGCGGTCGGCGGCCAGGCTCTCCGAGCAGTCGGCGAGGTAGGCGACCGCCGCGGGGCCGAACCCTCCGATGGTCATCACCCCGACGGCGGCGATCGGGAGCAGCGCCGGGGCCCAGGACAGCGGCAGGTGGTTCATCAGCAGGGTGCCGATGCCGATCAGATAGACCCCGGGGATGGCCCGGCGCATCGTGGCGGGGCCGCCGAGCCGGCGCAGCACCGGCGTCCAGATGAGGATGCCGAGGATGAGCAGCACCACCCACCCGAGCAGGATCGCGGAGATCACCCGGTTGTCGAAGCCGTGGACCAGCGTCTGGGAGGGGTCCCGGGTCTGCCGGAGCAGCGAGGCGAGGTTGAAGTACCAGCCGCCGACCAGGGTGTTCACCGCCAGCCAGGCGGGGATGAACACCCGGATCGGGCCCGGCCCGGTGATCGCCCGCATGATCACCCCGACCGGGCTGGTCGGCAGCGGCGGGATCCGGGGGACGAAGCGCAGCGACACGAGCGCGGCGGCGAGGTAGAAGGCGGCGAGGATGAGGAAGCATCCCCTGCCGAGCAGGTGATAGAAGAGCGGGCCCACCAGGAAGCCCCCGGCGTAGCCGACCAGCGTGGCCCCCTCGAAGGCGCCGCTCGCCCTCGCCCTGACCGCCCGGTCGGAGGAGGTCGCGGCAGCGATGGTGCCGAGCGCGGTGGGGACGAAGGCGGCCGCGCCCACCCCCTCGAAGAGCCGGGCGATGCCGATCTGCGCGGGGTGCACGGCCCCGGCGAGCAGCAGCACGGCGAGCATCCCGAGCAGCGGGCCGCCGATGAGGAAGCGGCGGCGGCCGAACCGGTCGGCGAGGCGGGCGAGCCCGAAGGCCAGGAGCATCTCCGGCACCGCCTGCGCGGCGCCCACCAGGCCCACGGTGATGTGGCTGGCGCGGCCTCCGCCGAGGTCGACGAGGTCGAGCTGCACCGCCTGGCCCGCCCCGGCGGCGCCCACCCGGAGCAGGGCGCAGCCGGCGAGCAGGGCACCCAGCTGCATCCCGCTGCGGGCGGTCAGCGCCACCCCGGGACCGGGCTCCCCGCCGGGGCGCGGCGGTGGAGACTCCCCAGGCTGCGCGGGCGGCGACCCGGCGGCGCCGTCCTGTCGCAGGGTGCTGGGCACCCGGCAAGGGTACAACCCCGCCGCTCACTGCCAGCCCGGCACACCCCCGCTACGCCTACCCCCTTTACGCGTTCGTACAATGGCGGGGCTTACCCGGAGGGAGGCGTCGGCACACCCAGCCGACGGAGCACCGGACCTCTGCGTCCCCGCCCCGCACACCGCCCCACACCCCTGGGAACGCAGTCGTCCTCGCGAGGTGGCGAGCACCTCACGACCCGCACAATCCAACGAGGTCCCCCCTCCCGATGCTGGTAGCCCTGATCCTGCTGGCCGTGGCCGCGGTCGCCCTGGCCGGCGCCATCCTCTACACCCGGCAGCAGCTGGAGAAGGAGCGGGCCACCCGCGCCGCCGACGAGGTGCGCCACCGCGAGACGCTCGCGGAGCTCGACCAGCAACGCAAGTCGATGATGCTCGCCGCCAAGGAGGAGGCGCTGAAGCTCCGCTCCGAGGTGGAGACGGAGAACCGCGAGCGCCGCGCCGAGCTGGCCCGGCTGGAGCAGCGCGGCGCCCAGCGCGAGGAGGCGATGAAGCGCCGGGCCCAGGAGATGGACTCCCGGGAGGAGCGGCTCGGCCGCCGCGAGACGGAGCTCGAGGAGGTGCGCGGCGGGATCGACGCCGAGCGCGCCGCCATCACCACCGAGCTGGAGCGGGTGGCCGCCCTCACCCAGGGCGAGGCGCGCGCCGAGATCATCACCCGGGTCGAGGCGGAGCTGACCCCGGAGATCGCCGCCCGGATCCGTGCCGCCTCCGACCGGGTCCGCGAGGAGGCCGACCAGCGCAGCCGCGAGATCCTCATCGCCGCGATGCAGCGGCACGCGGCCGACCAGTCGGGCGAGACCTCGGTGACCGTGGTCCAGCTTCCGAGCGACGAGATGAAGGGCCGTATCATCGGCCGCGAGGGCCGGAACATCCGCGCCCTCGAGGCGGCCACCGGGGTCGACCTGATCATCGACGACACCCCCGAGGCGGTGGTGCTCAGCGGCTTCGACCCGGTGCGCCGCGAGGTCGCCCGGATGACCCTCGAGAAGCTGCTCAGCGACGGCCGCATCCATCCCGCCCGGATCGAGGAGATGGTCACCAAGAGCCGCGCCGACATCCAGCTCCTGATCAAGGAGGAGGGGGAGAAGGCCTGCTTCGCGGCGGGCATCCAGGGCGTCCACCCCGAGCTGGTCAAGCTGCTGGGCACGCTGCGCTTCCGCACCTCGTACGGCCAGAACGTGCTCGTCCACAGCACCGAGGTGGCCGCGCTCGCGGGGATGATCGCCGCCGAGATCGGGGCGGACGAGGACGAGGCCCGGGAGGTCGCCCTCTTCCACGACATCGGCCGGGCGGTCGACCACGAGATCGAGGGGTCGCACGCCGTGATCGGCGCCGAGATCCTCTCCCGGCTGGGACGGCCCGCCAACGTGGTCCACGCCGTCCGGGCCCACCACTACGACGAGGAGCCGCGGACCATCGGCGCCTTCGTGCTGCTCACCGCCGACGCGATCTCCGCGGGACGGCCGGGGGCGCGGCGCGAGACCCTCGCCTCCTACATCAAGCGCCTGGAGCGGCTCGAGGCGATCGCCAACGAGATGCCGGGGGTGGAGCGCACCTTCGCCATCCAGGCGGGCCGGGAGATCCGGGTCATGGTCCGGCCGGAGCGCGTCGACGACGACACCGCCGTCGTCATGGCCCGCGACATCGCCAAGCGCATCGAGACGGAGCTGACCTACCCCGGTCAGATCAAGGTGACGGTCCTCCGCGAGACCCGCTCGGTCGAGTACGCGAAATGACCGCAATTGACTTTCCTGCTCGCGCTTCAGAGAATCCGCACGCACCACTCCTCTCCGGCCCGGCCACTCACGGCCCGGCACGTCCGCAAGCCGTTCTCGCAACGTCCTAGGAACCCCGCCGTGGAAATCCTCAAGGTCTCGGCCACCTCGAAGCCCGTTGCCGTGGCGGGAGCGATCGCGGGTGTGATCCGCAGCTCCCAGAAGGTGGAGGTCCAGGCCATCGGGGCCGGCGCCATCAATCAGGCGATCAAGGCGATCGCCATCTCCCGCGGCTATGTCGCCGCCGGCGGCATCGACCTCATCTGCATCCCGTCGTTCATCGACATCAGCATCGACGGAGAGGAGAGGACCGGGATCCGGCTGCTGGTGGAGAGTCGCTGATCTCCGGACGCGGCTGGACGGGCGACGCCGTCTCCGGCCCCATGTACGAATGTTCGCTATACTCGCGTGTATGGGTATGGCATCTCGGCCGTGCTGTGAGCACATGAGGGCTCTCGAGGTGGAGTTGGGAGGGCTGCTGCTCCGCCGAGCGCCTGGCCGGGTCGACGTTGAGCGGCGGATGAGTCCCTAGACTTCCGCCCATGGCCTTGATCCCGCTCAGCCCCGCCGCCTCGCACTTCCAGGCGGTGCCGCTCGCGACCCGGCGGCGGGAGCCGATCGTGGTGCCGCTGGGGCGGGCGCCGCGGGTGCACCTATGGCACATCGGGTGCCAGATGAACGAGGCCGACCGCCTGCAGCTCGGCGAGCAGCTCGCCGAGATCGGCTGCATCCCGGAGGTGCCGCTCGACGACGCCGACCTCGCCATCATCATCAGCTGCGCGGTGCGGCAGAACGCCGAGCAGAAGGTGTACGGGCGCATGCGCGAGCTGATGCGCTGGAAGGAGGCGCGTCCGGGGCGGGCGATCGCGCTCACCGGGTGCATGGGGGTCGAGCACGGCTCCGCGCTCCTCGACCGGCTGCCCGGCCTCGACTACCTCTTTGACGTCCGCGAGCCCGAGGGCTTCCTCGCCCGGCTGCAGGGGCTCTGGGGTGGTGACCTCGACGGCCCCCTGCCGCTGCCCGCCTCCGACCGGCTCAGCGCCTATGTTCCGGTCATCGGTGGCTGCAACGAGATGTGCTCGTACTGCATCGTGCCGTTCGTCCGCGGGCGTGAGGGCAGCCGGCCGGTGGAGGCGGTGGTCGAGGACGTGCGGCGGCTGGTGGGGCGGGGGGTCCGCGAGGTCACCCTGCTGGGGCAGAACGTCAACTCCTACCGCGACCCCGCCACCGGCGCCGGGCTGCCCGAGCTGATGGCCGCGGTCGACGCCGTGCCCGGGCTCTGGCGCCAGCGCTTCCTCACCTCCCATCCGCGCAACGCCTCGCCGGTGCTCTTCGCGGCGATCCGCGACCTGCCCTCCGTCTGCGAGCAGCTCCACCTCCCGGTGCAGGCGGGTGACGACGACCTGCTCAAGCGGATGCGCCGGGTCTACACCGTCGCCGAGTACCGGGCGATCATCGACCGGGCGCGGGCGGCGGTGCCCACGCTCACGCTGAGCACCGACATCATCGTCGGCTTCTGCGGCGAGACCGAGGCGGAGTTCGAGGGCACCGAGCGGCTGCTCCGCGAGGTGCGCTTCGACGTCGTCCACCTCCAGGCCTACTCGCCGCGCCCGGGGACGGCGGCGGCGCGGAGGCCCGACGACGTACCCCTGGTGGAGAAGAAGCGCCGGCTCAACCACCTGCTCGCGGTGCAGCGGGAGATCGCCCTGGAGCGCAACCTCGCCCTCTGCGGCACCGAGGTCGAGGTGCTCGTCGAGTCCGTCACCGACGACGGCCGGCCCTTCGGACGCAGCCGCGGCAACCGGGTGACCCGGCTGGCCGAGGGATCGGCGATCGCCGGCGAGCTGGTCCGCGCCCAGGTGCGGTCGGCGACCGCCTGGCAGCTGGTGGCCGAGCCGGCCCGGGGGGGTGCGGAGGCGCCGTGACCCGCCGACGCCGCGGCGGGGCGCCGCACGCCGCGGCCGGAGAGACCCCGGTGCCGCGGCCGACGGTGACCCTCGAGGACGCGGGTGAGACCCCGATCCTGCGCGAGTACCGCGCCGTCAAGGAGCGGCATCCCGACGCGGTCGTGCTCTGCCGCCTGGGCGACTTCTACGAGCTCCTCGGCGAGGACGCGGAGCGCGCCGCCCCCATCCTCGGGGTGGCGCTGACCAGCCGTGCCTATGGCAGCGCCGGGCGGCTTGCCATGTGCGGGGTGCCGGTGCACGCGCTCACCGGCTACCTGCGCCGGCTGCTCGAGGCGGGGCTGCGGGTGGTGCTCTGGGACCAGGTCGAGGAGGCCACCGGGCGGGGCCTGGTGCGTCGCGAGGTCACCCGGGTGCTCAGCGCCGGCATGGTGCTCGAGGACGCCTTCCTCGAGCCCGCCCGGGCGGTGCGCTGCGTCGCCCTGGCCCCGCTGCCCGGGCGGGTCGGGCTGGCGGCGCTGGAGGCGAGCACCGGCGACCTCCAGCTCTGCGAGATCGCCGGAGGCCTCGACGCCGCCGCCCTC
>JRHI01001853.1_pt1 | contig 16287 bp, 17 predicted proteins | sample 215371 | NCBI WGS metagenome assembly JRHI01 (sample SAMN02929681, study PRJNA255918) | sediment metagenome | biome: cave system; feature: Ice Cave; material: Sediment; isolation source: sediment from deep within a dark volcanic ice cave with no known source of... ...
CGGGCGTGAATTGGAAAAACGGTTACAGTAGAACTACTAATAGCAGCGCCAATGCCAGAAAGCCGTTGGAGCGATTCCCGGGTCGGAATCCGTTGTTCCTCAAGCACTTCAGGACAAGATCGGGAAAAAGAGTCAGGAGGGGGCCGCACTGTTGGCCTGTGACATTCTGGCTGCGCGGTCACCGACCTCGGACATTTTGGCAAAGTCCACTCGCGCGTAAACTCATCCTCCCAAGTCTCCGTTTCCGTTTTCGCTGAGCGGACAAGCGGTTAGGGCTGACAAGCTGTGGTGAGCACTCCCGTTGGCATTGGGATTGCCTTTACTGCGACCGTACTCGGAACGACATCCTGATTCTGAAAGGAGTAATTCCCATGCATCGAACTCGCTCGATCGCCATGCTGCTGCTTCTGACGTTCGGCCTGGCGGCCTGGGCGCAGCCCGGGAGCGCGCCAGAGTCTCCCCGAGCTTATCTCGGGATCTTGATGGGGCCGGCCGAAGAAGGCAGCGCCGGCATCGTGGTGCGGGAAGTAACGCCCGATGGCCCGGCGGCCAAAGCGGGTCTGAAAAGCGGCGACCGGGTTGTCAAACTCGGCGACGAGGATGTGACTAACGTTGAAAAGTTCTTGAAAGCAGTCGCGGCCAGGAAGCCTGGCGACAAGCTCGCACTCGGCATCCTTCGGGACGGCAAGGCGCAACAGCTAACCGTCACGCTGGGCGAGCGGCCCGCGCGGGAGGTCCCCGCGTTCCCCGACCTGCCCGGCCTTCGTCGGCCCGCGTTCCTTGGCGTACAGACGCAGGCGTTGACTTCGGAGTTGAAGGAGCGCCTGAAGGTCGAGTCGGCTACGGGGGCGGTGGTCACGGAGGTAGTGCCCGACTCGCCCGCCGCCAAGGCGGGCCTGAAGCATGACGACGTGATCACGGCGGTCGATGACCGGCCGGTGAAAACGCCCGCTGACCTGCGCGACTCGATCCAGAAGGCCGGAGCGGGCAAGGAAGTCGCACTGCGGGTCCTGCGTGGGAAGGAACAGCTGTCGGTCAAGGCCACGTTGCGCGAAGGGACGTTCGGCTTCTTCCTGACGCCGGGCGAGGATCGCTTTCCGACGGTAGACGTGGAGTCGATGTTCGACCAGGCCCGCCGCATTCGTGAGCTGGAGCGCCGAATCGAGGAACTGGAAACCCGGCTCCGCGCACTGGAGAAGAAGTAAAACAGCAGCCCGGAAGGAGGCCAGTCATGACAGGCAAGGGTGAGGTTCGTGCGGCGACGAAATCCGCGGGCGAGCATCTGGTCCGCATCCCCCTCGCCTCCTCCCTCCTGGAGGGGAACCTGGAAATTCCCAGCGGGGCGCAGGCCATCGTGCTGTTCGCCCACGGCAGCGGCAGCGGCCGGCATAGCCCGCGGAACCGCTACGTGGCCCAGGTTCTCCGCGACGCCGGGCTGGCGACCCTGCTCATGGACCTCCTCACGCCGGAAGAAGAGGCAGTGGATCAGACGACGGCCCGCCTGCGCTTCGACATCGGCTGGCTGGCCGAGCGACTCGGGGCCGCCACCGACTGGCTGGAGCAGCAATCGGCAATGGCCGGCTTGCCAGTGGGTTACTTCGGGGCCAGCACCGGCGCCGGGGCCGCCCTGGTAGCTGCAGCCCAACGTCCCGATGTTGTCAAAGCCGTCGTCTCGCGCGGCGGTCGCCCAGATCTCGCCGGGAGTGCGTTGTCCCGAGTGCGGGCGCCAACGCTTCTGATCGTCGGGGGGGCGCGACGAGCCGGTGATCGCGTTGAATCGCCAGGCGCTGGGGAGACTCGGCGCTACCGAAAAGAAGCTCGTCATCGTCCCGGGCGCTACTCACCTCTTCCAGGAGCCTGGGGCGTTGGAAGAAGTGGCCCGGCTGGCAAGGGATTGGTTCAGCCAGCAACTCACCCAGGCCGATGCGCGGGCGGGCTGATTGGACGGCCCGGGCCGGAGGATGCAGCGACCTGCCAGCGAAGGAGTCAGGACGTGACGACAATCGCGACTCATTCAGACGATGGTGTCGGTTCGGCCAAGGCGCGTCCCGCCGAGGTTTCGGAACCCGATATCACGATTTACAGCCATTCGCCCATTTTCTACTGGTGGCCCGTCTGGCTGGCTGGCTTCCTTATGGCTCTGCTGACCTACCTGGACGGCGGGCTGATGGCGTACGTCCCGCCCGGGACGGTGGCGGAGGGGAACCGGCTGGTGGCCCCGGAGGCGTCGGCCTCTCTCCAACTACCGCACGACCGTATGGCCCAGAACCCGCACCTCGGTACCTGGTTCTTCATTATCCTGCTGGTCGTCTTCGTCGCCAGCAACGTTCAACTGCGCGGCCTGTGGGAGTGGATCGCGATCCTGGCCATCGCCCTGACGATCAGCTTGATTCGCATGTGGGGGTGGTGGGACGATCTGGCCGAGTGGTTCCAGATGCTGCACGTCCACATCAACCTGGGCGGCTACCTGTTCGTGTCCACCTTCATGTTCGCCATCTGGGCCGTCACTGTCTTCCTCTTCGACCACCGCACGTACCTGACTTTTTCCGCGGGGCAGGTGCGCATTCTCAACGAGATCGGGGAAGCAGAGAAGGTTTACGACGCCACGAACATGACGTTCCAGGTGCTGCCCAACGTCTTCATCCGCCACCGCCTCCTCGGCCTCTGGGGCGCCGGCGACCTGGTCGTCCGCACGGGCGGCCCACAGTCGGAGGTGCTGGAGTGGCCAAACGTGCTCTTCGTCCGTTCGCGCCTGAAGCAGATCCAGGCCCGGTTGAAGCAGCGCGATGTCGTGTAGAAGGGGGAGGGCAAATGCCATGAGAAGGAGACGAATTCAGACGTTGGAACCGCGGGGAACCACGCGGGAGCTGGCCCACCGCGTCGCCCGGATCGCCTTGCTGCTCCAGGCGGCGGACGCTCTGGATCCACTGCTGGACCGGATCGGCGACGCACGCTACGTCCTCCTGGGCGAGGCTTCGCACGGCACGGCCGAATACTACCAATGGCGGGCCCGCATCAGCCAGCGGCTCATCCGCGAGAAGGGCTTCTCCTTCATCGCGGTCGAGGGAGACTGGCCGGATTGCTACCGCGTCAACCGGTACGTCAACGGGCTCCCGGACGCGGGGAGCGATGCCCGGGAAGTGCTCGACTCCTTCGATCGCTGGCCCACCTGGATGTGGGCCAACAAGGAGATCGTCAGCCTGGCGGAGTGGCTCCACCGGCACAACGCCGGGCTTGCGCAAGACAAGAGGGTCGGCTTCTTCGGCCTCGACGTGTACAGCCTGTGGGATTCTCTCTACGCCGTCCTCGGCTACCTCCGGAAAGCCGACCCGTCGTTGCTGCCGGCCGCCCACCGCGCGCTCCGCTGTTTCCAGCCCTACGGGGAGGACGTGCAGCAGTACGCGCGGGCCACGGCCCTGGTGCCGACTTCCTGCGAGGACGAGGTCGTCACCTTGCTCAAGGAGCTGCGCGGCAAGGAGCCGCGCTACCGTGCCGACGGTCGGGAGGAGTTCTTCACGGCCGAGCAGAATGCCCTGGTGGTCAAGAACGCCGAGGCCTACTACCGGGCCATGGTGCGCGGCGGACCGGAATCGTGGAACATCCGCGACCGGCACATGACCGAGACCCTGGAACGGCTCATGCGCCATCACGGGCCGGACGCCAAGGCGATCGTCTGGGAGCACAACACCCACATCGGCGACGCCCGCTTCACCGACATGGCGGACGACGGCATGGTGAACGTCGGCCAGCTGGTGCGCGAGCGGCACGCGGCCGAAGGGGTGTTCCTGGTCGGGTTCGGCTCGCACCGCGGCGGCGTGATTGCCGCCAGGGACTGGGAGGCGCCGATGGAGCGAATGCCGGTGCCGCCAGCGCGCGACGGGAGCTGGGAGGACATCCTTCATCGGGCGGGCGCGGCGGACAAGTTGCTCTTGCTGGAAGATGTTCGCGACGATGACGATTTCCTCACCGAACGCGGGCACCGCGCCATCGGCGTCGTCTATCACCCCGAGTACGAGCACCTGGGCAACTACGTGCCGACCGTGCTCCCCCGGCGTTACGACGCCTTCTGCTACCTGGATGAGACCCGGGCGCTGCACCCGCTCCACCTGCGCCCGGCCCCGGACAAGGTTCCCGAGACGTTCCCCTGGGGGGTGCAGCGGAGCAAGCGCCCGAGAGAGGAGGGTACGACCATGCTCTTTCGCGATCGCCGAGAAGCGGGCCGGTTCCTGGCTCGCCACCTGATGCATTACGCTGACCAACCGGACGTGCTGGTGCTGGCCTTGCCGCGCGGCGGCGTGCCGGTCGCCTACGAGGTTGCCCGGGCGCTGCACGCCCCGTTCGATGTCTTCCTGGTCCGCAAGCTCGGCCTGCCGGGTCACGAAGAGCTGGCGATGGGCGCCATCGCCAGCGGGGGCGTGCGCGTCCTCAATGACGATGTGGTGCGGGCGCTGGGCATCTCCGAAGACGTGATCGCCACGGTCGCCGCGGAGGAGTTGGCGGAGCTGGAGCGCCGCGAACGGGCCTACCGCGGGCATCGGCCGGCACCCGACGTCCGCGGCAAGACGGTCATTCTGATCGACGACGGTTTGGCCACCGGCTCGACGATGCGTGCCGCCGTGGCTGCCTTGCGCCAGCAGGGGCCGGCCCGCATTGTTGTCGCCGTTCCCGTCGGCGCGCCCGAAACCTGCGCGGAGTTCCAGGCAGAGGCCGACGAAGCCATCTGCGCCCGGACCCCGGACCCGTTCTACGCCGTCGGCCTTTGGTATCGCGATTTTTCGCAAACCACGGACGAGGAAGTCCGCGACCTGCTCGACCAGGCCGCCGCACAAGCGGCCGCCACGCGGGACCGGCTGGCCGTCTGAAAACCCTGATAACAGAGGAGGTGTTCGCCATGAATCAAGTTCACACCACGACGCATCCGGAATCGCAGCCGGTGCTGACGCGGTTGTTGCACCGGGAACACTATTCCCTGGCCAGCTACCTGCTGTACGCCCCGCCCTGGGTACCGCCGGGTCGCGAGCACGCCTGGAAAGAGGTCCGGCGAATCGCCGAGGCACAACGGGAGAGCGCTCTCCGCATCGGTCGGCTGCTGGTGCGGCGCCATGGCCACGCGGAGCCCGGGCTCTTTCCCGTTGACTTCACCCGCCACAACTACGTGTCTCTGGATTACCTCGTGCTGCGCTTGATCGAGCATCAGCGGTCTCTGATTGCGGATTTCGAGCGAGCCCTTGGCGAGTTGGACCGAGATGACGAAGCGCGCCGCCTGGTCCACACGATCCTTGAGAGCGAGCGCAAGCACCTGGACGCGCTCCTGACACTGGTCCCGGCGCCGGACCTGGCTCAGCGGCAGGCTGCCTGAGCCGGGGTTGGGAGGCGGCGTTCGCGATCAGGCGACGCATTGAGACAGAGAGGATTCGCACCGGTTTCATCCAGAAAAGGAGGACTTCCGATGTCGAAAGAAGAACTGCTGCAAGGGTTGAACGCCGACCTGGCCGCGGAGCTGGGGACGGTCATTCGCTACAACTATCAGGCCGGGAAGGTAGTCGGGCTGGTGGGCCCCGAGCTGCGCGACATGCTGCGGCGGGAGATCCAGGACGAGCTGGGCCACGCGGCCTACCTGACCGACGTCATCACCGACCTGGGCGGCGAGCCCACCACGACGCCCAAGGAATTTGCCAAGCCGGCGGACCTCAAGGGGATGCTGCAACTCGACCTCGACATGGAGTTGCAAGACGTGGAGAACTACAAGCAGCGGGCCCGGCAGGCCGCGGAACTGGGACTGGTCGAGTTGAAGGTCAAGTTGGAGGAGATGGCCACCGAGGAGGCCGACCACGCCCGCGAGCTGCGGCGGATCTTGAAGGGATTGTGATCAGGTCGCCGCGGAAGAGATCCTCGCGCCGGTCAGCACGCGCTCCAGGTCCGCCAGTCGCAGCGGCTTGGTCAACAGCTCGTCGAAGCCGGCCTGCTCAGCCTGGCGGAGGCTTTCCTGGTCGCCGAATCCGGAAATGCCGACGATGCACAGGGTTTCCAGGCCCGGCGCCGACCGCAGCCGCCGGGCCACCTCACCGCTCAAGCAACTCGCAGAGTTTCCGCGCGTGTGCGGTGTTGGTCTGCCTGCGGCTCTTGGCAATTCACCGAAGCAGATGAAGCCATTTTGTCTTCTTGGCGGCACGATCGGACAAAATGGCACTTTCTCGAGCCTGGCTGGCGATCGATTCTCGCGGCGCGGCAGAACGATCCATGTGTCACAGGTTCATATCCTGCAAGTACTTATGATTTATCAACCCCTCTCTGCGAACCGCCGGGGCACGAGAGTTGCTCCAAATGGATGTTCAGAGGAGGGACAAAACGAGCCGGAACAGGGGCCAGGCAAATAGGATAGCGACTACGGAAGCCCGTGTGCGCTCTTTCCCGGCCTGTTTGGGGACAGCAGCCTTCCCTCGCGGAGAAAGACATGGCACCTGCAACCTTGGTTCTCATGGTGGTCGAGGACGACGAGAAGCTGGCGCGCTCGATGGGACGATTCCTGACCCAGCGCGGCTTTCGCGTCCGCCTGGCCCAAAGCGAGGCCGGCGCTCTCGAATTGCTGGAAAACGGGCTTCCGGACGCCGCCATCCTGGACGTGCGGCTGCCGGATGGCTCGGGACTGGATGTGCTGGAGGACATGCGCCAGGCCGCGCCGGCCGTGCCCGCGATCGTCATGACGGCGGACGACTCCCTGGCGACTCGCCAACGGGCTGAGCAGTTGGGCGTGATCGCTTTCCTGACCAAGCCGGTGCGGCCACTCGACTTACTTAACATCCTAGAGCAGATCTTGCGGCGAGCGTCTGAAACGATGCGCAGCACGTGATCAGCCATGATGCTTACCGAGGGTGGAATGCCGCCGAACTCCGATGATGTTTACCGCCGTTACCTCGAAATCCAGAGTTACATCGGCTGGACGGCGGACGACGCAGCCCGTGTGCAGGCGCTGGCCGCCACGCTGGAGCCGGGCTTGCTGGCCCTGGTGGATGATTTCTACCAGAAGATTGAACACCACCCGGACGCTCATCGGGTCATCACCGGGGGTCAGGAACAGACGGAGCGCCTGAAGGCGGCCCTGCTCGGCTGGCTGCGCGAACTATTCACGGGGCCGTACGATCGGGACTATGTCCTCCGCCGCTGGCAGATTAGCAAGCGCCACCTCGGGATTGGGCTGGACCAGCTCTATGTCCAGGCGGCGCTGGCGCGCTTGCGCGCGGGTCTGCTGCGGGCGCTGGACCACGAATGGCACCGGGAGCATGACTGGGGAAGCACCGAACAACGCGCGGCCCGGCGCTCGCTGAACCTGATGTTGGACCTGGAGCTGGCCATCATTCAGGACGCGTACCACCACGAGCAAGTCGAGCTGGTCGGAGCCCAAAGGTGGGCCCAAAGCGAGCTGGCCTTCCGGGCCCTGGTGGAAGCGGCCCCGTGCATGATGATCCTCATCACCGCGCTGGACCGGACCATCCTCTACTTCAACCCGTTCGCCGAGAAGATTACCGGCTACACGTCGGCCGAGGTGCTCGGCAAGAACCTGGTCGCACTGCTCAACGGCTCGGAGCTGAACGCGGGAATGGCGCTGGAACGCGGGACCGAGTTCGAAGGGTCGATCCGCTGCAAGGACGGCGCGCGGCGCTGGATCCTCTGGAACCGAGAGCACCTGGCGGATTTCCGTGGTCAGCCGGCCAACCTGGTCGTCGGCCTGGACCGCACCGACCTCAAGAAGGTCCTGCAGCGGGCCTGGCAAACCGAGCGGCTGGCGGAGCTGGGCGTCCTGGCCAGCGGCCTGGCCCACGAGATCCGCAATCCCCTCAACAGCATTCGCTTCAACCTTCTAAACGTCCAGGACGGGATCGCCCAGCCGCAGACGGAGTCCGGCGATGTGGCGGCCCTGATCAAGGACATTGCCGATGAGGTGGACCGTCTCGAAGGGATCATGCGCGACTTTCTCCGTCTGGCGCGCCCCGATCCGGCCCGGATGGAGATCGTCGAGGTTCATGGGCTGTTGGCCAGCGTCGCCCGACTGGTCGAGGGCCCTTGTCGCGCCCAGAACGTGGAATTATCCTGGGACTGTTCTTCCCAGGTGCATGCGGCGGCGGACCCGAACCAGCTCAAGCAAGTGTTGCTCAACCTGGTGCTCAACGCCCAGCAAGCCATGCCCCAGGGGGGGCGGCTGGAGGTGCGTTGCTTGACGCCCGCGTCCCCCCCGGACACGGTTGTCATCGAGGTCGCCGACACGGGGCCGGGCATCCCGGACGCGGTTCGCGACAAGATTTTCCAGCCCTTCTTCAGCACCAAGAAGGAGGGCAKCGGCCTCGGGTTGAGCATCTGCCGCCAGCTGGTCGAGCAGATGCACGGCAGCCTGGAATTCTTCACCCGGCAGGGGCAGGGCACGACGTTTGTCGTCCGCCTGCCCCGCGCGGCGCCGTAGGAGGGATGTCGCCAATGGAGACGATCCTGCTCGTCGAAGACGACGCCCGCGAGCAGCGGGCCATCGCCGCGTTCCTGAAGAACCGCGGCCACGAGGTGCTGACAGCCTCCGACGGCAAGGCGGCGGAGAAACTGTTCGCGCGGGGGCCCGACGTCATCGTCACGGACCTGAAGATGGCCGGGGTCGACGGACTGGAAGTGCTGCGCGCGGCCCACCAGGACCTGCCCGAGACGCCGGTCATCATCGTGACCGGGCACGGCGCGGTCACGAGCGCCGTCGAGGCGATGAAGCAAGGCGCCTTCGACTACCTGACCAAGCCGGTCAACCCCGAGGAGCTGCTGGTGACAATCCAGCGCGCCGCCGAGCGGTCGCAGCTGCGGCGCGAGGTGCGCCGCCTGCGGCAGCAACTGGAAGAGCGCGGCGGGCTGTTCGGCATCGTGGGTAACAGCGCCCCCATGCGCCGCGTCTTCGAGCAGATCCAGCTCGTTGCCCCGACCCGGAGCACCGTGCTGATCACCGGCGAGAGCGGCACCGGCAAGGAGCTGGTGGCCCGCGCGCTGCACCAGCTCTCGCCCCGCAAAAACGGCCCTCTGGTGGCGCTCAACTGCGCGGCCATTCCCAAGGACCTGGCCGAGAGCGAGCTGTTCGGCCACGCCAAGGGCGCCTTCACCGGGGCCACCGACAAGCGAATCGGCAAGTTCATGACCGCCAACAAGGGCACCCTGCTGATCGACGAAATCGGCGAGATGGAGTTGCCGGTCCAGGCCAAGCTGCTGCGTGCCCTGGAGACCCGAACGATCAGTCCCATTGGCGGCAACGAGGAACTGCCGGTCGATGTCCGCGTGGTGGCCGCCACGCACCGCAACCTGCGCTCCCTCGTGGATGACGGGAAATTCCGGGAAGACCTCTACTACCGTTTGCACGTAGTCCACATTGACCTGCCGCCGCTGCGCCAGCGCCGGGAAGACATCCCGCTCCTGATCGCGACGTTCCTCCAGCAGCTCAACAAGGAAAACGGGCGGAACATTCAGGAAGTCTCGCTGGACGCGATGGACGCCCTGCAGAGCTATCACTGGCCGGGCAACGTCCGCGAGCTGCACAACGTCCTGGAAGGGATCGTGGTGATGTCGCGCAAGGAAGTGATCGAGCTGGCGGACCTGCCGCCGGATATCCAGGGCAGCAAGGCCAACGAAGCGATGCCGCGCTTCCGCCCCGGCATGACGCTGGCCGACATGGAACGCGAGACGATCCAGCAATGCCTGCTGCAGACCGGCGGCAGCCGGCAGCGCACGGCCAAACTGCTCGGCATCAGCACCCGCACGCTGTTTCGCAAGATCCAGGAGTACGGCCTGGAGGATCCCCTCCACGGCAATGCCCCGAAAGCCGCCAGTCCTTCCAAGTAGACCAGACTTCTGGCGGCTGTCCCCCGCTCCCACTTCGGCCGTGACAAATTGGCACTCGTCCGGGTGGTTCGGCCACCTTGACCGATCGCGACCCCCCGTCGCGCAACCAGGACGGGCATCGATTGATGATAGAAGATCTATCCCCGCCAGTAGTTGCGCTCATTTCCCGTCCCAAAGGTTCCCGGCATGCGAATTGAATAAAGGGAGGAACAGCAGACCAGTCGAGGGACTGGAGTCGCCAAGAACCAAGGAGGGAAAAAACATGCTGGTTCTCACGCGGAAGCCCGGCGAGAAAGTTGTGATCGGGAACGACATCGAGTTGACGGTGGTTGCTGTCCAGGGGGACAGGGTGCGTCTTGGCATCACCGCCCCGCCGACGGTGGCAGTCGATCGCTACGAGGTGCGGCAGCGTCGCGAGGCCTCCCTGCCCCGGACGGTGCCCTGCACCGCGAAGTCGCAGTGAAAGGCAAAGCGCTCATGTTCAAGAATGTACTGGTGCCGGTGGACCTGACCGACACGCACCAACGGACCTTGGAGATCGCAGCCGAACTGACCCGGGCCGGCGGCGGGACGTTGACGTTGTTGCACGTCGTCGAAGTGGTTCCCGGGCTTTCGTTCGACGAGGAGCGTGAGTTCTACGAGCGGCTCGCCGAGGCGGCACGCGCACATCTGGCCCGTCTTGGAAAGCCATTGGACCAACGCTTGGTCGTTTGGCGGGCCGAAGTGGTCTTCGGCAACCGGGCCGCCGAAGTCGTCAGGCATGCCGCCCTGACGAAGGCGGACTTGATCGCCCTGACTTCCCACCGCGTGGACCCGCAGCAACCGGGGGCTGGGTGGGGGACGCTCAGCTACAAGATCGGCATCCTGGCGCAGTGCCCGGTGCTGCTGGTGAAGTGATTAATTCAGGAAAGGAGCAAGCTATGTTAGCCTTTCGTACCATCCTGCACCCGACCGACTTCTCGGAGCGCTCGGAGCACGCCTTTCACCTGGCCTGTTCCTTGGCTCGGGACCACGGCGGGGCCCGCGTCGTCGTACTCCACGTCGTATCCCCTCCTCCGGTCGTCGCCGCCGAGGGGGACCTGCTGGACGTCCCCTTCATCGAGGAGGTCAAGGAGGGCGCGAAGCGGCAACTGGCGCAGTTGAAGCCGGCCGCGGGCGTTCCGGTCGAGAACCGCGTGGCGGAAGGAGATGCCGCGGACATGATTCTGCGCGTCGCCGAGGAGATGCATGCCGACCTCATCGTGATGGGAACGCACGGCCGGACGGGCCTGGGCCGCTTGCTGATGGGCAGCGTGGCCGAACAGGTCGTCCGCAAGGCGACCTGCCCGGTGCTGACGATGAAGGCGCCGTTCCCGGTCGAGCAGGCGCAAGAGCAACCGGCCGAAGCAGGGGCAGCGGTCCAGGTTTGATTCGTCGAGGGAAGAGGCCGTGCGTGAAGCAACCGTTGGCTATTTCTCAATGGAGATTGCCCTGGAACCCAGAATGCCGACCTACGCGGGCGGCCTGGGCGCGCTGGCCGGGGACACTATTCGCGCCGCCGCGGACCTGCGGGTGCCGATGCTGGCCGTGACCTTGCTTCACCGCAAGGGCTACTTCCGTCAGAAACTGGACGCCTCCGGCAGGCAGAGCGAAGAACCCGTGGCCTGGTCACCGGATGACTTCCTGACCGAGCTGCCGCAGCGTGTCACCGTAACCGTCGAGGGGCGGCCGGTGCAGTTGCGCGCCTGGCGTTATGAAGTGCGTGGGGTCGATGGCTGGACCGTGCCGGTCTTTTTCCTGGATGCTGATCTGCCCGTCAACGCCCAGGCCGACCGGGTGCTGACGTATTACCTCTACGGCGGCGATGCCCGCCATCGCCTGGGTCAGGAAGTCCTGCTCGGCATGGGCGGCGTTCGCATGTTGCGCGCTCTGGGACATCAACAGGTGGCCCGCTATCACTTGAACGAGGGCCACGCCAGCCTGCTCACCCTGGAACTCCTCGACGAGGAAGTCCGGAAACGCGGTCTGCAACAAGTTGCTCAGGAGGCCGTGGATGCCGTCCGCAAGCAATGTGTCTTCACCACGCACACGCCCGTGCCGGCCGGTCATGACATCTTCCCGATGGACCTCGTGGAGCACGTGCTGGGCAAGCGGCCGGAGCTGGACCGCCTGAAGGAGGTGTTTTGCTGCGACGGCAAGCTCAACCTGACTTATCTGGCCCTGAGTCTCAGCCACTACGTCAATGGTGTCGCCAAGAAGCACGGCGAGGTCTCGCGGCAGATGTTCTCCGGTCATGCCGTCGATGCCATCACCAACGGCGTCCATGCCGCCACCTGGGCCGTGCCGCCGTTCCAGGCACTGTTCGACCGCTGCATTCCGGGTTGGCGCCGCGACAGTTTCAGCCTGCGCTATGCGGTGGGTATTCCAAAAGACGAGTTGTGGCAGGCGCACCAGGATGCCAAACGTCTGCTGCTTCAGGAAGTCAACCGCCTGACCAACGCCGGCATGGACCAGGACGTTTGCACGTTGGGTTTCGCCCGGCGTGCCACGGCCTACAAGAGGCCGGACCTGCTGTTCACCGACCTCGAACGGCTGAGGCACATCGCCCGGACCGCCGGGCGCTTCCAGGTTGTGTACGCGGGCAAGGCCCACCCGCAGGACCACGAGGGCAAGGAACTGATCCGCCGAGTCTTCCAGGCGCGGGACGCCCTGCGGCCGTCTATTCAGGTGGCGTACCTGGAGGATTATGGCCTTGACACGGCCCGGCTGATGACGGCGGGTGTCGATGTCTGGTTGAACACGCCGCAGCCGCCTCTGGAGGCGTCGGGTACCAGCGGCATGAAGGCCGCCCTGAACGGCGTGCCCAGCCTGAGCGTGCTGGACGGCTGGTGGATCGAGGGGCACGTTGAGGGGGTGACCGGCTGGGCGATCGGCGGTCCCGCGCCGCTGCTTCCCGGCGACCGCAATCAGGACGCGAAGTCGCTCTACGCCAAGTTGGAACAGGTGGTCCTCCCCTTGTTTTATCGGGAGCCGGAGCGCTTCCGGGAGATGATGCGCCAGACCATCGCCCTGAACGGTTCCTTCTTCAATGCCCACCGCATGCTTCACGAATACACGATCAAGGCCTACGCAGGTGAGGCCACTAGCCTTTCCTGCAGAAGTTCTTCTTCGGATCGGTGACCCGTGCGTTGCTCAAGGACAGCCCGGTGCCTCTTTTCCTGTTCCACTAACCATCAACAGCCCCGTTCATTTGTTCATTTCTTCAAAAAGAAAATGGCCACCAGGTCTATGGCAAAAAAGATTACGATCAGCAGCTCCAGCCAGAACATGCGCTGCTCATAAACTTCAGACCGCACCACGCTGTAGAGTTGATCCAGTTGCCCCAGACGGCGTTCCACGCTGCTCCGCCACTGGTCGAGGTAGAACCGCTCCCGGGCGGCCAGGTACACCCGGGCCAGGTGCCAGTCGCCAAAGAACTTGGTGATATGCGTCACCTCGTCGGTCAGTTTGGTCACGTCCACCCGGTACTGGCAGAGAGCCCGCAGGACGGGAGAAGTGATCCCGAACAGGGAGAAGGACCGGCGCTCCAGGTCGTCGTAAGCGCGGTTGAGGTAGTCATCCAGCGCCCGGTCCAGCGCCCGGAACTCTTCGAGCTGGAGGTTAGCCAGTTCCAGGACGTAGAGCACGTCTTCCACATAGCCGTTCAGGTCGATGACCAGCGCCGCGTCCCAGTCGATTACGACCAGATCGGAGTTCTCAAACGAGCGCTGCAACCGTAAGACCTCGCCGACCTGGGCATCGCTGAGACGTTCTGGAGCGGCTTCCGCGAGCAACCCGGCCACCTCGCGGCGGTGTTCGGTCAACCAGGCGTTGACGTCCTGAACGCCCTCCATATCCGTCAGACAAAAAGCCGTGTATGCCTCCGGTTCCGAGGAAGGCACCGGATGAATCAGAAGGTCCTGGAGGCTTTCACGGACCTGGGTGCAAACCAGGCGGGCCAGTTCGTCCAGGGTCGAACCGTCCGCCAGCCGCGGGTTGTGGTAGGGGACCAATTCCTGAAAACCGCCCAGCTCCAGGACTACCCGCAGAGCAACCGTGACCGCGCCGACTTCGTAAACCCGGACCAGGGCACGTACCGGCTGGCCGTTCAGCCTGGCCGTCAGCGCCGGCTCGACGGCCAGCGGTTTGTAAAGCGGCACGTCGCGGGGATAGGTGCGATCCGTACGAATCTCGAACGGCAAGGGTTTTTCGGACAGGATCGATTGGATTCTGCGGGTGGCGATTTCACCAGCCACGTCGAAGGCGAACAGGTAGACGACCTCGGCTTTCATGAAGCGGACCTCGGACGGGTCAGAACGTCGGTCTTCAGGCGGCGCGGTCACGGTCGGTAAGGCCCGGCTCGTCCTCCTTCCACACCGACACCTCCTTGTTCCTCCTCCACATCCCCGCCGACTCCTGGCGGTAGGGGTTCGTCGGGTCCGTCTGGGGGGCGGTCTTCGGCCCCGTGCCCTCGTCCGCGGTCGCATCACGAATCCGGGAGAACCTGTCAGTGCCGCCGGCAGCACGTCTGGGGCGACCACCCGGCGTCACGAGGCCCTCCTTCCGCGCCTCCTTGTACTCCCGTCGGAGCGGGGGGTTGCGGGCGAGCCACTCCAGCACCTCGTACTCCTCCCTGAGTTGGGGATTGCGCGCCAGCCACTCGTCGAGTGATCGCCGGGGCAGTCCGTAGACCGGGTCGTACTCCGTCTGCTGCGTGGAGTCGTCCCTGAGGAAACCGAGAGATTTCAACAGCCAGCGGAACATGGCGCCTCCTTCATTGAGCTTGGGGCGTGGCGACGGCGAACGCGGCCGCAACCGCCGGCTGCGCGGGCGCCGCCCCCTGGAGTTGACGAAGGGCCGCCACAATGAGGTCGGCACACTGCATGGGGGATAAGCGGAAGGCGTTGAGGAGCAGGTCGTACTGCTCGGGGTCGGCGGGGTCTTTGTGAAAATGCTCCTGGACGAAGGCCCGCCGCTCTCGATCCATCTGCTCGACCCGCCGCTCCGCCTCTTCGCGGGTGCAGTTGGATCGGTTCTGGACCGCCGTGATCCGTTCTGGCCGCGGGCCCACCAGACGGACGCGCACGGTAGTTGCCGGCGGCAGAACCTCTGCCCCGCCGTGGCCGACGATGACGCACTCGCCGTGTGCCGCCAGGGCAAAGAGGGTCTGGGCCAGGTGATGCACGTAAGCGGTTTCGCTCACCGCCTCCCCGGTGAACAACGCCTGGAACAGCTCTCCCAGCCAGTTCGTCCGCTTCTCGTCAAGACTCTCCACCAGTTCCGTGCGGATGCCCATTCCGCGTGCGATCTGTTCGACCAGCTCATGGTCATACACCTGCCAGCCGAGTCGCTCCCCGACGGCTTGAGCTACCGCATGACCATCCGTCCCCGCGTCGCAACTCAGGGCGACCGTGAACGGCGGTCGGTGTGGGCCGGGCGTCTGCTGAGGGCCTGGCGGCAACGGAACGTCGCGCAGTGTCCGCCACTGGTGTCGGGCCCGGTCCAGCGCCTCCGCGAGACGCACCGATGTCGGCTTGAAGTAGTCCCAGTTCATGGTCGCTTCCCCCTGGCATCACCTCTGAAGCGTCCGCGCACACCGCAGACAGTGCGGGGTGTAGGGTATGGCATGCAGGCGCCTCCGTGAGATGGCCTGACCACACTCGACACAGCGGCCGTACGAGTCCTGCTCGATGCGCGCCAGGGCGTCATTGATCTCGGTCAGGAGATGGGCTTCATTCTCCAGCAGGCCGAGGGTGACTTCCTCCTCGTACTCGGCGGGGGCCAGGTCTGCCGGGTGGACCGGCACCTCAGATAGTCCGCCGCCGGCATCGGCGCCGCTCGGCCGCAGGGCCGCTTCTTCCAGGTCGGTCAGGACGGCCCCGCACCGTTGCTTCAAGGCCAGCAGGCGCCGCCGCTGGGTTTGAATCTCGTTGTCGGTCATGGCTCGCCCCACTTACGGCGTCACGAGAATCTGGTTGTTCACCTGAACCACGCCAGGAATCATCCACGAGGCCCGCTCGGCTTCCTCTTTCTCAGCCCAGGAGCGGACGCTGCCGCGCAAGGTCACCTTGCCCCCTTCCACCTCGACACCAAGACGCCGCGCCTCCAGCTCAGCGTGGCGTGCGAAGGCACCTTCGATTTGTTTCTTGATATCGCTGGGTGATACCGTCTGGGATTGGATGGCGATGTAGTTCGTCACACCGATCACACCCGGTAGATGGCTGACCGTCCATTCAGCCGCCTTCCTCTGGAACCCCCAACTCACCAGTCCTTCGAGCGTCACCCAGCCGTCCTGGACAAGGATCTTGATCTTGTCGGCGGGAACGAGCAGGTTCCACTTCAACGCGCGGACGGCGGCGGCGGCGATGTCCTCGTCGGTGCGCTTGCTGCTGCCGGGGAGCTTGACGTCCA
>JRHI01001854.1_pt1 | contig 16282 bp, 17 predicted proteins | sample 215371 | NCBI WGS metagenome assembly JRHI01 (sample SAMN02929681, study PRJNA255918) | sediment metagenome | biome: cave system; feature: Ice Cave; material: Sediment; isolation source: sediment from deep within a dark volcanic ice cave with no known source of... ...
CTGCCGCTGGTGAGGTCCGTGGCCGATCGAGCGCAGAGGCCGTCGCTGATGGCAGCGCGGCGCGGGTAGGACTCCTCAATGACCCGGCGGGCCTGCGTGACCAGTGGCAACAGGTGCAGGGCACGTTCGTCGACGACCCTCAGCGTGCGGTCCATGAGGCCAGCGTGCTCGTAGACCGGACGCTGGAAGAGATCCGCCAGAACGTCGCGCGCGGACAGACCGGCGACCCGACATCGACCGAGGACCTGCGAGTGAGCTTCCAGCGCTACCGCGAGTTCTTCCACCGGCTGCTGTCGGCGTGATGAATCTCGGTGACGGCAACCCGCCGCCCGGCCGAGAATGACTAGCGAAGGAGAACAACGATGGGTCTTGCCGATAAAGCCCAGAACAAAACTGAAGAGCTCAAAGGTGAGGGCAAAGAGGCCGCCGGTAGGGCGACCGGCGATGATGAGCTCAAGGCCGAGGGCAAGACTGATCAGGCGAAGGGCAACCTGAAGCAGGCTGGCGAGAAGGTCAAGGACACCTTCAAGTAACGACGACGCCGAGCGGTCCTGCAAGACACAGCGAGTGTGGCCCCGGACTGGTTCCGCAGTCCGGGGCCACACTCGCTCACGTTCGGTGATGCTCGGTCTGGGCCCGCTGGCGATGGTCGCAGTGAGTGAGCGGTGCCCTCGGGATGCCCAGACCTACGAGGAGCGCCGACGCTCGGTCGAGGCACCGATTTGGCAGGTTCATCCCATTACCGGCGCTTTACCTCTACAGCACCGTTCGAGTACCTGCCGCGTGACCTGTCACGATACTCCGGAAGATCCCGACTGTGAGGTCGACGAGCTTGGGGAGGCCCGCGATGTCCCAGCCACACCCCACCGAACGCCTGCTCACCCCGGGGGAGGTAGCTGCATTGTTCCGGGTAGATCCCAAGACGGTCACCCGGTGGGCCTCCGCTGGTCGGATCGGCTCAATCAGAACTCCGGGCGGCCACCGGCGGTTCCGGGAAACCGAAGTGCGCGCACTGCTCGCCTCCCTCACCACCCCGGCGCCGATGGATCGTCCCTCCAGACGGGCCGCCGGATGACATCCGGGTGACAGGTTCGCCGACTTCCCGCGACGCTACTACGCTGGGTGGCGACGTGGAGGAGGTGGCCGCCGTGCTGTACCTGATGGCGGCGATCGGGGTGGCTGGGATCGCCGGGCTGCTGTGGAAGGCCTTGGGCCCGCCGCGCCCGGCCGCACGCTCAGTGCTTGCACCAGATGACGATCCGGAGTTCCTCCGAGGCTTGAACCGTAAGCGCCAGCAGCCCGGAGATGAAGGCTGACCCCGCTCGCTACCGGCTGGCCCAGGTCATCGCATGCGGGAAGTCGTCGGCGACTGTCGCCGCCAGCTCCAGCGCGGCGAGCCGGGCGCCGTGCCCGAGGCGGTCGAGGTCGATCTCACCGCCCTCTTCGAGATGCTCATCGAAGGGCATCCAGCAGACCGATCGGCAGCGGGCAGCGAAGTGCGTGGCGACCCGCTCCAGGTCAACCTTGCCCGCGGTCGGCCGCACCGAGTTGATCACGGCGACTGATCGGCTGACCAGCTCGCGGTATCCATGCGCATCCAGCCAGTCCAGGGTGGCCGACGCCGAACGTGCGCCATCGATCGAGCTGGAGGAGACGATGACCAGGGAGTGCGCCAGATCCAGCACGCCCTTCATCGCGGAGTGCATCAGCCCGGTCCCGCAGTCGGTGAGCACGATGTTGTAGAAGCGCTCGAGCACGTTGACCGTGCGCCGGTAGTCAGCCTCGCTGTACGCCTCGGATACCGCAGGATCCTGCTCACTGGCGAGGATCTCGAGGCGGCTGGAGCTCTGCGAGGTGTAGGCCCGGATGTCGGAGTAGCGGTGGATCCGGTCGGCGTCACGGAGCAGGTGCCGCACCGTGGCGCTGGTCTCCAGCGGGATCTTCTGGGCCAGCGTGCCCCGGTCGGGATTGGCGTCCACCCCGACCACCCGGTCACCGCGCAGCGACGCGAGCGTCGAGCCCAGCGTGGCGGTGATCGTGGTTTTTCCGACGCCGCCCTTCAGGCTCAGCATCGCGATCTTGTAACAACCGTTGAGCGGTTGGTTGATCCGGGCGGTCAGTTCCGCACGCTTCAGTTCAGCAGCGCTCTCCCCGAGATTGACCGAGCCCCCAGAGGCGACGAACAGCGCCCGGCGCCAACCAGAGCGCGGGGCTTTGCGAGTCTGCCGGAGTAACTGCTCGCTGGACAGGTCGTGCGACGAATCCACCGGCTGGCCGCGAACCTGATTCGGGCGGGACGGGCCACTGCTCGCGGGCTCGTCGGGTCGTCCGATCACACCTAGTTGCCTCCGATGAGGGACAGTGTCGCTACCAGGTCTACAGGGCTACTGGGTCTACAGCCCGGCGTAGGAGTGCAAGCCGGCAACGACGATGTTGACGAAGAACAAGTTGAACAGCATTACCGCGAAGCCGACAACGTTGATCCACGCCGCCGGCGAACCACGCCATCCGGCCGTCGCCCTGGCGTGCAGGTAGCCCGCATACACCACCCAGGCGACCAAAGCGCACGTTTCCTTAGGATCCCAACCCCAATAGTGGCCCCACGCGGCCTCGGCCCAGATTGCGCCGGCGATGATCGCAAAAGTCCAGATCGGGAAGGCGACTACCGCGGTGCGGTAAGCCACCCGGTCCAGGGTGGTGGTATCGGGCAGCCGGGCGGCGATCCGCGAGCCGGCCGGTGCGCCGACCAGGTAGAGCGCGCTGGCCACTCCGGAGACCAGCAGGATGCCCGTGGCTGCGATGGCCGCGGAGACATGGATGGTGATCCAGTACGAGTTCAGCGACGGGATCAGCGGCGCGGCCTGCGCGTAGAGGACCGTGCCGCCCAAGAACATCAGCACCACAACCGGCAGCAGCACGAACCCACCCAGCCGCCGCAACAACGTTGCGGCATTGTGCTGGCGGTACAACGCAACCAGCCAGCAGGTCACCGCAACGCAGCAGATCGCCGAGGTGAACTCGTACATGTTGGCCCAGGGCACGCGGCCGATCGCGGCCCCGCGCAGTGCCAACGAGCTGGCGTGCACCAGCACCGCGAGCCCGGTCAGCGCCACCGCGGACCGACCGATCCGCTCGGGCTTTCCTCGAAGTGGCTCGTCTTGCGGAGGGGCTAGGGTCGCGATGCCCCCGCTACCCTCGCCTGCCCCCCGCCCCGCCGCGGTGGCTACCGGGATTCGACTCGCTGAGTACTCGACGGCGTGCAGGACCATCGCGAGTAGATAGAGAACCAGCGCCGTGCCATACGCGACGTCACTGTAGTACTCCACCACCGGGTTGATCGGCACTCGCTATCTCCCGTCCTTCGATATCGCAGCCTTGGATACCACGGTAGGCACCGGTGGCTGTGCCCGAGCGGGCGGCAGCAGGTCAGCGGCGATCCGCTCGAATTCCTCGCCGTAGCCGGCGGCCTCAGTGCGGGCCAACCCACCCAGCTCGACCACGGTACCGGCGAGTTCCGGCGGTGTGACACGCACCCACAATCGACGGCGCTTGACTATCAGGGACGTTCCAAGGCCGCCGAGGATGAGAAGCGCGAAGCCGAGCACCCAGAGCTGCGTCGGGTCGTAGGACACCTGCAGCGACGCGAAGCGGCTGACCCCGTCGAAGTGCACCACCGTGCGGTCGGGCAGGGTGAGCTGCTGACCGGGCCGCAGGTTCTGCCGCGCCACCTGCTTCAGGCGCCCCGAGTCCACCATGGACTGATCGATTGAGAAGATCGACTGGCCACGGCCGGAGTTGTTGCCCAGATCGCCTTTGAGCACGTCGATCGCGACAGCCGGATCAAGCATGTCGGGAAACGCCGAGGACAGCAGTGAACCTCGAAATGCAGCGGTCGGTGCGAACAGTCCGGTGATCGCAAGCTGGCCGGTACGCCGTGCCGCGTCGTCAGTGATCCCGGGTGGGTCGAATTTGGTGGTGCCCTCCGACAGCATGGTGGCCAGCTCCACCGGCGCCCACTGCACCACGGCGCTGCGCTGCTGCCCGTCCGGGAAGGTGACGGTGAACTGGGGCGCGTAACCGTTGCCGAGCAGGTACACCCGGGTACCGCCGATCCGCAACGGGTCGTTGACCTGCAAAAGGTAGGGATGCCACCTGCCGGAGGCGATGTCGTCGGGCCCCTGGTAGGTGATGGCGGCTCGGTAGTCCTGCGGCGCTCCAGTGGGCAGGTAAGTCGGTGTGAAATCGTTGACTTGCACGCAGAACGGGGTAAGCGCGGTGCCGTCGACCGTCCGGCCGGGGCGGAACGAGTCGTAGGCCAGCGAGCCGGAGTTGCAGAACTGTGAGCCGTTGGCGAGCACGATCACCTGCCCCTCGTAGCCGACCAGCTTGCCGATCGCGAAGGAAACCAGCAGCCCGAGCAGGGCGAAGTGGAAGACGAGATTGCCCGCTTCGCGCAGGTAACCGCGCTCGGCAGACAGCGTCCGGACGCCGCCGGACTCCTCCCCCTCGGCGATGCGCCAACCACGCAGCCTTCGCCGTGCGGCTGCGATGACCTCAGCAGGGGTATTGGCGGACTCCCCGGCAGCGTGGTGCGGTAGCCGGGCGAGGTTGCGGGGGGTGGACACCGGCGCCCGGCCCAGCTGCCGCGCGTAGTCGATGCTGCGCGGCACCACGCAGCCCACCAGCGAGACGAACAGCAGCAGGTAGATCGCGGCGAACCAGGGGCTGGCGAAGACTTCGAAGAAACCCAGCCGGTCCAGCACCGGCGCCAAGCTCGGGTGCTGCGCCCGATAGGTCCGCACCCGCTGAGCGTTGAGCGAGTACTGCGGCAGCAGAGCCCCCGGCAGCGCGGCCAGCGCCAGAAGAAACAGCAGCGCCAGCGCTGTGCGCATGCTCGTCAACCCGCGCCAGGTATTGCGAGCCAACGCCATCAGCTGGGTCAGTCGGGCCATCAGATCGGCGTCTCGAAACCCCGGACCGGCCCTTGGAGCACGGCAATGAGCTCCGCCCACACCCCGGTGACCAGCGCCAGCCCGACCGCGATGAGCAACGCCCCACCGGCCAGCTGGACCCCGCGGACGTGCTCGCGCAGCCAGGACATCGCCCGGACCGCCCGCCGGGCACCGAAAGCAAGCAGCAGGAAGGGAACCCCTAATCCCATGCAGTAGGCCACGACCAGCAGCACTCCGCGAGCCAGGCCGCCGCCGGGGGTGCCGACGGCCAGCGCGATCACCCCGGCCAGGGTGGGCCCCAGGCACGGCGTCCAGCCAAGACCGAATACCGCGCCCAGCAGCGGGGCGCCGAGCATGTGCCGGGGCCCCAGCCCTGGTCGCGGGTGCACGCGCAGGTCGCGCTGCAGCCTGGGGACCATCCCGACAAACACCAGTCCCATCGCGATGGTGATCACACCACCGACGCGCTGCAGAACAGCCTCATTGAGGGTCAGCCGGTCGGCGATGCCGAGCACCGTCACCACGCTGGCGGTGAACACCACCGAGAATCCGAGCACGAACAGCGCGACCGCGCTCAGCACCCGCCCCCGGCTGTGACCGGCACCCTCAGCGCCGACCAACCCAGTCAGGTACGCGAGGTATCCGGGCACCAGCGGTACCACGCACGGCGAGGCAAAACTCACCGCCCCGGCCAACACCGCCAACCCCGCCGCCAGCAGCAGCGGCCCGGAGATGGCGAGTTCGGTGAGCCCCACATCGCTCAGCGTAGGTCGAGGCAGCTCTTCAAGTACCACCAACCCCATGCGCGGGCGTTCTCAATGGCTACCAACCCCCGCCAGGACACGACGGCGCTGCTCGCCAGACGGACGCCAGGAGAGGAGCTCAGGCCTCCCCCGCGATGCGCTGCACCACCGGTTGCAGATCCTGCGCGTGGATGGCGTGCAGGAATACCGCGGCGACCCGGTGGTGGCGGTCGAGCACGATGGTCAGCGGCACCACTGAACGGGGGACACCGTTGAGCGCGAGCAACGTCCGACCGGGCGGGTCGAAGATCGACGGGTAGGTGAGGCCGAAGTCGCGGGAGAAGTCCGCGCCGGCCTGTCGGCTGTCCCGGACGTCGATCCCGATGAATTGCACATGCTGAGTCGATGTGGCACGAGCCACCCGCACCAGGTCGCCGGCTTCGAACCGGCACGGCCCGCACCACGAGCCCCAGATGTTGAGGACCATCGCCTGGCCGGGGTAGTGCGCCAGCGACACCGTCGTCCCAGGTTCGGTCAGGCTGTCCCCGGACAGGTCGCTGACAGTGCCGCGGCTGGCCGGCGGATCGTAGAAGATGTCGGTCTTCCCGCCTGGGGTGACGAATTCGAAGGTGCCGCCGTGGGTTACCGCATCAGTGCCCGTGGCGCAACCAGCCACCAGGAAAGCCAGGAAAACCGACGCGAGCAGCAACAACGCCCGCCTCATGCCCCGGTCACCCTCGGGTCTGAGGAGCCGGCGGGCTGGCTGTAGAGCACTTCGAGCAACGCGTCGCCGTCGAACACCAGGCTGCTCAATGACGCCAGCGCGCACTGCCTACGCCGCGGGTCATGCCAGAGCCGCTGCCCAGCCAGATGCCGGCGCAACGTGTAGATCGGCAGCTGATGCGACACGCACACCGCTTCGTGCCCGGCGGCCCGGTCGCGGGCCCGGTGCGCCGCGGCGAGCATCCGGTTCGCGATCTGCTGGTACGGCTCTCCCCAGGACGGCCGGAACGGGTTACGCAGCTTGAGCCACGACCGCGGGTCGCGCAGCGATCCGTCACCGACGGAGACCCGGGCGCCCTCGAACACGTTGGTCGCCTCGATCAACCCCTCGTCGGTGCCCAGCGCCAGCCCATGTCGGGCGGCGATCGACTCCGCGGTCTGCTGTGCCCGCAGCAACGGCGAGGCGACCACGTGCACCACGTCGCGATCGGCGAGATGCACGGCGACTTTCTCGGCTTGGCCGACGCCAACGTCGGACAGCCCGAAGCCGGGTAGCCGGCCGTAGAGGATCCCCTCCGGATTGTGCACCTCGCCGTGGCGCAGCAAGTGAACCACAGTGCGGCTCATCCTGGTCGCCTGGCTGCAGCGGCGGCCCGGGCGGCATGTGGCAGCGCCGCGGCGATCACCCCGAAAGCCTCCTCGTTGAGTGCCGCGGAGACGAACCAGGACTCGAACGCACTGGGCGGAGCGTAGACGCCGTGCTCGAGCAGCGCGTGGAAGAACGCCGGGAAGCGCCAGATCTGGGTGGCCTGCACCCCCGCGTAGTCCCGCACCGCCGCGCCGGACGTGCCGGTGAAGAACACGCTGAGCATCGAACCCGCCGTCTGCACCAGGTGCGGCACGCTCTCAGCGTCTAATGCCTGATCGAGCAGTCCGGCCAACCGGGTCGCCGCCAGATCCAGTCTGGCGTAAACGTCCCGGTCGGAGGCCCGCAGCGTGGCCAAGCCGGCGGCCACCGCGACCGGGTTTCCGGACAGCGTGCCCGCCTGGTAAACCGGGCCGGCCGGGGCAAGGTAGGACATCAACTCGGCGGAGCCGCCGAACGCCGCCGCCGGCAACCCGCCGGACATCACCTTGCCGAAGGTGTAGAGATCAGCCGGCACGTGCTCGAGCCCGAACCAGCCGGCGGCCGAGACCCGGAATCCGGTCATCACTTCGTCCAAGATCAGCAGCGAACCGTGGGCGTGGCACAACTCGCGCAATGCGGCATTGAATCCGGGATCGGGCGGTACCGCGCCCATGTTCCCTGCTGCCGCCTCAGCGATGACGGCGGCGATCTCGTTGCCCCGTTCGGCGAACAGGGCGCGGATCGCGTGGACGTCGTTGTAGGGCACCACGATCGTGTCCGCGGCTTGCGCGCCGGTGACACCCGGGCTGCTGGGCAACCCGAAGGTGGCGACGCCGGAGCCGGCGGCGACGAGCAGCGCGTCGACGTGCCCGTGGTAATGCCCGGCGAACTTGACTACCGCGGCGCGCCCCGTGACGCCCCGGGCCAGCCGGATCGCGCTCATCGTCGCCTCGGTGCCGGAGTTGACCAGGCGGACCTGCTCAACCGGCTCGACCCGGCGCACGATCTCCTCAGCGAGCTCGATCTCCCCGGTGGTGGGAGCGCCGAAGGACAGTCCCCGGGGGACGGCTGCCTGTACCGCTTCCACCACCGCGGGGTGCGCGTGGCCCAGGATCATCGGCCCCCACGACGAGACCAGATCGACGTATCGATTGCCGTCGGCGTCCCACAGATAGGGTCCCGCTGCGCGCACCATGAAACGCGGCGTGCCGCCGACCGCACCGAACGCCCGCACCGGGGAGTTCACCCCGCCGGGGATCACAGCGCAGGCCCGATCGAAGAGCCGGGCCGACTCGGGGGCCGTCATCTGTAGTGTTGCTGTGATGCTTGCGCGATCGTTCGCTGCCCCGCGTCGAGCAACAGGATCCCAGCCAGCGTGGCCGCGCCGACGGCGGTCGCCCACCAACGCCCCTCGATACGGTAGAGCGCGACACCACGGCGCATCGCGGTGAGGACGACGCCGCGGTGCCAGCACCACCAGGTCAACCCACCCAGCACGATGGCCACCAACACCTCGCCGCCAGCCTTAGCGGTCCGCAGCGGGCGACGTTGTATCGTTGTTGCGGAGCTCACGATCGCACCCTGCCATGACACCTCCTGCAGGCGGTCAGCGGGGACTCCTAATCGCGGGCGGCACATCCCGTGATCGCCGAAATTGATGCACAACCGTTCAGACTTGCACGCCCTAGGCTCACTATTGGCGATCACTGGGCGGCTCCGTAGAGGGCACGCCCTGGAGTATCAGTGATCGCTAGCAACGTAGTCACCGTGACTCGCGACAACGACAACGAGCGACTACTCCGCCAGCACGGCGCGGTGAGCCGGGTCCAGCTCCGCAAGGCGGAGTCTACGGCGCCCTCGACGTCCCCGATGTGCACGACGTGCACGACGTGCACGACGTGCACGACGTCAACGCCTACCTCACCGCACTCGATGCAGCGGTCGACAAGAATGAGTCCGGGGAGGGTGTCAAGTAGGCTAGGCAAGATCCGAGCGCCGCAGTAAGTAGGGGCAAGGCCGCCGGCGCAAGCTGGTTCCGGAGGAGTTTCCCCGTCTCCGCGGGGTTCGCTGGCGAACCCCGTTGACCGCGAGCTACACGTCGTGATGGACAACCTTGTAACACTCGCCACCCGGTTGTCGAGTAGCGGTCAGTGCATCATGGACCTGCGCCGGGTGTCCACGCTAGCGGGTCGAACTGACCGGTGAACTGATCTCGCCGTGTCTATTCGTGGCGATTACTTGCACGTCGCGCGGTTTCGGCCGGGAGCGCGGGGATTCGGCACGCGCTGTGCGCACACCAAGTCGGTGGACGCGACCATCCGCCGGGGCAACGAACAGTGATGTCACAGGGGTAGTCCGAAGGTGTTGTAGATGGCCTTGTCGACGCGGTCGAGGTCGGCGGGGTCCAGCGCGCCGAGGAACTCGATGAGGGCCCCTTGGTAAACACGGGTGATGTCGCGGGCGATGTTGAGCCAACCAGAGGTGCCGCCGAGGGTGATGGGGATGGCGGTCAGCCCACCGGGGTCCTCGGCAACCACCGGGATTCCGTAGAGCATCGCCACGGCGGGATCGTCGATGAGGTACTGGGCCGAGACGAGGACCATCAGGCCGACGGGGATCGCGCGCAGCTGATAGCGCCAGCACTCACCCCGCCGCACGGCGGCCCCGCCCGGACACCAGCTCAGCAACGGTGTTCTGGTGCTCCAGCTCAGCGGCGGCGAGGGCCTCGCCGTCGTAAGCCTGGGGCGGGTAATGCTGGTGGATGTTCTGGTGGATGAACCTCGACACCCACGCCGAGACCGACAGCCCGTCACGGCGGGCGGCTTGCTCGGCCAAAAACGCTGCGGTCGACTCCAAGGTTAACGACATCTTCGTGGTGGCCATCATCAGAGCGTATCTTTTCATCGCCTCAATCAACACCCTCGGAGAGGGTGGCCCGGAGTGGGGTGCGCCGAGCTGGTTCGGTGCCGGCCTCACCGCCGCGTGCACGTGACGGTGCCGCTGACCTGTGTCCGCACATCCCGCCGTGTGCGGCGCTGCTCGATCACGCCACGGCGACATTGACTTCGGAGCGTGCCCTGCGGATGCGCTACACCGCCCACGATGTCCAAACCCGGCTCGAATCAATCCTCGACGAGGTCACCGACTTGGTCGCCCGGACCGGCCAGCAGAGCTCATGATCGTCGAAACTGAGCCGCGGCTGTGCAGAATTGAACGGTCAGGTCTCAGTAACGGCGATCATGGGCGGCGTAGCCACTCCGCAGCGGCCTCGGATGGATGGCGATCAGCGCAGCCAGCCGGCGGCCTGCATTGCCCAATACGTCAGCACCAGATCAGCACCGGCCCGGCGGATGGAAATCAGCGTCTCCAGGACGGTGCGCTGCCGGTCCAGCCAGCCGCGGGCCACCGCCGCCTCGACCATCGAGTACTCACCGGAGACCTGATAGGCGGCGACTGGGACGTCGGAGATCTCGGCAACTGAGTGCAGCACGTCGAGGTAGGACATCGCGGGTTTGACCATCACGATGTCGGCGCCCTCGGCGAGATCCAGCGCGGTCTCGCGCAGCGCCTCCCGCGCGTTGGCAGGGTCTTGCTGATAGGTCAGCCGGTCGCCGCGCAGCTGGGAGTCCACCGCCTCGCGAAACGGCCCGTAGAACGCCGAGGCGTACTTGGCGCTGTAGGCCAGGATCCCGGTGTCCTGGTGACCGGCTGCGTCCAGTGCCGCCCGGATCGCCCCGACCTGACCGTCCATCATGCCGCTCGGCCCGACCAGGTGCGCCCCGGCCTGCGCCTGCGCGACTGCCATCTGCCCGTACACCGTCAGCGTCGCGTCGTTGTCCACCCGACCGGACGCGTCCAGCAGCCCGCAATGCCCGTGATCGGTGAACTCATCCAGACACGTCTCAGCCATGATCACGATGGCGTCACCGACCTCGGCACGGACGTCGCGCAAGGCGGTGTTGAGCACCCCGTCCGGGTCGATCCCGCCGGAGCCGGTGGCGTCCCTGGTGGCGGGCACGCCGAACAGCATGATCCCACCCAGCCCGGCCTCCACCGCCTCAGCCGCGGCCTTGCGCAGCGAGTCCCGGGTGTGTTGCACCACACCAGGCATGGACGGGATCGCCAGCGGCTCGGTGGCCCCCTGCTTGACGAACACCGGCAACACCAACTGCCGCGCGACAACCGTCGTCTCCCGAACCAACCCCCGCATCGCCGCCGTGCCCCGCAACCGCCGCGGCCGACTCACCGGGTGCATCACGTCCCCATCCCGTCGCGTTCTGGATGCAGAACGCGGCAATCGCGGCCCGATTTACAGCAGTCTGCATCCAGAAGGCGGAAAACCGAGCGCTAGCGGCGGCGGTTTTTGGCCTTGCGGGGTGGGGGGAGGGCTCCTGCTGCGCGGAGCTGGGCGGCGTGTTCGGCTAGGGCGTCCACCAGGGCGCCGACTTGGGCAACCTCGGGTTGGACGTCCACCCGGAGGCCGAACTCGATCGCTGTCTCGGCGGTGGCTGGGCCGATGCAGGCGACGATCGTGCGAGTATGCGGCTTGCCGGCGATACCGACCAGGTTGCGCACCGTGGACGACGACGTGAAGCACACCGCGTCGAAGCCACCAGTCTTGATCATTTCTCGGGTGTCGGCGGGTGGTGGAGCGGCCCGCACCGTGCGGTAGGCCGTCACGTCGTCGATCTCCCAGCCCCGCTCGCGCAGCCCAGCGGCCAACGTCTCGGTCGCGATGTCCGCGCGCGGCAGCAGCACCCGGTCCACCGGGTCGAGGATGTCGTCGAAGGGCGGGAAGTCGGCCAGCAACCCATCGGAGGACTGGTCACCCGAGGGCAGCAGCTCGGGGACGATCCCCATGGCGCGCACCCGCTCCGCGGTGGCTTCCCCCACGCAGGCGATCTTCACTCCGGCGAAGGCGCGGGCATCCAGCCCGAACTCGGCGAACTTGTCCCAGACCGCCCGGACCGCGTTGGTGGAGGTGAACACCACCCACTGGTAGCGACCGTCGACCAGCCCCTTGACCGCGCGCTCCATCTGAGCCGGGGACCGGGGCGGTTCAACCGAGATCGTCGGGACCTCCACGGGCACCGCGCCATGCACGGCCAGCCGGTCGCTCATCGCGCCGGCCTGCTCCTTGGTCCGCGGCACCAGCACCTTCCAGCCATACAGTGCCCGGGACTCCCACCAGGACAGCTTCGTCCGCTGCCCTACCACCGAGCCGACTGTCACCACCAGCGGCCCGGTGAGCTCTCCGATGTCACCGCTCAACGAGGCCAGCGTGGTCTCCACGGTGTGCTGAGTGGGCAGGGTGCCCGCGGCGGTGATCGCCACTGGGGTGTTCGGGGCCAGCCCGTGTTCGACCAGCGCGGAGGCCGCCTCCGCCAGGTGTGACGCGGTGGCGTGCAACACCAGCGGGCCCGATACCGCGGCCAGTGACGCCCAGTCAACGCCCGCTCGGACGTCGGCCTCCGTGTGCCCGGAGCCCAGCGGTACCCCGGCGAAGGCCGGCACCGCGGTGCCCATCGGCACCCCGGGCACCACCTCGAACGGTGTCGACGTGCGCGCCACGGCCAGCGCCTCGGCGACTACGGCGTCGGCGGTGAGCGGGTCGCCGGATACCAGGCGTACCACGACCCGGCCGCCGTTGGCTTCGGCTACCAGATCCTTGGCGACCTCACCGGGCTCTCCCACCGCCGGGCGCACCTCGGCGCTAAGGCCGGCCAGCGCGAGCACGTCGGGCGGCACGTCGGGGTCGGTCACCAGCAACTCGGCACAGCTCAGCAGGTGCTGCGCTCGCACAGTGAGCATCCCGGCGTCACCGGGACCAGCACCGACAAAGGCAACCTGTCCAGCGGTCTTGCAGACACGGCTCATCTACCTACTCGTTTCCCATCAGGCCGCGACCTGGGCCGCGCAGCGCTGGGTCCACACCCAGCGCGCCAGCACCCAGATCCAGCAACTCGGCCGCGACCTGGCGGCCGAGCTTCTCGGCATCGGTTGGCTCCCCATCGGAATACGGCCCATCGGAATACGGGCCATCGAAATACGGCACAGTGGCCGACGATCGGAGCATTCCATCGTCCACAGTGGCTGCAGCTCCCCGCAGGAACAGCCGCAGCACAACCCGCCCCTGGTCATCGAGATCCTCGACGACATCGGCAAGCGCGCCCACCGGAGCGATGCAGGCGGCCGCCACCGAGGCGAGCAACGCCCGCTCGGCGGTGACCGCGGCGCGCACCCCAGCGTCATCAAGCACCGTGCCCAGCACATGCTCGGTGTCCAAGTCATCGACCCGGCATTCGCAGGCCAGCGCTGCCTGCCCGGGCGCAGGCAACATCTGCAAGGGGTCGAGTAATTCAGTGGCGCGATCGGTCCGGCCGAGACGGGCCAGCCCGGCAGCGGCGATCACCACACCATCGACCTCGCCGTCATCGACGCGACGGATCCGCGAGTCGATGTCGCCGTGGATCGGCACAGTCCGCAGTCCCAGGCCCAACGCCCGCAGCTGCGCACACCGCCGGGGTGATCCGGTGCCGAGCACTGCCCCGGCAGGCAACTCACCCAGCACCATCCCGTCCCGTGCCACCAGCGCATCGCGCGGATCCGCGCGCTCCGGTACCGCGGCGACCACCACGCGAGGATCCGCCGCGGTTGGCAGATCCTTGTAGGAGTGCACCGCGATATCGACCTCGCCCCCGACCAGGGCCGAGCGTAACGCCGAGTAGCCATCGCTGGCGGTATGCACCGGCACGACACGGACCGCAACGTCGGCAGCCCGCAACCGCTGCGCCACCCAGTCGGTCTGGGCGAGTGCCAACGCACCGCTCCCGGCTCCCAGCAACAACGGCGATCGTTGCGCCATGGCCATCACCGAGGCCCGGATGGGTCGTCGGTTGACGATGGGCGGATCGGCGCGGCGATGGCGGCAGCCGCTTGCGGGTCGAGCTCGAAGAGCTCGCGCAGCGCGTCGGCGTAGGCCTCGCCCCCACCGGCCTCGGCGAGCTGCTTGACCCGCACGGTGGGGGCGTGCAACAGCTTGTCCACCACCCGACGCACACTGCGGGCCAGCTCGTCGCGCACCGAGGCATCCAGTCCCGGCAGCCGGCCGTCCAGCCGCAGCAGTTCGGCGTCTACCACCTCAGCCGCTCGCTTGCGTAGCGCTGCGACCGTCGGGGTGACCTCCGCGGTGCGCTGGGCGGCCAGATATTGGCGCACTTCCTGGGCGACAAGTCGGTGCGCGGTGCTGACCGCGTCGGACCCCGTACCGCGCTGCTCCAGCCGGCGAGCCACGGCGCTGAGGTCCAGCAGGATCACGCCGGGAACCTCACCCACCCCGGGCTCGACGTTGCGGGGCAGCCCCAGATCGCACACCACGAGCGGGACCCGAGCGTGGCTCATCTGCTCGACGCTGAGCACCGCGCCGGTCGCGCCGGTGCAGCAGATCACCACGTCTACCGCGGCCAACGCGCCGGCCACACAGTCCAGGCTGACGGCCCGGGCGGGGGTTCCCTCGGCCTGGCACAGCGCGGCCAGCCGCTGCGCGCTGACGTGGGTGCGGTTGGCCACCACGATCTCGGCCACCCCGGCCCGGCGTAGCTGCGCCGCGGCCAGCGCGCCCATCGAACCGGCACCGAGCACCAGCGCCCGCCGACCGGCCAAACCCGTCCCGTCTACACCCGCGCCGTCCAGACCCGCGACACCAGCCAGCGCAGCCGCCGTAGCGGCCAGGGCTTCGGAGACCACAGAGGCACCCGCGGCGCCGATACCGGTCTCGGTGCGGACCCTCTTGCCTACCCGAAGCGCCGGCTGCACCACCTCATGCAGGGTGCGTCCAATCGTGCCCGCTTGCTCCGCGCCGGCGTACGCGGTGCGCAGCTGACCGAGAATCTGCGGCTCGCCGACGACCATCGAGTCCAGCCCGGCTGCTACCGAGAACAGGTGCTCCACACCGGCGGCCGCGTAGTGCACGTAGAGGTGCTCGGACAGCTCGTCCAGCACGATCGCGGACTGGCGCGCCAGCACATCGGTGATATCGGCGAGGCCACCGTGGAAGGTCGCGACCACCGCATAAACCTCGACCCGGTTGCAGGTGGACAGCAGCAGCGCCTCCGCAACGTTCTCGCGAGCAAGTAGCTGGCACAGAACCTTGCCGGCGTCCGCGGCCGACACCGCGACTCGCTCCAGCACTCCGACCGGCGCGCTGCGATGAGACAGACCGACGACCAGAAGACTCATCGGCTCACCGCGATCGGATCGATTGGTTCGGCCACCGGTCCGACGCCGTTTCCACCGCACCGGCGGACCTGGTGAAACGACAGGATCTGCAGCTCCACCGCGAGGTCCACTCGACGAACCTCGACATCGTCAGGCACCAGCAGCACGACCGGGGCGAAGTTGAGGATGCACCGGACGCCACCGGCCACAAGCAGGTCACACACCCCTTGCGCGGCGGCGACCGGGGTGCAGATCACGCCGATGGTCACCTCGCGCTCAGCGCACACCGCCGGGATGCTGTCGACGTGGTCCACGGGCAACCCACCGACGGGGACCCCGATCAGGTCCTCATCGAGGTCGAACAGCGCCGTGACCGGGAAGCCGCGGTCAGGGAATCCTGGGTAGTTGGCTAGTGCATGACCGAGGTTGCCGATGCCGACCACGGCGATGCTGTGGTGCCGGGTAAGCCCAAGCAGCCGCTCGATGTGCTCTACCAGCCGCGCGGTGTCATAGCCCACCCCGCGGGTGCCGTAGGAACCTACATAGGACAAATCCTTGCGCAGCGTCGCGGAGTTCACCCCGGCGGCGCCGGCGAGCACCTCGCTCGACATCGTGGTCACGCCTTGTTCGATCATCGAGGTGAGCACCCGAAGGTAGACGGCGAGGCGGCCGACCGCGGCCTCGGGTACAGAGCGGTATGGCAGATCTTCGAGCCCCGTGCTGTACCTGCCGTGCTCGTGCACCGTCACGCGCGCCTTCCTCTCGACCACTGGCGAACCGGCTCCGGGGCTGGTAGCGCTGCCCTGCCAGGCGTCCACGGTAGCCGCTTGTGAACGCAGGAACAAAGTCGCGATCTTGCTGGCCCAGGACATGGGTCAGGGGCGGCTCGATAGTGGAGCCGCCCCTGACCGGTAGCCGCAGCAGGTAGTAGCTGCTATAGCGCCGTTACGAAGCCGGCGGTGACAGCACCTGCCCGATGACGAACACCGTGGCGTTCTTGGTGGGGATGTTGCCGCACA